>Ga0208222_1000214_pt1 | contig 15919 bp, 12 predicted proteins | sample LakMenEpi13Sep09_FD_150694 | JGI IMG/M metagenome (GOLD analysis project Ga0208222, IMG submission 150694) | Freshwater microbial communities from Lake Mendota, WI - 13SEP2009 deep hole epilimnion (SPAdes) | ecosystem: Environmental > Aquatic > Freshwater > Lentic | place: Lake Mendota, Madison...
CCGCCGTATCCGATCTGGCCGCAGCGCAACTGATTACGGAAGCCGATCGCATCGCCCGCAGTTGTGCCATGGCCCAACGCCAGGGCACCAGCACCGACCCAATCCGCAACCCCCTCGACGGCAGCGACCTGTTCTGCGATCCCAGCTACCCCGCCACGGTGGTGGTCACCAGCCAGAGTTTTGCGCCGTTGCAGCAACCCCGCAGCTGTGGCAACAGCACCCTGGCGCCGGGCACCAGCGCCGCGCAATGGTTGGTGTCGCCGGCGGGAACCCTGGTGTGTCAAGCCATTGCCAGCTCAGGCTTCTGGTGGTGGGAGCAGGCCGCGATCAATCGTCAGATGCTCTATCGCCGCTGCACCAACAACCTGCGCCTGGAGGCCCGCTCCGGTTTCAGTCGCACCGCTCATGAGCTGGGCCTGCGCGACTACTGCGCTGAGGAGCGCGCTCTGTTGGCGCGCGACCGGATCAGGGGGCAGCCGTAGGCACTGGCGGGTTGGTGGCTGCCGCCTGCAGGCAGGCAGGCAAAAACACCCACCAGCTCAGCGTCGAGGTGCATTGCTGAGGGTTCGCGCAGGGCAGGCTGGAGCAACGCTGCGTTGGAGCCCCGCCCAGCTCCACCACAAAGGTGGAAGGCAGTTCCCGCAGAATCGCCATCGCCGAGATGGTTCCGCCCTTGGCGGTACGCAGGATCGCTGAACGCAAGCCTTCCACCCGAAGATCGCGGCCTTTGGCCATCAGCGGCCGATAGGCCTGGGTTTGCTGCTTCAGAAACGCCACACCCGCCGGGGAGTACAGGAAGTTGGCGAGGGGCACAAGCCCCACGGCGTAAGGCTTGGCTAGAGCCGCGCGCAGCTGATCATCGGGCCAGCCGGAATTAGCCGCCAGCTGCAGCAGGCGCCGATCCGTGAAGGTGCCATCGGCCACGAACTGCTGCAGCGCGGCGTAGGGGATGGTCCAGAGTTCGGCGCCGCTAGCGAGCCGCAGGGTTTGGGTGGCGCCGGGAGGCTCCAGGGGCGCAGGCGGCAGGATCACCGGCCCTGCGGGAGCTGGAGCGATGCCCGCAGCAGGCTGAGCCGGAGTTCCGGTGACAGCTGCTGGCGATCCGGTAGCTGGTAGCTGCTGAGCGACCGATGCACTGTGCAGACCCAAGAAAAGACCAGCGCCGAGCAGAGCGGCAGCAGCCGTGGGGACTCGACTCACTGGTTGAGCTTGAGCACGGCCATGAAGGCCTCCTGGGGCACATCCACCTTGCCCATCGCCTTCATCCGCTTCTTGCCCTTGGCCTGTTTCTGCAGCAGCTTCTTCTTGCGGGAGATGTCGCCGCCATAGCACTTGGCCAGCACGTCTTTGCGCATGGCGCTGATGCTTTCAGAGGCAATCACACGGCTGCCGATGGCGGCCTGGATCGGGATCTTGAACTGCTGCCTGGGGATCAACTCTTTGAGCTTCTCCACCAGCCCTTTACCCACGTTATAAGCCTTGTCGCGGTGCACGATCGTGGTGAGCGGATCAGCCTTCTCGGCATTGATCAGCACATCCAGGCGTACCAGATCGTTTTTGCGGTAGCCGATCAGCGAATACTCCATCGAGGCATAGCCCTTGGTGCGGCTCTTCATCTGATCAAAGAAGTCAGTCACCACCTCGGCCAATGGCATCTCGTAGTGAAGGGTCACCCGATCAGTGGTGATGTATTTCATATCGATGAATTCACCCCGCCGCTCCTGGCACAGCTCCATCAAGGTGCCGTTATAGGTATTGGGGGTATAAATCTCGAGCTTCACATAGGGCTCTTCGATCGACTCACGCTTCTGCGGATCCGGCAACGTGGCAGGGTTATCCACCATCATCGTGTCGCCATCGAGCATGTTCACCTGATAGATCACCGAAGGTGCGGTAACGATCAGATCAAGGTTGTATTCACGCTCAAGCCGCTCCTGCACGATCTCCATATGCAGCAGACCGAGGAAGCCGCAGCGGAAGCCGAAACCCATGGCGCTGCTGGTTTCCGGCTCATATTTGAGCGCCGCGTCGCTGAGCTGCAGCTTGTCGAGCGCTTCGCGCAGATCCGGGTATTGGTCGGCGTCCGTGGGGAAGAGGCCACAGAACACCATCGGCTTGGCCTCGGTGTAGCCGGGCAGTGGCTCAGGTGCCGGGTTGTTCACGAGCGTGATCGTGTCGCCCACGCGGGCATCGGCCACCGCCTTGATTGAGGCCGCCAGATAACCCACCTCGCCCGCCTGCAGGCTGTCCACCTTGCGCTGATCCGGGGCCATCACGCCCACTTCATCGAGCTCATAGGTTTTCTTGCTGGCCATCAGCAGCACCTTGTCTTTGGTGCTGATCGAACCAGAGATCACCCGGAAATACACGATCACGCCCCGGTAGGGGTCGTAATAGGAATCGAAAATCAGCGCCCGCAGCGGCTCCGTCACCCGATCAGGCGGCGGCGGCACCCGATCCACCACGGCCTGAAGGATGTCGGGAACACCCAAGCCGCTCTTGGCGGAACAGGGAATAGCACCCGAACAATCGAGGCCGATGATCGCCTCGATCTCTTCGCTGATGCGCTCTGGATCGGCGCCGGGAAGATCAATCTTATTGAGAACCGGAATGACCTCAAGATTGTTCTCAATCGCCAGATACACGTTGGCCAGGGTCTGCGCTTCCACGCCCTGGCTGGCATCAACCACCAACAACGCCCCCTCGCAGGCCTGGAGCGAGCGACTCACCTCATAGGAGAAGTCAACGTGGCCGGGAGTATCGATCAGATTGAGGATGTAAGTCTCCCCATCGGCTGCCTTGTATTCCATCCGCGCGGCCTGGAGCTTGATCGTGATGCCCCGCTCACGCTCAAGCTCCATGTTGTCGAGGAACTGCTCCTGCATATCGCGGGCAGCCACCGTGCCGGTTTCCTGCAGCAAGCGATCGGCCAGGGTCGACTTGCCGTGATCAATGTGGGCAATGATGCAGAAATTGCGGATCCGTGAGGCGGGAACGTCGGTCATTCGCTGGCGGAGCTGCCTTCCAGTGCGGGGCGTGGTCGTGATGACCTGATCCTAGGCAGTGGGGCTCAAGGTCCAAGCGGGCAGCACGACCCCGAGGCGAGGCGGGACAGGCCAGCACTGAGCATCTTCGGAGGAGAGCAGCCCGACTCTCAGGGCCTTGCCGGCGAAGTCGGGCACTGCCGCAGCCGATCTCGAGGGGTCTGGAGACAACAAAGAAAGTCAAGTCGCCGACGATACACGGCTCTGTGAACAGCTGAGCCCAAAAGATGCTAATAACAGTTGATGAACCTTAGTCCCCGAACCGAAACCACAGGCGCGTCGGTCTCGGAATCCATGAACCAACAGCCACAAGACTCGCCTCCGCCCAAGCAAAGTCAAACAGGGGTGATCCGACTCTCGAGCTATGGCCAGCAGAGCATTGTTCTACCGAAAGACATCAGAGCATTCACTCGCTCGCGCATCACACAACAACCAACGCTAACCACCGAATCAGTTCAGAAACTGTTCAAGCGATCAATCAAAGAAGATATCCTGTCTCTGCATCGCAAGGCAAAAGAAATAGAGAAGAAGACTAAGATCCTGTTACTTCTTCCCGACTCAACAAGAAGCCAAGATTCGTCGCGAATCCTTCTCGATAGCTTACTGGAACTCCGTCTAGAGCTCTCAACACTAAAGCCGACCATCATCTTCGGACTCGGCACTCACCCCTTGATGGCAGAGCGCGAGATCATCGCCGCACTGGAGGAACATCGCTACCACAAACTGATAAAAAAAGACATCAAGATCAAGCAGCAGACCTCTCTCGCCCCACTGCCATCGAAAAGCCTGACAGCACAAGTTGAAGCTAGCCAGCTTGACACGCAATCCAAGGCAGGAACCCAGTCACGCGAAATAACATTTCATCTACCCGAAGATCTATGGAACAACCACCTGATCTACGTCGCAGGCAACACTGAACTTCATCCCTATGAAACGCGTTGCGGCAGCGGGGGGATCCACAAAATGATCACAGTGGGACTGGGTGCGGAAGCCACAATCACAACAAGTCACAGTGCAAAAATCCTGCGACAAGCAGGGCGAATTGGCAATCCACACCCAAACAGCTTTGTGCGAATCATTGACTCCCACGCCAACGCCATCATCAAGGAACTGCTCACGAGCAAAGACAGCCTATTACAGCAACCACCCCGAGGATTCAATGTTTGCCTGAATGAGCAAAAGACAATCCTCGGTTGCCAGACGAGCAAAAAAGACAAAGCACGAATAAATCTGACACAATTACTCCTCGCAGAGCACCATGTTGCAATAACAAAACCCGTGAACTTCGTAATCAATGACCCGGAGCCACAGAAGATGACAGATATTTTGGCGGGAGCACGCTATTTACACATGCTTTGCGATAGCGATGGTGTCGAGAACCCAATCATCGACAGACAAGCCAGGGCCAGGACCGCATTACTATTCAATGCTTGTCACACAGCAAGCAATAACAATGGCATTGGAAATATTGGCACTATCGAGCACCTGCTTGCCCTAAAGCGCTTTAACATCGAAAGCGAAAGCTCTGACAAAAACAGCCGCCAGAAAACACTTCATCGATGGAGCTGCTACCTGAATCTTCGCTCTGAGATGCAACGGGTGCTCCGCATCGTAGGCCGAACCGCAGAAAGAATCAGTCAACGAACTGGAGACAGCTCGTGCATCAATGATCAACTCTATTCACGGCTGCTTAAATTCGTGCAGTACATCAAGATGCACTCTAATGGAACCATTCTGAAGCTGATGGAAGAGGTGGAACATTGGCTCTTATCAGGAGCCAGCGCCATGGCGGCGACCTTGGTGAAAGAAGCTCTCGAACAGCATAGAATCCCCCAAGGGCTAGGCGAAGGAGGCCAAAGAGCATTAAGATTACTTAAGATCCTCGAGCGATTTGATTACCTGCTAATCGCTACCGATAACAAAGCAGTAATCCACTTCATTGAAGAGCTAGATCCGATGCAGTGCGCACAAACACGCAAGCGCAACCTGGGCCTAGTCGGCATTGATCTCACCATCCATTCATGCCAAGACGCCATTGACATAGCTCTCGATCATCATCGCCAAGCCTGTAATCAAACAATGGTTCAAGGCTTATTCCTCCAAGCCCCCCACCTGATCACCCTGGCAAAGGAGAGCTAATGAGCAGTCTTATATCGATGATCAGCTCGGTTTACCCACCGATTTTGACAGCCGTCATCGCTGGATTTCTGTTAAGCAGGCTACTCAAAAGCACCGGTAGCACTCGAGCAGAAAAAGTTCGCAACCAACTGCCAAACTTCTTATCAAAGTTTTTGCTAACAGTTGGGATACCGATCAGTATTGCGAACTTTATCCGAGGCGCTGAGCTCTCAGCCAATGCATGGATTGCACCAGCCACAGCCTGGGTAGCGATGCTTGTCGCCATCGGCTTTTCTTCAATTCTCCTATGCGAAGACAAAGCCTTGCGAACCCAAACTAGGCGAAGCTTTTTACTATCTTCTTACCTCGGCAACACAAGCAATATTGGCTTCCCCGTAGTTCTTCTGCTTCCCCAGCTTGGAGAGTATTATTTTGGCTATGCCGTAGTATATGACATCTTTGGTACAATCCTTGGCGCCTACGGGCTCGGCGCGTGGATTGCCAATCGTGGCCGAGAACGACAGACTGAAAGCATTAAAAGCATCGCTAATAATGTTGCATCTCTACTCGTTAAAAGTCCATCACTCATAGCCTTCGCGATTGGCATCCTCTTGAAGTCAGTCGCACTTCCAGACCCGGTTATCTGGTCACTCAATACATTCTCATGGAGTTGCATCATGCTCTCCCTCCTAACAATGGGAATGCGTACGGAACAGCTCACTAGCAGAGGCGACCTCTCCTTAGCAGTAAAAGCTGTTTCAATTAAAATGCTGGCCGTGCCTCTCATCATTGGGGCACTTCTAACAGCTTTTGGGATTGATGGGCCTGAACGACTCACCTTGGTTCTCCAAGCTGGAATGCCCTGTGCTTTTGCCGCATTGGTCCTCACAGAAAATTTTGGATTGGATCGAAATCTTGCAGTTAAATGCCTTTTGATTAGCAATATTATGCTTCTCATTACTTTGCCAATTTGGGTCTTTCTCTTTTTATCTTGGTGATCCGAAGAAATTTACATGACATTGTCGATAGCCGTCCGACTGGCTATGCTGGGAAAAAATCGAGCGATGCTCCGGTTGAGGTACTCCGCTTTACTCGCTTCGGCAGTCGTTGGTCTTGTACTCCAAGCATGTGGGCTTACTAAAATTGATTTTGTCACACCTGTCAGCTCAACGAAGCAAGAATTAGTTGTTTGGTGGGCAGAGGGCTACTTCCCCGAAGAAACAGATGCCGTCAAATTAGTATCTAAAAAATGGGAAAGACTGACTGGGAAAAAGGTCAGCATCGAATTTCTGAGCGAGAACGAACTCAACCAGCGCGCCGTTCAAATTCTCCAAGGAAGCCCAAAACCCGACTTGCTATATGGCTATGGAGTAGGTGATTCTGTTGCTCCAACATTGGCGTACAAAGGCTATCTTGTGGAAGCCAATGATATCGTGAAAGACTATGCAAGTGATTACATTCCCGGAATTATTGAGAGCGTCACATTCCTGAACAAACGACTGAATGCGCGAAACATTTACGCTGTGCCCGTATCAGCAAACTTTCTTTACATTCATTACTGGAAAGATCTCCTCGATGAGGCCAACCCTAATACCGCATCGATAGATATCCCTCAAAACTGGCGACAATTCTGGGACTTCTGGGGAAGCAACCAAGCCAACCTTAAAAAAGCAGGATTTAGCAAGACTAAGGCTCTTGGACTGCCAATGTCCTACTCTGCATCAGACACGAACGATATCTTTAACTATTTCCTAGAGGCTCATGATGTGAAAATCCTTGATCAGAGCGGCAAGCTAATTATTGACGAGCAATCGCAAAGACAAAAAATTATTAATGCACTTAAGGACTATACTGATCTCTACAAGAAAGGCTGGGTACCAGTCCATGCAACGCGCTGGTCTAACGCCGATAATAATATTAACTTTTTGAGCAGCCTTTCATTACTAACAGTTAATCCGACACTCTCAATCCCTGGGTCACAGCTGGCTGACTCTGTGACTTATGAACAACGCCTCAGGACAATCCCTTGGCCGAATGGAGTAAATAATAAAGCCATCAAGAACATGATCTCCGTCAAACAAATTCTTATATTTGACGCGGGCAAAGTTGTAGATGCGAAGAACTTCACTCGCTTCTTTTTAAAACGTGAGAACCTTGCGTTGTTCAATGAAGGTTCTCAAGGGCGATATTTGCCCGTATTTAAAACGATTCTTTCTGATCCTTTCTGGAATAATCCCCGTGATGTTCACATTCAAGTGGCCAAGAAAATGCTCAGCTCATTTAGGCTGCCATATCAGGTTCTAAATCCTGCTTACACAACAGTTGTACAAGAAAATATATGGGGACGAGCGATTGAAGACATCTGCACCAAAAATGCACCAATCACCACAGCCGCAGATGATGCGACAAAAGCAATCGTCAAAATTTTCAAAGACTGGAATAATTAGAGACATGCCTAATCAATGCAAAGCTGGCAAGTTCTTAATCACTTCTCTTTTGGTGACCTGTGGACTTGCACTTGCAATCTACAAGCATAATACAGATGCTATCGCAAGATTGGCGCACAAAGAGCAAACAGACATTCTGAATATAAGTAGATCTTCCTACCAGCAGTATGAAGATAAATTGTTTAAATCTATTTTTCGTCATTTACTCTTGGCACAAACAGCTCAAGAGGCGGAAACACTTCTGTCATCCACTAAGCGAATAAGGCCATCGGATCACATGGAGAATGCTAAGCTCAAGCAGAAGTCCGACAAGATTTTTCAACATGATATAGATGTTGAATCAATATCTTTGCTCACAAATGGAGGGATCAATATCCTTTCAACAGACTTTTCTCTTATGGGCCGTTATCAGCCTCTAGAAAATACAGCAACGCTCATAGACCCGCTAAAATCCGAAGAATTTAGCTTAACATTTCTTATGGATCCTATATTAAATAAGCCCGCACTCTATGTCGTACTCCCAATTCGCAATAATATTGGGAAACGTATTGGCTACTATGGATTAAACCTTAATACAAAGTCGATCCATCAATCAATAACCGAGTCGGCAAATATATCCGATCTCAATCCTCCTGCATCAGTTCGCGCGGTTTCGTATACAACAGCCAATAAGATCACTGAGATTTATGAGCCCAACTCGACTGCACGCTATAGGCCAATGAAAAGCAAAGCGATTATCAATGGTTTTAACAATATGAATGAAAGATATCTGTATCTTGATCACCTCAAACGGCCGACTGTTGGTGCATATGCATTGATTGATTCTGCCAATATGGTTGTACTTGTAGAACGTCAGCAAAGCATCCTGTTCAAACGAGAGGTCGAAAGACTCCGCCAAGTCTTGGCAATTGGCATGCTGATTTCTTTTGCTTTATTCATTATACTAACGAAACATAAATCTCATTCGGAAGGTGCGCCAACATGAGCACCTCTTTGAGTAAGAAGCTTCCAGAAATTATCCATCGCTTAAAGAAAAGACTTGCCTTCACGAGGTCCTTACAGTTTACATTTACAGCGCAAATAACTATTACAATTGCGGTTCTTTTTGCGGTTGGCAACATAATTCTTTTTCGAAATGCTTCGAGCATCATGGTTAGAGATACGTATCTGAGAAATAGTGACAAAGTTCTAACGCTTGTCCATACTATTAATATCTGGAAGACCCGGACTGTTCAGCTAATGGACAGTCTTAGCCAAGAAGACGGACTTAGGCGCCTAGATGCAAAAGAAATCAGCCGAGACATGAATCAAGTTGCCAAGCTGACTCCTAATCGTACCTGGCGTGTCTTCGATGGCGAAGGAAGATTAATTTATTCTAGCAAACCAGAGGAATTAGACAGTCATGCAAAAAAAATTATTGAGCTGAGGCATAACTCTGCGGAAGGCTATAAAAAAGCTATGGACGGATCTTTTAATTGGAGTGTGGAATTCGTGCGGGCTGGTGCAAAGCTAGAGGGCTGCCTTAACGCTGCACAGCCAATTACTAGAAAATCAAATTTGGGAGTAGCAAGTACAGCTGGAACCCTTGAATTCTGTATTCCTCTTTCTAAACTTGGCGAATCAATTGGCGTTTCGGGAACAGATTTTGTTAGCAATTCATTGACGGATACCACGACGGTGCAAGCTTCAACCTTCGACGGTAATCAAAAAGGAATATCTCCCAATTACATTGAACTGCAAAAAGGTGATTTTGATGGCAGCGTTACTTACTTAATTTTCGATTCTGGCAACATTGTTTTTCCTACCGCGACGGATTCGCGATTTGACGGAATTTCGATGAAGTCGCCTCAGCAACTAGCTGCTTCAATGTGGGGGAGACTTAATCAGATCATCGCGAAAGAGGGACGATTTAATACATTTCAAGAGATCAACCTTGATGGGCGACGCTTCTTAGCCTTTACGGTTGCATCAAAAAGCACAAATTCCAACTGGATTGCTGTTAACATCACTGATCGCGATACTGTATTTAAATCTCTGGAAGAGACTTTGCGTCGTCTGCTAATTCTTCAGATTACAATTATTGTACTCACAGCAATTGCCATCTACTTTGTCTGCAGGCAACTTTCGAGGCCTCTTCAAAAGTTGATTCATCGCATTCAAGGACTTAGCACACTGAATCTTGAACTGAAATCAGACTACAAAATCGGTTCGGGCTGGATACGTGATATCAACCAAGTCTCAGAGGCAACAAATAGGCTGAACCAAGCGATGGATTCTTTTGCTCGCTATTTGCCGCGCGAGGTCGTGCGTCTTTTGCTCCGTGAAGGCAAGCAGGCTGAGCTTGGAGGCTGTACAGAAAATATCGCCGTGATGTTTACCGACATTCAAGATTTCACGACTTATACCGAATCTATTAATGCTAAAAGATTATTCGGCTACTTAAATGAGTATTTTACTGCGCTGAGCCAGTGCGTTACTGAGCACAATGGCACGATCGACAAGTATATCGGAGACTCTATCATGGCTATGTGGGGAATGCCGGCAAAACTGGAAAATCCCTGCGAAGAGGCCTGTGAATCAGCTCTTGCCATCAGAACGGCGAGTAATCGATTACGCGATCTCTGGACATTTCGCAGTGAGCCCTTGATCTTTAATACGAGAATTGGTCTTCACTTTGGCGAGGCGATCATTGGAAATGTTGGCGCCTCAGAGAGATTTAACTATACAATTATTGGAGATACGGTCAACTTGGCGAGCAGGCTTGAAGGCACCAATAAGGCCTACGGAACAACAATTATCGTAAGCGAGGACGTCATTAATCAGCTCAAAAAAGAAAAGGCTGATTACAAATTCAGCTTCAGGATGCTGGGCCGCGTCAATGTCAAAGGCAAGCTTCATCAGACCATCATTTATGAACTCCAAGGCCATCGCAGTTCCCTCCGTCAAAGTCAGATCCACGATCTGGAGATCTGGAACGAGGTGATGCGCGTCAGCATTGAGTCTGGCCCAGCCGCAGCCCTCATCAGGCTTTCCGCTGAGGCGAGCACGCTTGGAACGTCATCATTACTGATGCAACTCAAGACCCAGCTCACTGAAGCCAACGCCCAGGCTGAGCCTTGAGTAAGATTATGCAGATCGTAGATCCATCGAGATGAGCAACGAAACGATGCCCCTCACCATCGAAAACGTAGAGCGTACGCTCGACGAGCTCAGGCCTTATCTGATGGCCGACGGCGGCAACGTCGAAGTGGTTGAGATTGATGGACCAGTCGTGAAGGTGCGCCTCCAGGGAGCCTGCGGATCGTGCCCCAGCAGCACAATGACGCTCAAAATGGGCATTGAACGCAAGCTGCGTGAGGCTATTCCTGAGGTCAGTGAAGTGGTGCAGGTGCTCTGAACCGCTTGCCCTGACTCACAGGGGTTAAGCATTCCTCCCTCCTGCGAGCCCCGGCCCGTAGGCTCGCCGCACTTGCTCCAAGACCCGTGCTGGATCAGCGCCTGCTGCGCGACAACCCTGAGTTGATCGTGGAACAACTCGCTCGTCGTGGCATGACGCTCGACCTCACGGGCCTGCAGCTGATGGCCCGCCAAGAGCGCGACCTGGAGGAGCAACGCAGCAACCTGCAGGCCGAGGGCAACCGCATCGGCAAGGAGGTGGGCCTCAAGATCAAGGGAGGTGCCGCCCCCAACAGCCCTGAGGTGCAGGAGCTGCGCAACGAAGGCAACCGCATCAAGCAGCAGGTGGCGGTGCTGGAGGAGGAAGAGAAGGCGCTGGAGACCAAGCTGCGCGAGCAGCTGCTCACCCTGCCCAACCTGCCGTCGCCAGACGCCCCGAACGGGCGCAGTGAAGACGACAACGTGGAGATCAAGCGCTGGGGCAACCCGCGCGAGAAGGAAGACTGGCTCGAAGAGCATTGGCAGATCGCCGAACGCCTTGAGCTGTTTGAAGCCGAGCGCTCGGTGCGCATCGCCCAGAGCCGCTTCGTGACGCTGATGGGCCAGGGCGCCCGGCTGGAGCGATCCCTGATCAATTTCATGCTCGACCTGCACGGCGGCAAGGGCTACCGCGAGGTACTGCCGCCCATCCTGGTGAACAGCGCCAGCCTCACCGGCTCAGGCCAGTTGCCCAAGTTCGCCGAGGAGAGCTTCCGCTGCGCCGAAGACGACCTCTGGCTCACCCCCACCGCCGAAGTACCCGTCACCTCCCTGCACCGCGATGAGGTGATTCCGGCCGAGCAGCTGCCGCTCAAATACGTGGCCTACACGCCCTGCTTCCGCCGCGAAGCCGGCAGCTACGGGCGTGACACCCGCGGGCTGATCCGCCTCCACCAGTTCAACAAGGTGGAGCTCTACTGGTTCTGCCATCCCGAGCACTCGGCCGAGGCGCATCAGCAGATCACCGCCGATGCCGAAGCGGTGCTCGAAGCGCTGGAGCTGCCCTACCGCAAGATCGAGCTCTGCACCGGCGATATGGGCTTCTCCGCCAACCGCACCTATGACCTCGAGGTGTGGCTGCCCGGCGCCGGCGCCTACCGCGAGATCTCCAGCTGCTCGGTGTGCGGCGACTTCCAGGCCCGCCGCTCCGCCATCCGGATGAAGGAGGGCAAGGGCACGCAGCTGGTGCACACCCTCAACGGCAGCGGCCTGGCCGTGGGGCGCACGATGGCGGCGCTGCTCGAGAACGGCCAGCAGGTGGACGGTTCCGTGAAATTGCCTGCCGCCCTAGTGCCTTACTTCGGCGCCGAGCGCATCAACGCCGCAGCCTGAGTCCCAACAATCTGGCGCTTAGCCCACGACGAGGCCAAGCGCCCCGTTGGTGTGAGCGCGCATCGGCCGCAATCGATCGGGATCCTGCGCCAGATCCATCCCCCAACCGGGGATCAGCGCGCACAACTGCTCCTGCCAGGCGCTGCTACCGAAGCGCTCCGGCCAGCAACGCTGCAACACCTCCAGCATCGTCTGCACAGCAGTGGAGGCTCCAGGGGATGCACCCAGCAGCGCAGCCAGGGATCCATCGGCACTGTTCACCACCTCGGTGCCCATCTGCAGGCTGCCGCGGCCGTCAACCCGCTTGATGATCTGTACCCGCTGGCCAGCCACCGCCAGCTCCCAGTCGTCGCTGCGGGCTTGGGGCAAGAACTGGCGCAGGCTCCGCAAGCGCTGCTCCTGACTCTGCAGCACCTGAGCCACCAGATAGCGCACCAAATCGACGTTGGAAACACCCACCTGCAGGCTGGGCAGCAGGTTGAACGGTTTCAGGGATCCCGCTAAGTCCCACAGCGAACCCTGCTTGAGGAAGCGGGTGCTGAACCCGGCATAAGGGCCAAACAACAGGGCCCGCTGGCCGCCGATCCAACGGGTATCGAGGTGCGGCACCGACATCGGCGGCGCACCCACCGCCGCCTTGCCGTACACCTTGGCGTTGTGGCCGGCGATCACCTCCGGATTGCGGCACACCAGCCATTGCCCACTCACGGGGAAGGCGCCGTACTGCCGCGATTCGGGAATGCCCGAGCGCTGCAGCAGCGGCAGGGCACCGCCACCGGCGCCGAGAAACACAAACGGAGCCTCAAAGGCAGCGGTGCCGCCGCCGGGCTGCCGCGCCTCCACCAGCCAGCCGCGGCCGCCACGCTCCAAGCCCACCACTTCGTGCTCAAGACGCACATCCACGCCCCGGAGCAACGCGGCGGTGAGGGCACCGAAATTCACATCGGTGCCGCGGGCCACGCGGGTAGCCGCCAGGGGCTGATCGAGCCTGCGCCCCTGCATGACCAGCGGCATCCACTCGCGCAGCTGGGCGCTATCGCCACTCCACTGCATCCCTTCGAACTGGGGCGTGGCGTTCAGCGCCTCCCAGCGCCGGCGCAGGAAGCCCACATTCGCCTCGCCCCACACAAAACTGAGATGTGGCACAGCCCTGATAAAGGCGGCTGGATCCTGCAGTTCACCGCGCTCCAACAGGGCAGCCCAGAACTGCAGGCTCAGCTCGAAGGCAGCGTTGATCGCCAGCGCCTTGGCGATCGGTACCGAACCATCAGCAGCCTGGGGCGTGTAGTTGAGCTCGCAATTGGCCGCATGGCCGGTGCCGGCGTTGTTGAGGGCTGCACTGCTCTCACCCGCCACCGCCGGCAGCCGCTCGAGCACCACCACCTCCAGAGCTGGATCGAGCTGACGCAGCAGCTGGGCCAGGGTGGCACCCATGATTCCGGCCCCCACGAGCAGGGCGTCGCAGCGGTGCGTCATCGAGCCAGGGCATCCCTCCACAATGGAGTCACTTTGCACCTGCGCGGATGGGGGTTCTCACGGCCCTGGCGATCCTGGCTGGCTTGATCGTGGTGCACGAGGCCGGCCATTTCTTTGCCGCCACCTGGCAAGGCATCCGCGTCAGCGGCTTCTCCGTTGGCTTCGGGCCCGTGCTGCTCGAGCGTCAACGGCGCGGCGTGCAGTTCGCCCTGCGGGCAATTCCCCTTGGGGGCTTCGTGTCGTTTCCCGATGACGACGAAGAGAGCACCATCCCCGCCGACGATCCCGACCTGCTGCGCAACCGCCCCATCCCCCAACGGGCGCTCGTGATCGCCGCGGGCGTGTTGGCCAACCTGCTGCTGGCCTGGAGCGTGCTGGTGGCTCAGGGCCTGGTTGTAGGCATCCCGGCTGGCTTCAGCGCCACGCCCGGCGTGCTCGTGTCCGGTGTCCAGCCCAGCCAGGCAGCTGCGGCAGCGGGCCTGCGCCCCGGTGATCGCATCCTCGCGGCGGATGGCGTGAATCTGGGCGGCGGCCAGAGCGCTGTGGCCCAGTTGGTGGAACGGGTCAAGGCGGCTCCGGATCAAACCCTGCAGCTCCAGGCTGAACGCGGCGGCAACCCAATCAGCATTGCCCTCACCCCAGCGGATCTGAGCGGCATCGGCCGCATCGGCGCCCAGCTCCAGCCGAGCGGCACCGAAGCCTTCCGCCGGCCTCAGGGCCCGGGCGAGATCGTGCGCCAGGCCAACCACGACTTCGTCAGCCTCACGCAGCGCACGGTGGAGGGGTTCGTCACCCTTGCCACCCATTTCGGCGAAACGGCGAGCCAGGTGTCAGGCCCGGTGAAGATCGTGGAGATGGGTGCTTCGCTGGCCAAACAGGGCGGCAGCAGCCTGTTTCTTTACACAGCCTTGATCTCGATCAACCTGGCGGTGCTCAACGCCCTGCCCCTGCCCCTGCTGGATGGTGGCCAGTTCGTGTTCCTGATGCTGGAAGGCCTGCGCGGCAAACCTCTGCCCGAAAGGTTCCAGCTGGCCTTCATGCAGTCGGGCTTTGTGTTTCTGGTGGGACTCAGCCTGGTGCTGATCGTGAAGGACACCAGCCAGCTGGCGGCCGTGCAGCAACTGCTGGGCCGTTGAGGGCACCCCGAGGGGTACTGTGGTTTGTCATTGCCCGTTGAGTCCAGGCCGCATGGCGAAGAAGTCGATGATTGCGCGCGATGTCAAGCGCCAGAAGATGGTTGAGCGCTTCGCTGCCAAGCGCGCCGCTCTGATGGCTGCCTTCGAAGCCGCCGCCGATCCGATGGAGCGCCTGGAAATCCACCGCAAGATCCAGGGCCTGCCCCGCAACAGCGCCAAGGTGCGCCTTCGCAACCGCTGCTGGGCCACCGGCAAGCCCCGCGGTGTGTATCGCGATTTCGGCCTGTGCCGCAACCAACTGCGCGAGCGCGCCCACAAGGGCGAGCTGCCCGGCGTGGTCAAGTCCTCCTGGTGAGATCAGGCTCCAGCCCCTGAATGCCCAAAGCGCCCCATGGCGCTTTTTTTTTGCTCCTGCAGCATGGGCCTGTTGACTGGAGCGCAGAACAACATCCGCGCTGCCACGCTTTCCAAAGAGATTGCGGGCGTTGTCACGGCATTCGCACGCCGGATGCGAGAATCACACTTGACAACAAACAAGACATAAGCCCAAGTGCAAGGTCACACTCAGTCGATCTCCTTCGATGGTCGGGAGATCCGGCTGACCACGGGCCGCTTTGCCCCTCAGGCTGGCGGTTCGGTCATGGTCGAATGCGGAGATACAGCCGTTCTGGTCACCGCCACCCGCTCCGGCGGTCGTGAAGGGATCGACTTCCTGCCCCTGATCTGCGACTACGAAGAGCGCCTGTACGCCGCTGGTCGCATCCCCGGCAGCTTCATGCGCCGTGAGAGCCGTCCCCCCGAACGCGCCACGCTGATCGCGCGCCTGATCGATCGCCCGATGCGGCCGCTGTTCCCCAGCTGGATGCGCGACGACCTCCAGATCGTGGCCACCTGCATGTCGCTCGATGAGCGCGTGCCACCTGATGTGCTC
>Ga0208222_1000217_pt1 | contig 15845 bp, 9 predicted proteins | sample LakMenEpi13Sep09_FD_150694 | JGI IMG/M metagenome (GOLD analysis project Ga0208222, IMG submission 150694) | Freshwater microbial communities from Lake Mendota, WI - 13SEP2009 deep hole epilimnion (SPAdes) | ecosystem: Environmental > Aquatic > Freshwater > Lentic | place: Lake Mendota, Madison...
AATTGATGAGGGACAGAACCTTGCCGGACCGCATCGTAGACAACCGCATCACCCTCTTTGTCTTGAGCCCCTAACTGAACGCTCACCGTTTGACCGGCTGCAATCGCTGGGACCGTAATGTCATTGAGAAACGGTGCACCGTTGGAAGTGTCCGCAGCCGCCGTGGCCGTGAATGTCCTAGAAAACGCCTGACCGCTGCCATTGGTCACGGTGACGGTAATGGTCGATGTCCCGCTGTTGGCTAACGACTTGAGTCTCACCAAACCATTCTTGTTGTCGTCGAAAATCTCCATCGACTTGATCACCACTTCGTTGACCGGACGACTGACTTCACCCGAGGATTGGCCGGTGACCTTGGTGCGAGATATCCCCTCACGTACCGCTTCGCCCTCGATCAACTGACCGAATACCGAGTGCTTGAAGTCCAAATGCCGAGTGGCTACTTCGGTGATGAAAAACTGAGAATCGTTGGTATCTGGACCCGCCTTGGCATAGGACAGAACACCCGAGCGATTGTGCTGGAGATTCAAATTGAACTGATCGTCGAAATCACCCAGAGTCGATCCACCCGAACCGGTTCCTGTCGGATCGCCCGCTTGAATCATAAATCCATCGACAACTCGGTGGAAAATAATGTCGCTGGTGGACGTCTGATTATAGAATCCCGAGTTGACCAGCTGCTGGAATTGATTCACCGGCCTGGATGCTTCGTCAGCAAACAGACGGAAAACCATCTCCCCGTAGCCGTTGACGTCCATGCGAACCGATTTGGGGTTATTGACCATTTCAGCCGAGATCACGTTAGGATTGCTGCTAGAAACGGTTACTGTCAGCGGTCCCCCGTTGGGGTCGTAAGCGTCGATTGGAACGTGAACCGGAGATCCGAATCGAACGGTCTGATTGGCGACTTCCACGAACGTCGGTTGAGTGCCGGCGGGAATAGCAACTCCAGAGATCGTAGAAAGCTGCTGCAGTGTTTGAAGACCCGTTGCGACTTGGCCGTTAGCAAACTTCCAAGTCGGATACGTCGTGATGTTTTGGGCAACGCCCGTGGCATTGGCAGTACGATCTGGATTGGTCACTTCAACAAACGGCAGATAGTTTTTTCCTTCGAGAAAAAGCTTTTTCTGCTCGGTACAAATCTCACACCAATCGGCTCCATAGAACTTCGCCCCAGAGGACGCTAATGCCTTGGCAAAGGCCACTAAATCTGGTGCCGCAGTCGCTTCACCTTCGGCAACAAGTCCAGACGCAGCGGAAACTCCGGTAGATCTTGCTAGCTGAAAAGTCCCAGCCGCGTACTGCTGGACCAAAAAGGAATTGGCTTGGTCGGCCGCCGACTCATAAAAGTCACTGGCCATGAGTTCGCGACGCTCGAGGGGCTCGAAGCGAATCGGACGGATCTGCCGAGAATCCCCCTGGATGCACTGGCCCAAGATCCTTCGGATGAGCATTTTGCCCCGGGATTCCCGGGAAAGCCATGAGCGGTAACGGCGGTTTTGAACTTGCTCTGAAGCGCCTCGATTCATTTTCATCATCACTTTCCTAACCAATTTCCTACCAAGGTAGACTTTCGGGGTCGTTTTCTTTGGAAAACCTGGAAAATCCAGAAAAAATTACCAACTCTGTTCTACGGTCCCTTAGACGTTTTTTCGGTCTTTGGGTTCCGAAACCCGCCCAAAAGGCGGATTTTCCTGAGTTGAGCTAGCCAACCGGACGATCGATTTGCATAATACGCAACCTTCATACCTTCTCGCTAAATAATTCGGAACGAGTTTGGAAAAACCATGGCCAAGAGCAAGAAAAAGAAAGAAACAACCTATTTGGTCTGCCAAGAAACCGGAGACATCAATTATGTGTTGCTTCGCAAACCCGGTGCTGAGAAATTGCAACTCAAGAAGTACTCGCCTAGACTTCGCAAAGTCACCCTGCACACCGAGAAACGCAAGTAGAAACAATCGCGCTTCTTTTTGAGACAATTCATGCGATTGTCTGCTAACCCAAAATTTGCATAGAAGCAGCAAAGACGCCATACAGTCTCGGTCTGTACATGCCGGCCCCATCCTGCCTTGGCTTGCACCATGCAAGCCCTCTGCGACTTGCCGTTCTTGGGCAAGATCCGTTCGTTTAGCCTGCATATCGCCAAGGAGGTTCGATCCGGCTAGGTTAGAGGCAGTGGAAATGGTCAGAGGTTTTAGCTAAAGTGAAGGGACGATTCCCCACCTTTTTACTCCCGCCTCGAATCACAGGAAATCTTCCGGATGGATACCACCACTGCAGTGAGCCCCAAGTCAGCTCCCTGGATTCTTGCACCCACTCGGGTGCTTGCTCTCTTGATTGGAATGGTCGGATTATCCAGTTTTGCTGGTTTGGACGCTCAAGCACAAGACCTTTTTCCCGACAAAGCTCTCGAAGCCTCAGTCCGGCGCGAAGTCTTCGAAAAACGCTACAACAACGATCCAATCACCCTAGAGGACGTCAAAAACATCTCCCAAGTCGTTGGCAAGGGGAAAGGGATCAAGAGTCTCGAAGGCTTGCAACACTGCAAGGCGCTGATGAAATTGGATTTGGAGAAAAATGAAATCACCGACTTAGCACCACTTCGGGAGTTGAAGTTATTGCAGTCTGTCGACTTGGCCTCCAACAAAATTCAATCGCTTGAGCCCTTAACGGGATTGGTCGCAATCCAGTATTTGCATATCGCCAACAACTTGCTCGAAGACATCGGTCCACTTCGAGGTATGGTCAAACTCCAATCTCTCTACGCTGCAGGCAATAAGATCAAAAAACTCGAACCGCTTTTGGGTTTGAAAAAACTGTGGTCCCTGGATGTTTCAGGAAGCCCTGTTGAAGACCTTGATGGAGTCTCCGAACTTCGCGGCCTCCAAACAATCAACCTCAAAGGCTGTAATGTCAAAGGTCTGAATTTCTTCAAGTCCTTGCGAGAGTGCAGGCTGCTGATTCTTCAGGAAAATCCCGAAGTGGATCTAACGGGGTTGATCGAAGCTTGCGAAGCCGACGCCAAAGAAAACCGACGCTTCGCCCCATTCTTGAAACTATACGTCGACGAAAGCCTTGTGGGAAATGCCGACAAAGCAAGTTGGTTTGAAAAGCTCAAGGCCGTCGGTGTTCGCATCAATCCGCCAGTGAAATAGACGACCCATGGCCAACTGGAATCAAAACTCGAACGGCTGCCAATGGCGATCAATAGCCAAAGCCATCGCGCTGGTGGTTTGGACTCAGTGCCTAGTCGCAAAACCGGTAATCTCGCAAGAATCTGGATCGAGTTTGACTCCGAAATTCCGCGAGCGAACCGACCCAAATGCGGCAAAAGATGCCGTCGCACTCCGAGAACAACTTCGCTATTTGATCGACTCAAGAGGGCCGATTAATCCACTGAGCGATTACGGGCTGCCAAGCCGTAAAGCACAGCAGCCAGACAGCCTAGATCGAGGCAAAACCGCTTTGAAGTTTTCTTCAAACCAAGATCCAGATGCAATGCAACCTCCCAAACTGGATCCGGAATCCGCTCGGCGACTGAAAGCTTCAGGACTGACAGTCCCCTCAAGCACCCTGGGCGTTATGGCTTTGCTTGCTCCTCCTCAACTGCGGGCAAGCAGTGGTGCTCAAGCCTACAACGACGATGGATTTCGACCTGCCAGCACTTTGATCAATAGCCCCGTTGTAACTGCAAGCGTTATCCAAACGGTAGCCCCCTACAGTAGCGATGTTCGTATTGCGAACTTCTATCAAGATGATCCTATCGCCAACACTCCCCCAACACTGACTTCACCTCCGGTGATCAGCGGAGGAACCTTGCCAGGTGGAGGAAGCTTGCCAGGGTCCATTCCTACCGTTGCCCAGGACATGCCGGTCCCCTACCAACCCTACCAACCATCGGCTCCTGTTGGGCTTCCACCTGCTAGCACGATCATACCTCCTCCCACCATTCCCAGTAGTGCCGTCCCGACAACGGTCCTGCCAGCCCCCCCCACGTATTATGTTCCTGCACCGGGTTATTTGCCGGCACAAGGCTTACCCCAAGGAACCGCGGCAGGTGCGATGGTGGCCCAACCGGGAGTCCCATACGCTGGCTTACCGATGCCCACTTACAATCGCCCTTCTAGCTTCGTGAACTCAGCACCCTTTGTTTCCCCACCTCCTGCTGCCGTCGATGCTCGCTCGATGGTATCCCCTGCTGTGTGGCAACAAAGTGCTGGCCAAGCAAACCCATCCTGCAATCCAAGCCTTGCAAGCACCGCTGCTGGCACTGGCCCACGACCGACGGTACCCGCAGGCATGGTAGCGCCAACATCTCCCATGGGAATCAATGGAGTTACACCCACCCAAGGTATGGTTCCACCTACCAATGCTTCCCCATTTGCATACGCGCCGCCTGCAGCGATGCCACCCCAGACCATCTATGCTCCTGCCAATGGAGGCTATGTGCCGTTGGTGGGCTTTGGCCAAGGTGCTAATGCCCAACTGGGACGTGGGCTCTATGGACAGCCAACGGCCTACGTTGACGGCCAACCGGTTCGCAACTTTTTGCGTTACATCTTCCCCTAGTTCTCTTAGCAATAACCTCAAGTGACCCTTCGTCGTATCTACCTGGATCATGCTGCGACGAGTTGGCCTAAACCGCCTAGTGTCATTGAAGCTTGTTTAGAATTCCAAGAAACGCTCGGAGTAGCCGCTTCCCGTGGAGCGTACAGTCGTGCCGAGCAAACCGATCGATCGATCGCGCAAACGCGAGCCAAACTCGCTGGGCTTGTGGGCATCAGTGATCCGGATCGAATCGCATGGACTAGCAACGGAAGCATGGCCATCCATGCTGCAATCCACAGTCTTTTATGGCAGTCCGATCTTCAATCGCATCATGTGCTGACCACTGCCACCGAGCACAACAGCGTTCTTCGAACACTTGCTGATCTACAACAGCGAAGAGGTTTGCGTTGGACGATTCTTGAGTGCGATTCTCTCGGTCAAGTCTCTGCGGATTCGATCAAGAACGCCATAAGACCCGATACACGATTGGTGATCATCAATCACGCTTCGAACATCACTGGGTTCATCCAGGATTTAGAATCGATCGCAGAGGTCACGGCCCGATCAACGGCTCGGCTGATGGTCGATGCCGCCCAAAGCCTCGGGTACTTGAACCTCCAAGCCGAAAGGCTCGGTATCGATTTGCTTGTGGCTCCAACCCATAAAGGTCTTTGCGGAATGTTAGGAACCGCCTTTGTCGCAGCAAGCAGTAGAGTCCTGCCCGAACTACGTTCTCCATGGATCGGAGGCACCGGCCGCAGTAGTATCGATTTCCAAGGTCCCTTCGGTTGGCGTGAATCGATCGAATCAGGCAATCTCAATGGGCCCTCGATCGCCTCGCTTAACGCTGGCTTGGATTTCATAAACCAGCAAGACATTCAGGATTTCCAGGAGAAAACCGATCGTTGGCTCGGCACTCTGGTCGACCAAATCGGTCGGTACCCACAACTGCGTCTGGTCGGATACCCCAACCTTCAGGGTGGTCAAGCCCCATCGCAATCCGATCGCTCCCAAAGGGTCCCCGTTTTGAGTTTTTTTAGCCAAACTCTAGGCAGTCACGAAATGTCCCTGCTTCTGGATTCAGCCTTAGGGATAGAATGTCGTTCGGGTCTGCACTGCGCAGGTGCAATCCACCCCTACATCGGTAGCCACCCTGACCAGGGCGTTCTACGGATGAGCTTTGGTCACACCACCACCGAATCGGACATCGAAGCGGCCATCGAAGGGATAAAGCTTTTAGGTCAATTTGCATCGTGATCCATTCCCTGAAATTCCGTCTCAGTTGGCTTCTTGCCAACCCCTGCATCGTGGCGATCTGGCTGGTTTGCCTGTGCGCTGTGGCCGGTTGCGAACCGACTCGAGAAAAGTCAGTACTCGATGGTAAATGGAAAACCGCTCCTGCAAGCACCGAACAAAATCTCATCGAGTATCAACCTCGAAAGATTCTCGATGGATCCGGTTATGGTTGGGTGATGAACGCCGTCAAGCCATGGCCACAAGGCTCAACACTTGAGCAAATTGGTGAGCACTTTAAAGTAGCTGTCCGATCGAGCATCCAAGGCCTGGATCAAATCTTGAGCGATCCTAACTTATCGATCGATCAGATCGCCTCAACACGGTACTCTCGATCCACTTTTCTGAATTACCAAGGGGACCCTATCAAGGCTTATGAAGATCTTTGCAAGGCTCGGGAGCATATCGAGAAAACCCCCCAGGTCGCTAAAGACTTCCTTTACACCATCATCTACACCCAAGGTGTCACTGCCATGCGCCGGGGTGAAAACGAGAACTGCATCGATTGCCGTGGCGAAACTTCATGCATCCTGCCGATCGCCAAAACCGCCGTGCATCAGAATCCCGAAGGTTCGCGGCTGGCGATCAAGCATTTCATGGAGTACCTCGATCAATTTCCCGACGACGGCGAAGTCCGCTGGCTCCTGAATGTCGCTTACATGACCCTCGATGAACACCCGCAAAATGTCCCTTCTGAATACCTGATCGATATCGATCAATACACCCATCAGGAAAATCGAATCGGTCGATTCCGAGACATCGGTCAAACCGTTGGGCTTAATCGTTTCAATCAAGCCGGCGGTGCGATCATGGATGATTTCGATGGCGATGGAAAACTCGACGTGGTGATCTCTTCATTCGATCCGACTCAGATTATGGGTGTCTATCACAATGAGAACTTGGAACGTTTTAACGATGTAACCATCGCTGCGGGTGTATCGAATCAGCTCGGTGGACTGAACTGCGTACAGACAGATTACAACAACGACGGCTTGCTGGATGTATTTATCGTCCGTGGAGCTTGGCTAACCCCATCGCTTGCAATGCGCCCGAGTTTGCTGAAGAACAATGGCGACATGACCTTCAGCGATGTGACCGAGCAAGCCGGATTGGCAGATCCACTGAACTCGATCAGTGCAACTTGGGCGGATTTTGACCGCGATGGTTGGCTCGATGTCTTTGTATGTAGCGAACAGCAATCGAACCGACTTTATCGCAACAAACATGATGGCACCTTCGAAAACGTAGCAGTTCAAGCAGGTGTTGCCGGCGGTGAAGGGATGGTTTGCAAAGGTGCAGTTTGGATCGATATCCAGAACGATGGATGGCCAGATCTTTTCTTAAACCACTTATCCAGAGTTGGAGCCCAACTTTGGCGAAATAATCGCGACGGCACCTTCGAGAACGTCTCGCGTGCCATGGGAATCGATGGTCCCCAAATGGGTTTCTCCTGCTGGGCATGGGACTTCAACAACGACGGATGGCAAGACATCTTTGCTACCAACTACTCTCGAAACATCGGTGCTTGCGTCCAAAGCATGATCGGCCACGAGCACGCCGAAGCAAAAAGCTGCTTGTATTTGAATCAAGAAGGCAAGCGGTTCGTCAATGTCACCAAGGATGCAGGCCTCGAAGGTGTCTTCATCACCATGGGCTCGAACTTCGCGGACTTTGACAACGATGGCTGGCTCGATTTCTACCTCGGGACCGGTGATCCAAATCTTGGAACCCTCGTTCCCAATCGCATGTTTCGGAATCTCAGTGGAAAGCGGTTTGTCGATATCACCGCCTCCTCAGGTACAGGCAACCTGCAAAAAGGACACGGTGTTGCTTGCGGAGATTGGGATCGCAATGGATCGATCGATCTGTTTATCGAGATGGGTGGAGCCGTCAACGGTGACAAATACCACAACATCCTCTTCCAAAATCCAGGCAATCAAAACTCCTGGACATCTCTGAAGCTCATCGGCAAATCCTCCATTGTCGTTGCCATCGGAGCAAAAATCAAAATCCATACCGACGATCCAGATTTGCCCTACGTCTACCGAATCGTCACCTCCGGAAGCAGCTTCGGTGCTAATCCTCTCGAACAGACAATCGGTCTAGGGAAAGCAACCAAGATTCTCGGGATCGAAATCCAATGGCCTACGCCAGCCGAAATCCAAGACTCTCTCAAGATAGAGAAGATCGATGGTCCCATACCTCTTGGAAAACCTCTCCGCATTCAAGAGGGTCAAGGTTTGTCAACCCAATAGATCGACCCGTTATGAACGATCAACCCTATGGAATCCCCGAAAAACACTGGCCCGCCAAGCTAACCTACTGGTGGTTTCGAGCGGCTCGGAAACTTAGACTCAAAGCCCTCAAAAAGCAACAGATCACCGATATTCGAATCGAGCAAATCGAGCATCTGCAGTCTGCACTCGATGCAGGTCAAGGAGTGATGATCGCTCCAAACCATTCCTTCCATTGGGACTCTTACTGCCTGCTAAGCGTTGCCGATCGACTGCAAACACCTTTCTATGTAATGACTGCCTGGCAAGTATTTTCCCAGAGCAGTTGGTTTGAATGCGAATCCATGCAGCGCTGCGGTTGCTTTAGCGTCGATCGGGAGAACACGGATATCCAATCGATGAAAACCGCAATGGATATCCTCCAAAACCGTAAAGAACCCTTGGTCGTGTTTCCCGAAGGGGATATCTACCATACCAATGATAGGCTCACTGCAATTCGAGATGGAGCTGCCGCCATCGCGTTGATGGCCGCCCGTAAGTCCCAGCGTCCTATCGTAATCGTACCTGTTGCAATCAAACGATGGTATGACGACGATCCCACTCCAAGCCTGACACGTCTTGCCGACACGATCGAACAGAGACTCTTTTGGAAACCTCAATCCAATTTGCCCTTGGTCGATCGCATTCTAAATATCGCAAACGGACTTTTATCCCTCAAAGAAATCGAACGACTTGGTCACGCCCGCCAAGGTCCTCTCCCGGAGCGGATTGGGTTTCTCGCAGACTCGATTCTCTCGTTTGCTGAATCCAAGTACCAAATCCCCACCACCAAACCCCTGATCCCCGAACGAATCAAAGAAGTCCGAAAAAAGATCATTCAGCAACAAGTCGACGCAGGAAACCAAGCCTCAGAGCAACAACGCATCGAGTGGAACACAGATATGCAAGACATGTTCCTAGCGACCCAACTTTATAGCTATCCCGGAGATTACCTACAGGAAAATCCATCTTGGGAACGCCAAGCTGAAACACTTGATAAACTACAAGAGGATGTCCTTGGAGCAAGCTATCCAAGTTCGCATGGTCGCAAGACCGTTTCCATACGGTTTGGTGAACCCATCGCTATGCCCATCGGAAAAGAGAAAAAAACCAGCTCCGAAGGGATCACTGCCGAACTCCAAGAGCGAATCCAATCGATGCTCGATGCGATGAACCTCAACCACCAAACAAACCACAGAGTTAGCGCACAGCGAGTCCAAGATCGTGTTTAAACTTGAATCCGTATCCAAATCCTTTGGCAATCTTACGGTGTTACAACCAACCTCGATCGATTTCGAAGCTGGCAAGTCGACGGTTTTGATCGGGCCTAGCGGATGCGGAAAAAGCACCCTTTTACGCTTGCTAGCAGGATTGCTCACTCCCGATTCAGGCCGAGTTCTTTTCGAGGGGATCGAAATGAACTCAAAAAACATGATGCAAATGCGCCATCGCATGGGCTATGTCATCCAAGATGGTGGACTGTTTCCTCACCTTACCTGCTCTCAAAACGTCGGACTCATGGCCAAACACTTGGGATGGAATTCCGATCGAATCCGTAGCCGTATCGAAGAGCTCTCCGATTTAACACGCTTGCCCCGCCCTGCCCTTGACCGCTACCCGGCTCAGATCTCCGGTGGCCAACGCCAACGTGTCGGCATCATGCGAGCCCTCATGCTCGATCCTCCCGTGATGCTTCTGGACGAACCCATGGGAGCCCTGGATCCCCTAGTCCGATACGATCTACAAGAGGACCTGCTGAAGATTTTCCGTACCCTCAAGAAAACAGCCATCACCGTGACCCATGATATGGGCGAAGCCGGCTTCTTCGGTGATCATGTGATCATGCTTGGCGAAGGTCGGATCGTCCAGCAAGGCAAGCTCGATGAGATGATCCTCCAACCAGCCAACGATTTTGTCACACGATTTGTCAACGCCCAGCGATTGCCAAATCTAGGTGCCTCTAAGGAGCCCACATGAGCACTCGATCCCCATGGATGCTGTTCCTGCTGCTTGTCAGCCTCGTACATGGCAGCCTTCCAACCACAGCCTTGGCTCAGAAGCCAAAAATCGCTGTTGGGTCCAAGTCCTTCACCGAATCGGTCATCCTCGGTGAACTGCTTTCCCATCTTGCTCAGAACTCAGGGGCACAGGTCCAGCATCGAGCAGAACTAGGTGGTACTCAAATCCTATGGCAAGCACTCATCACCGGTGAAATCGATGCTTACGTCGATTACACCGGCACCATCCGTGAAGAGATCTTGGCAGAAGAAACTCGGCAGGGAAACAAGATCGAGTCCGAAAACGATATGCAGAACGCATTGGCCAAGAGAAACGTCATCATGTCCGAGCGGATAGGTTTTAACAACACCTACGCCCTAGGGATGCGACGCTCGGTCGCCCAGAAAATGGGGATCACCAAAATCAGCGATCTTAAGAAACACCCTCAATTAGAACTAGGGTTTTCAGATGAATTCGTCGAACGCAAAGATGGATGGCGCCCCCTCAAAGACAAATACTCTCTCCCTCATACGCAGATCAAAGTGATGGACCATAACTTGGCATACCGTGGCCTTGAAAATGATTCCATTGCGGTCGCCGATCTGTACACGACGGATCCGGAGATCAAATACTATGATCTATTGGCTCTTGAGGATGACTTGGGATTCTTCCCGGTCTACTACGCGGTCGTCCTCATGCGAGACGATCTACCTAAACGAAACCCACAAATCACCGAGGCAATCTTGAAATTGCAGGGCCTCATTTCCCCCGACGAGATGGCATCAATGTCAGCCCAAGTCCGCTTGGATCGCAGACCTGAAAAAATTGTTGCTGGTGAGTTCCTTAACAAAAAACTGAACCTGAGCTTGTCGCTACCTCAGGAAGGTCGTTTGGCTGACTTGAGAAAAATGGTCGAGCGAATTCTCAGCACTACATGGGAACATTTGTTCCTGGTTCTGGTCTCTTTAAGCTTGGCAATCCTCACAGCGATCCCTCTTGGAATCCTAGCGGCTCGCAACGAAACTCTCGGACAAACCGTTCTAGGAATCGTCGGCGTGATTCAAACTCTACCTTCGATGGCTTTGTTGGTCTTCATGATGCCCCTGTTTGCACTCTTTGAAATGGGGATTGGCCCTGCTCCGGCCATCATGGCATTGTTCCTCTATAGCCTTCTACCGATCGTGCGCGGCACCTATGCGGGACTAAAACAAATCCCAGCCTCCATACGAGAATCGGCCGAAGTCTTGGGGCTAAATTCCAAGGCTCGACTGAAACTCGTCGAGTTGCCTCTTGCATTGCCCTCGATCCTCTCGGGCATCAAAACCGCAGCGGTGATCAATGTCGGTACTGCAACCATCGGTGCCCTGATCGGTGCCGGTGGCTATGGCTCGCCAATCCTCACCGGAATTCGATTGAACGATCTTGCGCTGATCCTTCAAGGCGCTATTCCTGCGGCTGTTTTAGCCCTTGCCGTACAGTATGGATTCGGTTTGCTGGAAAAACGGATCGTCTCCCCAGGATTGCGAGGAACCTAAGTCCTAGCGGGTCGACATTCAAGGCAATCCCTCAATCCAACGCTTCAGCAGAGCCACAGCCCGATGATCCACTAGGTTGGACGAAATCGGAGGCATTTGATCTTTACCCCTCCGAGCCATCCGCTGTAACAGCAGGCTCTTCTGAGGATTTCCAGACCAAACCAACTTAGCTCCAGCGATCCCCAAATCGTGATGCTTGGGGGTCGCATCCAGGATCCCCATCTTTGGCCATTCCGTCGGATGACTCAACTCCATCGCCGAGTTTCCACCCCCTGCCGGAACATGGCAAGATGCACAGTTGGAGTGCAAATAAGCTTGAACTCTCGCATCGAGCGGCTCGGTATCATCGTAAGGATTAGCAAGCCTGGGCAAAGCCGACGGCAAGGCCGGAAGTACCGATGAATCGCTAGGCGTTGGCCGCTGGGGCAACTTAGCGGCATGAATCATAATGGATTCCTCTGGACTTGGGCTATTGGAAGGCGTGGTCTTTGGTTTCGGCGAATGCACAAATTGCTGAGGATTTACCTTAAAAAGCCCCATGCGTTCGAAGACTAACAACTGATTTTCAGTTGTTCCATGGTATTCGTAGGGACGGTTCAGTTGCGATGTCTGCAAACCGAGTGTGTAATTGGCCGCTCGACTATGACACACCATGCATTCAGCCCGACTAGGGTAATGCCACGTTTGGTTGCGAAACCCACCTGATACGGTTTCATCAACGATTTGGAGGTCAATATCGTCGCCCGATGCATCGACCAGTTCCGCATCCGTACCTTCCTGATTCCAACGGTAAGAGTAACCCACCCACTCGTTCTGCTCTCTGAGCATCAGCCTGGTCTCGATCCAACGCCTAGCCTCTGGCTTGCTTGCCTGGCCATCGAGTGCGAAACTCTTGATCAGTACCGTCCCATTAGGAAACGTCCAACCAAACTGATTTTGAAACTCGATGCGTTGATCTTCACCCGGATTCTCCGGTATGGCAAAGGCTCGTTCCTTATAAGCCCCATCGCTCCAAAGAGGCGAATTGACCGAATAAGGCACAACCCCTTGAGCATAACGGTACTTGGCAACATCCTCGAATAATCCCGTTTGACTAAGGAGCTTTGGAAAACGGTCTGAAGTATCTTGTTTGTTGTTCTGGACCAGTCGTACGATGGATTTCCCTAAATGATCGGCAATCCAGATCTCACCGTTGTTCATCACTGCAAACCCGGTGATCGAGTGCGGTGTGTCAGCGATCTGCCTCGCATCGGAAGCTTGATTTTCATCGTGATCGATCGCCCAGATCTTGCCCGTCGAGTAGTCACCGTAGACATAGGACCCCTGCAGTTGCCTAAGCTTTGGATTGGAGCTTCGATAAACGATTCCACCCGTCAGCGAACGGGCTTGGCTGTGATGATGATCCTTGACAGGTGGCTCAAAGGGATCCTCACCGCGCTGGCGATTTGCATAGAAAGTCGACGCTCCTTCCATCACGCTCCAACCGTAATTGGCACCGCGCTTGACCAAATAGACTTGTTCCCAGAGATCTTGACCGTTTTGCCCAAGCCAAATGCGTCCCGAGACGCTGTCGGTCGTGATTCTCCAAGGGTTGCGAAGTCCGTAAGCCCACGTCTCGGCACGAACATTCGCTCGATCTAAAAATGGGTTGTCTTGAGGGATACGATAAGGCTGCTGGTCGCTCGATTGGTTCACATCGATCCGGAGAACTTTCGCCGTCAAATGCGTGAGGTCTTGGCCTCGCAGATTTGTGTCCGAATCGGTGGTACCGTCGCCGCTAGTGATATAGAGCATGCCGTCGAGTCCGAAGGTCATCGCCGCACCGTTGTGACCATCGCTTGGCCACTGAAGGATCGTGCGACTGCCAATCACTTTGATCGGATCAGAACCACCACTGAGAGCAGGACTCGGATCGATCTCCAAACGTACGATTCGTGAATGTTTGACTCCATCGACGCTCTGGTTAAGCCCTAGGAACACGTAAGGCTGCTGTGGGTATTGAGGATGGAAACACAAATCGTAGTGAACTCGGTCGGAGTCTGCTGGGACAATGATTTGCTTGCCGGAAACTGAATTACCTGTGGCGTCAGTGGACGCTGGATCCAATCGAAACAACTCTGATGGGCCGTATGGATTCTTCTGAGTGATCATCCAAACAAAGCTTGAATTCGGTTCGGCTCGAAGATGAATCGGGTGATCGATCGCGACCCCTAAATCAACAGGCTGGGTTGTAAAAGGCACAGGGAGTTCGGGAGAACCTTGGACCTTGGAAGTCTTCATCGAAGGTCGTTGGAAGTTTGGACCTAGAAACTGAATCTCGGCGAACTCTTCATGGCGATGAAAGGAGGGCTGGGTCAATGCCGAGCAGCTTGTCAATCTTGGTTGATCTTCATCTCGATCGTAGTCATATCGGCACAGCGAGTAATTCCAAACTTCACCCTCGATGGGTTTTCCTCCCGTGGGATAAAAGTCCTTCCAAGCGATTTTGAATTCGACTTGCCAAGCTCGATCGGTATCGGTTCTTTGATCGATGGTCCCATCGACCGAAGCGGCGCTTTGAAAATCGAATTCATGCGCGGATTTATAGATTGAATAAGCCTTGGGGATCCGCTCAGGAATATACAGATCCATTTGCGTATTGGCCGCAGTGACATGGAACTCGTAGTATCCACTATGTTGCTTGGAAGGTTTCAGGAACAGTTCAAAACAATCATCGAGCCAAGTTTGCTCATCTCGCTGGGTGATGGTTGCCTGAATGTCCTTGTCCTTGAGTTTTGCCCAGACGTAAAGGTAATCTCGATCCCACATCAATCTGGCTTGGGTTGCCAGGGGGTTAACCGTCTGGGAGTCGTCTTGGATCCAAGCGGTGCGAAAGTTGCTTACGATGGGTGCGTCTTGCCAGCATGGGTCGGTATCGAGTCCATCGATTTTGGGTGGAGTGCTCGTCCATCGGCATCGATACGCGCTGCTATCTTGGGCCAAGACAACACTCGTTGCCAAGGAGAATAAAAGGGCAAGTGACCAAACGGCTTTTCGTTTCGAGTTAGTCATGATTGCATGGATGAAACCATTGATGTTTTCTAAGTCAGGGATCAAACACGGTGCGAATGCCCCTTTAAGTCATATCCCCCATCATACTGTATTATTGACGCATTCAACCCGCCGAGCCGCAACACGGGCTTATCTACCCCGTGGGATAGTCTTCCAGACTGTCAACACCCCGTAGCATGGGCTTATCTAGCCCGTAGGACGCTTTACCTAATGAAGCCCCACCCCGCTACGGGGCAAAAGCCCATTCGTAATCCATGAGCGTTCCTCAGCATCAATGAGCGGTCTTTTTTTGAACCACGGATATAGACGCTAAGATTCGCTGGTACAGGCGCCCAACAAGTTGTGAAGAACCTTTACCACATCCTGGGGGGCTTCTTCCATGACGTAGTGACCTACGTCGACAAGCTCATTGGAGATCGCCTGCGGCCAGACCCCTTGGAATCGCCTCAGACACTCAGGCCGAAAACACCAATCCTTCATCCCCCAAACCAATTGGATCGGCAAATGCGACAGCTTGGGCAAATCCCTTTCCAAATCCTTCAAGACTCGATAGGTTCTGTGGCGATCACTCAGCGGAATGTCTCGTACAAATGCGTCGATGCCAACGCGATTGGCGGGCGTATCGTAGGGCGCTAGCAAGCCGGCTTGAACGCTAGGATCAAGTCTATCGAGTCGATCGATCGCCATCCTGGTTGCTGCTAGCGCAAAAGCGTTGAGATACCGCATCGCGAAACTTCCCAAGATCGGTAGTCTGCATGCTGCGATCCGAAGCGGGACATAAGGGGGTGGAAATGCCCCTGTGTTGAGCACGACCAATCCGGCGATCCTATCGATGCGCTGGATCGCAGCTCCAAGTCCGATCGCCCCCCCCCAGTCGTGGACCACCATCACGATGCGATCTAGTTCCAACGCGTCGATCCAACGTACCAAATTCTCGGTATGCCGCGCCAAACAATAATCGTATCGCTGCGGCTTGTCGCTAAGCCCACAGCCGACATGATCGACCGCGAGCACTCGGTGCGCCCCGCAGAACTCTTGAACAATCGATCGGTAGTAAAAGGACCAAGTTGGATTGCCGTGGACTGCGACGATGCAAGGCTTGGCGACTGAAGAAGCATCAGCATCAGGGAGTTGGCTTGTTGAATTA
>Ga0208222_1000220_pt1 | contig 15805 bp, 17 predicted proteins | sample LakMenEpi13Sep09_FD_150694 | JGI IMG/M metagenome (GOLD analysis project Ga0208222, IMG submission 150694) | Freshwater microbial communities from Lake Mendota, WI - 13SEP2009 deep hole epilimnion (SPAdes) | ecosystem: Environmental > Aquatic > Freshwater > Lentic | place: Lake Mendota, Madison...
TTGTGTTCATCGTCTTCATGTAAGCACATGTGTCTCGCACATCGAGCATGAGTGCCATGTGGCATGCACACAATGCAATCATTGCCAGCATCCGCGGCACTTGTTTCAACATGAATCGCTGCTGTACTGCATCATTGTAGTCATTGTCATCCAGCAACGAATATTCATTGTGCGTCGTGGGTCGCGTCTCGTTTCGCGACTTTAAAAGCCGCTGAGCCAGGGTGGTATTGATGTCCGGCACGAACCAGCGCATCAATTTCAGCACCGGGTAAAACGAAACTGCCATGAACATCATTATGGTGAGCCAAAGGTCATTCTCAGTTATGAACACGATGTACGCAATGTCCATTGCAACAACCACCACATGTAGACCACGACTGGTCCACTTGGCCACGCGGCTCAAAATTATGGTTCGTTGCTCGTCATCTGGAATGTAGAGTCTCATGGTTTGACGACTGGGCTCATGCAACTGCGCGCTCAACCCATAGTGGTAAACATTCAACAGTGTGGACCCCGTGTAAACTGCGCGCATCAGCGTGGGTGGATTCACGCATGCTAAATACAGGCTTTGAATTAGGCCAATCCCAAAGGTCCAATGGAATAAGAGAACTGCGGGCTGCATTTTTTAATATGCAAAGTGGTATTATACTATAAGCACATATCTATAATATAATACATCACCATTTGATTTTTTTTTAATTTTACCAAATGAATCTCGCGGCGATTGGGAAACTTCCGTGGAAAGCCGCTGTAAACCTGTCGTCATGAAATGGAAGCGCTCCGGCATATTGTTGAAATGTTTTATCAAAATCTATGAACAATATTCTAATAAGACCTTGTTGCACCAATAAAGCAACCTGATTTATCACGTTGACATCCGCAAACGCGCGTGAGTTTATTAATGGTTGCAACGACACCGGATAAGTGGCAACAAAATTATAAAACATATTTCCGGTTTGAGTTGGGGTTTGTTCCACTGAATTAACATTTACAAATGGAATAGATTTATTTTGCACGGTGGTGTCATCATTTCTCGCGTCATCATCCATTAAGTATCCAATCGGTGGTCCGGCAGCAACAAGTGGGTCGGGACCAGAACTAGGGAAACGTTCTCTCAATATGGTTCTTATCACATTGTACTTTGTTTGTCCTTGAAAATTGTGTGTTCCATCTTGAGTCAGGGGATTATGAACAAATTCATCATGCTCATTTTTATAATTATTTGTGCATAAAACTTCTTCAAAAAAATTATCTAGGCCCATCAGTTGCAACATTCTTATAATTCCGATTTTATTGCCAGCGGAAAGAACGTAAACCAAAACACCCATTCTCTGGCAGTTGGTTAACAACGATTCCCATGCAACGCGTTGAGCTTCCGAACCAAACACATATTGTTTAAACATGTTAAAGTGAAAACTTGGTTCATTTGGGAATCTAAATGAATACATTTGTCGCATGTTCAAGTATGGAGACTCTATTTGTTGCAAATTATGTATTCCTAACCCTCCTTTCATTTTCAGTCTCATTTTGCCACCATGTTTGCGACTTCTGCGTCTTTGACGTTTATTCACACGACGGCTTTTTTGTGCATTATTTAAAATGGTTTATAAATTGCATATATTTTTTTTGCGTTCATTCAATTCAATATCAACTTTTGACGCCCAGATGGCGGCTTGTATTTCAGTATGTCCAATTCTCTGGACGTAGTCGGAAAACTAATCGCGCCATATATGTCCTGCAAAAGCAGCCACTCAAACAACCCACCCGGATAAACACGCACATTTTTAAATCCAAGATTTAACAGCTGCTGGTATTTTTTATGCAACGTGTCATCGTTCGCATTTTTTCCATACACAATTATCTCTCGTTCTTTCCCCTTCGGTTCTGAAAGCATCGCATTCATCGCCACCTCTTCTTCTTCTATTGGCAGTGTGCCCGGTATTAAACACCCCTGCATCCCCGGCGGCAATGTGTTTATCAACAACCATGGATGCGTTGTCGCATAGAAACTAGAATACTTATGCTCGTTCAATGGATTGGCTGTGCGACATATGCACTGGATGTCCTCGTAATTCACTTTCGAAATTGAAACACTTGAACCCATCACTTCATTTATATCTAATTGTTGTTTGATGCAAGGTGCTGGTGTAATAAATTAAATTGTAGAGATGTATTTAATTTATTTTTCATACGCACATTCATTCTTTGTCGAAACCAATGACTGCGCAGTCGATGCGCTTGCCCGCATGTCCTGTAGTGAGCGAATCCGCGTGGCCGCCTTTCCCCAGGTCGTCTTCATCCTCGTGAATGACGAGCGACCGACCAATCACAGAAAACTCCCCCTCAAACAGAGAGATTTTGGGCGTGGAAAAATGGAATGTGCTATAACGTTCTTGCGTGGCGGTGATATTCCCCAAATCTCCCGCGTGTGAACTCAAACTGGTACGCGAACCGTGTTCCGCATTGGTCGGATTGAAGTGCCCACCACAGTTCATGCAGTCGCTGCTTAATAAATTCCCGTATTGATGAACATGAAATCCGTGCTTTCCAGGCGCCAAGTTTTCAATGTGTCCTGACACTTTCACTGGAGAGAAGGGGTCGTCTTGTTTAAATGACACGTGGCTGCCTTTCAACCTTCCTTGAAACACTGCAATGGCTTTCATTGTGAGTATGCGTGATATAAATGATATAGATAAAATGTGTTTAATATCGTATTCATCCGATGCTTATTTTTCGCGCTGCACCTTGACCATGATTGTATTTCTTGCGCGATGCATTGGCCAACCTTAATGCCCGGCTTCTACTGTCGCAACCATTCTTCAAAATCGCGTAATCAACTGCAGCCGCTTTGCCTCCCGTGATTGCGCTTGCCAGCCTGGCATACCCCCACGACTGCGGGCTTTGGTTTGGACGCGAACCCGACGAATAAAACGCGCCCTCTCCCTTTTTGACAATTTTTTGCAGTGCACCAATGGAACACTTTGTCGCCTTGGCCAGTGCCGCATTTGGCACAACTTTGTCCACGTGATACATGTTGCGCGCCACGTCCGTGTGTTTCGATGCAACGTGCGGATACGACTTCAGCTTCATGGTACGTCCATAATACTTTCCGCGCTTGTATAACCGGCGCGACCGTTTCAACATGGCAACTTGTTTTCTTCTATCCTTGCGAGACAAGGTGCGCGGCACGTAGCGCATCGGAACTCGGACCTTGCTTAACGACATTTTATATTATCAAATCTCTCATATACATTGCGGATAATATAAAATGCAATCAATGCACAAAATAATGAACAACACAGGTAAGGTCATGTCAACAATTCCACGTGTTGTTGCTGTTGATACTGTGAAACCTTGTTTTTTATGATATACATCGCTGAGAGAAATAGCAGCGTTATTTCCGTGCTGCTCCGCATCACCAATGGCGCATCATTCATTTTGACGCTGTAATAAATCCACATGCTAGATGAAATAATGCTCAAACAGCAGAACAAAAGCGATAGACTATTTGTGCTTTTGTTCTTATACAACAAATACATGAATATGAACCGCCCCAAAACAGACAATGATGTCGCCGTGTAAGGAATGACTTTTAAAGCCGTGTTGTCATTGGTTTCATTTGCATCCATCCAAAACGAGAGATATATACAATAATCATTTTAACTTTAATTGAATTTCAACAACTTCTGAATTTGTTTTCATCAATTGAATGAAACCACAATTTCAACCGTCTCTTTTTTGATGCTTTTCGTAGCAGAAATACTCAGCTCCTCTCTCTTCTTCCTCGTCTTGTTTTTATTCGAAACCGATTCCACCACTTCATTCCCATGTTCGTTTGCATCATCACCTTGAACATGGTTGTTTCGACGCGAAGTGCTATTTCGTGCATTCATGTCATCTTCAATGGTTGCATAGTTGTTCTCAATATAAGCAACAACACCATTTTCAAGCGCCCATTTGAAAAAATTCAGCTGTCCAATCGTGGTCTGAATGAATGTTCCGTTTCCATATGGAATTGTAATTCGGTCCCACCGGCAAAATGGGTCAAACCGGCGCTTACTATAGGCCTTTAGCTTCAGTTTGTAATCCACATACACTTTAAATCGCCGGTTCGCACCCACTTCATACACCGTGAAAAACTTCTTTGCGTAATTTGTGGCGAACCAATCAATGATGCGGAGAGAAATTGGCGACTCTCCGTTTATAATCTTCAGCATCTTCTCCAGATTATTATCCTCCTCATAAAATTTCATCAAATTCGTCATTAACAAATCATTTTGTGTTGTGTAGTTTGATGACATGCCCAGTTTGTGTTTAGTATTTAACTTGTGTAAATTACATGTTTCAGTGTATTTAAACCATTATTGCGTGTAAATGTTTTATTTACATTTTTGCATGCGACAAAACATTTTTTATGTGTAATAAGTATATAAAATGCAGCCAAACGATGATGATTCGATTCCTGATTCTCCATTTCCACAGGAATATGAAACACCACGAACCCTTACTCCAAGACAGCGCACTGACTCATATTTGCCAGATCTAGAAGAGTTTCCAACTTTTCCAGTACCTCCTGTTGTGCAAACGCGTCGTAGACACAAGAAGATAAAATGGGGTCGCCGTTGCAGAACTCAATCGTGCAAGCGCCCGTTTCGCCCACGTCCTCCGCCTCCGCCTCCTCCTGCTGCATCCACTTCCGGTTTAAAAAAATCCGTTGCCGCGCATGGAGGAACTAGAAAAAAGTTGAAAAATAGAAGCAAAAAATACAAAAACAAACATCGCAAATAATGCCATTTGCAATGATACAAATCATGCATAATGTTTCATTTATGCATGGTTCACGACCAACATTTATATATTATATTATATATATTCATATAACAATCATTGTGTTGAACCATGAACCAAACACACCTGTTCTATATTGTTTTAGCAATCGTATTCATGTGTTTCGGGCTACAAATGTGCTTTCAACGAAAGCAAGTGGAAGGTTTTGCCTTGTCGCCTGCTTCTTCCCCCGACGCAACCACGTATCCGATATTGCATGAAGATTATCCTCTCAAAACACCCGGCGGGATTTCCAATATGTCGTCCAATGACTTGTGGTCATATTATCCAGTCTTTGACAACGGGTTTGGCCAATTCACCAACAATGTTCGTTTCTGGGCCACACCGAACAACGGCAGGTGCTCTCGCGCCGAAATGTGTGGTGGCTTGTATACCAACAAACCCATTAAGGACATGAACATTGTTCCTGTTCCCAAACCGATTTCATTCAACTCCGAGGTGCGTCGTGTTAATTTTTATGAGTCAGAACCCATGACATGTCCAGAACTTCCTAAACCAGATGTGGCAAATTGTTTGTATTATGGGCACAAAACCAATTCACTTGTTCCTCCATATCAACCCACTCTGCTTGACAGCTAAAAAAAACACAAACCAAATGCATTGTGGCGCTTAATTTTAGATTATTCATTCATATCAATTTAATCTAAATAATCTAAATAATCTAAAATCTCTCGATTCAATGTTCCCGCACTTCAAATGTGATGGGATTTGCTCGTGCGCGTCTTGTCCGCCCTTGTGTTGTGGTCCTTTGTTTCCTTGAGCGTGCTGGAACCTGATTGCGCGGCTGTCGTCTCTTCGGTTTTTCCCTAACTTCAGTCGCTTCTTCGACATGCTGCTCATTTTGTTCTTCACATTCGTCATCCTCACGAGACAGCATTTGCCCCATTTTTGTTTTTAATAAGCACTAATTGTGTTTATGGTTATATTATAAATTGCAACTAAATTTAGCACAATATAACGCACTTTTTTTAATGTGTTACTACATAATCATATAATTCAACAAAATACAATAATGGCGGATAAAACCCCATTCAAGGTCAACCGGCCTGCTTTACCCACAGAAAGTGCACGACAATTATTCAACACAGAAAACTGTTTTGCGAAGGGAGGATTGACAATGGGCGCAGATGGAAAACCCGTATTGTCTGGAAATTGTCAGGTGGTGCAATTTGGAAAAAATAGGAACGGAAATAATTGCATGTTTGTGTGTCAGACGGATTTTTCAATTTGGAATAACCAACAATCTCCAGTGTTGGCATCTTTTGTGTTTGATCATCTGGGAAGAGCAATTGAGTTCTGGTTTGGAAATAGCGCTGCAACTCCATCATGGAGAACCAATGTGCGCGATGGAACACGCGCGTCATTCGGATTTCAGCCTCCTCCACCACCGCCATCACCTCCAAAATTAGAACCGTTGTCAGTTCGATTATACGATACAAATGAACAATTGAGAACCAATGCAAAGACAATGACTGACGCTGAAAGAGAAGAGTTACTTCTAAAAAAAAACAAAATCAAAGAAAATTACGAAATGGAAGTAGCAGAAGCGGCAAAAGCGGCAAAAGCGGCACGTGATGCATACGATGAACTCATAAAAACACCAACATGGGGATGCACAAGTGTTTTAAAAGGACCGTTAGAGTTTATTGGATGCCAACGCGGCAGTCAGTATGTTTCATGTGTTGATGTTTCTGCAGATTTTAATCAACAATTAGACACATCTCCAGAAGATTTACCGAAGATAAAACCACATTTCAAATATAATCCTGTTACCAAAATCAGCACAGTTGGTGCAAGTGCCACTGAATATTATGACGGTTATGGATTCGGCAACGTGGGGGGAAACCAAGGATTCCAAAGTTTTGTTGTTAGCGATTCAAATGGAAGAATAAGCACGATGGAAACAAGACAGGGTTCATGTCCTTACCCGAAACCCATTCCTGAACGCCTACGTGCATCGTTTCCAGAAACCAATAAAAAATTCAAACTCATGTTGATGAAAGGGAATGCATCGCTTCGCTCAGAAATGAAAGCATTAAAATGGCTTGCAGATACTCCATTGGAATTTCCAAGTGAGATTGATTCAACCTTTGCTGCTAGAGCATTTGATTGGGTTCATGAACTTTCAACCAAATTTGAAGTTCCCAGAGGGTTGTCATTATCTGATGCTGCCTTGACTAAAATGATTAAATCAACGACACAAGCATCCGTCGCAGCAATGCATTCACCTGCAATGAGAGAATCATTGCTTGCAGAAATGACAAACCTGCCCATTGGGCCCAAACCAGTCTTTAAAAGCTGCGAATGCACTCCAATGCACAATAATCCAAGATGCCCTAATATACTTTGCCCATTCCGGCATGCAAAACTTGAAGAACGTTTTGAGTGGCCGCAATTAGAGTTTGCATCAGCGACACAAGAAGCAAGATTGGCATTGGAAGATGAAATATCAGGGGCGACAAGAGCAGAAGCAGCGGCTGCAGAAGCAAAACAGAAATCATTGGCGGCAGCAGCGGCAAAACAGAAAGAAGCCGATGCCAAGCGAGAGGAAAGGAATGCACGTGCAAGAGAGGCAACAGCACAAAGAAAAGCATCCGCAGCAGCGGCAAAAGAATCAGCAGCATCGGCCTCAGCGGCAAAAGCAGCAGTGGAACCATCCGCAGCAGCAGCAGCAGCGGCACCAGTCAGACGAAGAACCACACAAGCATCTGCCGAACCAGAAGCACGTGGAGTAAAACGTTCAACAGATTCAGCTGAGCAGAAACCAACACCAACAAGGCGAAGGGGAAGAGGAGGTTCTAAATCTAACTCTAAATCCAAGCGACGACTTCGCAAATAAACCTCATAGTTCATTCATGTATTCCATGACTTCCTCTTGTGATACACCTCCCTCCATCATAAGTTCGATTTCACCCAGGATGGCAACCTTGTCGTCCAGTTGCATTGAGTCTGTTTTCTTTGCAAAGTGTCTCCTTATGATGTCGGGCAATGCACGCAAAGAATCCTTGAAAATTCGGGTTTCTTCTGCGATTTCGTTGGCCCGTTTCAATCCAATGACATCAATCATCATTGGCACCGTAATTGCGTCCGACAAACTTTTCACCAAGTATGATGTTTCTGGCACTTCACTCATTTGAAGGCTAGACATATACAAGCCTTTCACTGTTTCATTTGACGGCACTAAATACAGCATCGACACACCTTGTGTGTTGGAGTATTCAATTATTTTCTGCAATAATTTAATGCCCATGCCGCGATAGTTTTCATCGACTGCGCCTTCCGTTTTCTTGCGCCGCACGGACACTTCCACAATGTATGCCGTTTTGTGCATGGTTCCGTCCGTCGCAGGCAAATCCTGGAACCGAACCGAGCACCATGCACAAATGACAAGGTCTTGCGTCCGCGGGTCTTGTCTTATTGCAACAAACATGTGCCAGTTTTCCTTGCACTTGGACTTCCATGGGAATATTTCATAAAAAAAGTGTCGTTGTTTGGTTGCAATTTTCGTAAATCTCTCAATCAACTCCTTCTGCATTTCATTGTTGCAGTCGAAATGATACACACCGCATGCAACATCCTGGCTCTTGTTGGATATATCACACACCTTATATGGCTGCATTTTTTCAATGAAGGTTTGTCTCGGTGGCCTACTTGGAGACCTGCCTCGTGGAGACCTGCCTCGTGGAGACCTTGGCGGCGACCTTGGTGACTTTGGCGGCGATTTCTTTACAGAAAACATGCCTCCGCGTTTAACTCGCTTAACTCTCCTAACGGTTCGGACCATGTTTATATATGCATATTGCAAATATAAAATTTGACTTCCATCATTGCAATCCGGTTCGAGGGATGTGCACCTCTTTTGCAAACGCCTTGATGATTTTTTTATGTGCATGGTCATCGCATTCGATGTTTTTGTATAACTCTTTACATATTGCCTGATACTCAAGATGCATTTTCTCCTTGGTTTCCCAACCAGGGTGCGCATCCATCCACTCTTGAATCGTGCGTGTTTGATAGCATGATGCCATGTAAATGAATTTCTTCACGTATGAATTGTCCTCATCCTTTATCCATTCGTCTGTTTTGATATACATGGTCTCGCGCTTCAGGTCCGTGCAGTGAATCGGTCTCTTGTGCACGTCCATGCCCTTCAAATTGTTGACAATGATGGAGCTCACGCCTTCCACGATGCCATTTGTCTTCGTGAATTCCAAATCCTGCAACGTGATTTTGAGAGTTTTTGCGAAATCACTTAATTTAATTGCGTCTTTGCAATCGTTGTTTAAAAACATGTTCAAATTGAACTGCGTGTTGTTTGTAGTGATGATGTTTCCATTCCCGATTTTGGGCGTCATCTCTTGAATGGTTCGAATCAACTGTTGATTTGCTTCTTGTTGCTTCATCATTATTTCATAATTCTTCTCCAACATCGTGTTCTTCTCATGCAACATCATTTGCACCACGGTTCTCAAGTCCGAAATCTCATTGTCTTTGCTGCTTCCAATCTTATCAAGTTTGTCAAATATGTCCTTGGTTATCTTTGACTCATTGTCCACTAAAGTTAATGGCATGGACACATCATCCAACACAGTGGTTTCTTGTTCTTGAGACACCATTGTTTCTTCTTCTTGGGAAGCTGTTTGGGTTGCGGATGCCATCATCACCTTGCAGTTCTTCTTATGATTAAACAATGATGACCTAAGTTCAAATGTTTTCCCACATGCACACGTCTTGGCCTTCGCTTTGGCATCAAACAAGAGAGAATAATGCTTAATCTTATGTTTATCAGTTTCACAATGCTGGGTCATGCTGCTTTTTCTTGTGCACGAATAATTACACAAGTCGCACGTGAATCGAGTTGATTGTTGGTTATCGAGTGGTGGTTGATTCATTGAATTTTGAGTAATGCTAAAATGGGTTGGTTTGTGTTTATATTCTTTAAATATTTTAATTTATCGTCATTGCATATTTTTCATCTAGTGTTTTAAAACGCTTTTTGAGCTTAATGTTTTACACCACATATCATCTAAAATAAAAACATGTGCAAAAATGCTTATGGTTTGGATGCATATTTGTTTTATTTGATTTGTCCAAAATAAAACAAAATATGCACGGATTCATTGTCGATGTCTCATGACACCACATATGATGTCGGTATAATGATTGTATTCAACTATTTGTTGCTAGATAAATTACAAATGTTTTATCAAATTTGGACCAAATAAAACAAAAACTTGCAAGCACCAAAATCACATGTCATTTTTTTCGGCCAAAAAAATGAGGTTTTTTGGGTGCATTTTTTTTGTGAGCATTATGCTCTCATTTTTTATCTATAAAACATAAAAATAATTTTGTTATTTTTTTATTTTTCTTTGCACAAGAGTCAAAAAAATTTCAGAAAATGGACATCAACGATGTCCAAAAATCGTAACCCCGTTACCTTTTTGTGAAAAAACGCGCGGTACTAGGTAAATTTTTTGGCGCATATGAGTCAATGTTTGCGAGACCATAAATGCTTTGGAAAAATCGACGTGCAAAAAAATCACATTTTTCAGTGTGGATTTGACATGTGTCCCAGTGAAAATGATTTTTCAAAAAAAATTGAATTGAAATCATTTGAATGCTTATTGCAGTCAGTGTATCAGAACAACAGTGAAATGTTTGCCCATCTTCGTTCCAGAAATGCCGTCCTTGCCAAGTATCAATACCTTCCCAAACACATTGCCAACAAAATGCGTGAAAATGTGCGCAACGAGGTGCCTCCTTTGACCGGATTCGATTTATCCAACAATTATGAAATTGCACAAATCATGGCCGAAATACACATGCGTGAGTTTGCGTGTGTGCTGAACACGCTGAGTCAAGTTCATGGAATTGCAGCTCGATACCATGAGCATGCATTTGACAACACGGATGCCTACATCGATGGCAATTCGCGCACGGTTCAGATGTCTCCGCATGAAATGAATGCTGAACAGCGGCATGCTTCGCAGATTCTACTCGGGGTTGGCAGCAATTACTCTGAAGTCAACCAGCTGTTGAAGACGCTTGGTTGCGACGGAATCACGATGAAAGATGTCTCCATGTGTAATGTTGCAAAGATGCAACTATTGGCTCAGCAGTTTCAAGACAAGCCAGCAGTTGCGGAGGAAGCGTTCAACCGGTTGCATCACATCAGCAAACAGGTGTGGAGTCTGGTCAACATGCTTGCATTCTCCAACCTGTTTCGGTTCGCTGTTCAGCCAATTGCGATGCCGAATCAGGACGATGCAATTTTCATTCCCTACATTCCGACAAAGATTGTGGACCCGGCTCCCACTGAAACGGAAAAAATGGTCGACTTTGACATGGCGAACTATGTGTGCAAATCATGCGGCTACAAATTTGACTCCAAGAGAGAACATTACACGCTCATGATGATTCCCGGAGAAACATCGTTCTACTTGTGCCACTCATGCAATCTCTGCCGAAACAGAGACCCAGATGAAATCAAAATCAGTTCGGATGACTGACACAATGAATGCAAAATGCAAAAAAAAAATGAAAAAAACATTAATAAGGGTCGGTGGTTATGCCCCCCCCCCCATTTTTTTTGAAACTAAAGCATATAAACACATGAGTGTATATGTGTATATGCATTGAACTACAATGGGAGCCATTCAATCAAAAGAAGAGACCAACATCATCGATTTCAATAAAAAGTTGTATATTGTTGTGGATTTGTATTTGAAATCAAAGACTGACACCAAAAAATTGAATTTTGATGAATTGAAGACAAATATCTCTCTAAAAGGACATTTGAAAGACATCTTAATTAAAGCATTTGCTAAAGAGAACTGTGGCATTGCATTGAGTGATAATAACTTATTGCTCGTTTCCAAAAATAAGAAAAGCAAGAACAGTGAACACAATCAATTGGAACTGAATGCAATCGTAGAGATAACTGAAAAGCCCAAGGATGAGTCCAACGCTTTGAAACTACAAAAACTCAAGTTGCGCATTTTGAGTGAATTTTACGAATACACATCAAGTCAATACGGAATTGTAATATCACCTCACACCACAATAGTTATACTGTATAACACATTGAGCGAGATAGATGTTTATCAAAAGTCATCGTGAACACGCCAATTAATTTCATAACCATTTATATACGCATATCCACCAACCATGTTTGAATTGATTTTCAAAAAATACTTCAAGTCTAGCACAATTCATGTGTTTTTGTTGTCATTTTTGATATTCATCGTTTTAAATGTCATTGAAAATGTCATTCATTACAACATTGGAAAGTTTCATGACAGCAATGCCATTCATTTTACAAATCCATCGACCACTGATTGGGTTCAAATCATCCTAATCATGATTGTGTTTGCGATTTTGCAAGGTGCAATGACATCATATTTTAACATTTGCAAGAGTTCTACATGATGGGCAATCCGGCCCAACCTTTTGCAACAGGTGCCGGTGCCGGTGCCTGGTTAGCAACCGCTTTGGTTTTTTTGGTATCCACTGCATCCTTGGCCACGTGGTCTGGCGTCCATTCCACCGGATTGTTTGCGTCATACGTTGGGCTGTCGGTCATGAGAATATCATAGTTCTGCTTGACATAGTAAGCCCGTCGTTTATACCATTGATTTTTAAAGATGTCTTGTTGGTCCACAATGTCAATGACCAGCGGACGCCCGTGTTTGACGCGCAGAATGCGCCCCACAGACTGGCACACATCTGTTTTTGGGGATGCCATGATGAGAGTCGTGAGTGTTTTGATGTCGAGACCTTCGGATGCCATGGCATACGTGGCTATAATGACTTTGCGCGATTCACTAGCTTTCAGGTCGGCCTCTTTCATGCCGCCCACATAATAACCAACCGACCCTCCGGCAATGCCCCGGTGTTCAATCGCTTTGTGCAAATACGTGATGAGCGATTTGTTGTGAGCCAGAATCATGACCTGCTGTTCGGGGTTCTCATCCAGCTCTCGCTGCAAGACGCGGAGAATGAACTCACTGCGGTGCGCGTAATCACACACGCGTGAAATCATCGTGCTGAATTTGGGATTCCCGCGGTAATCATATTCCGTTTCATTGAATTCAGCATCATCAACGCAGTAATTGATTGCTTTTACGATGACGCGGTGTTCGGATGCGGCCTTTTCCTTGTGCACCACGTCCCCGAGAAACATCTTGAACACTTTGGTGAGCCCGTCCTTGCGCTGCATTGTTCCAGAGAGTCCTAACGTGTACATGGTGGTGGTTTTCATCATGCACTGGCAAAACACCTCGGCGCCCATGTGGTGCACCTCGTCAAACACCGTCAGGCCAAAGCTGTCAAACATGTTGGCCGGATACTCCTTCATGGAAAGCGACTGCAGCATGCCAAGCACAATGTCCTTGTCATCAATGTCAACAATTTGACCCTGAATGCGACCGACGCGTGCACCCGGCAAGAACTGCTCAATTCTCTCTATCCACTGATTCATTAAGAAGGACTTGTGCACGACAACCAGCGTTTTTCGGCGGAGTTGGGCCAGAATATAAAGCGCCATAACCGTTTTTCCCTTGCCTGGGTCCACGTCCAACAACCCGCCTCCTCCTGTGCCGACGTGTTTCAAATACTTTTGAACGATGTCTTTTTGATAGTCGCGCATTTCGCCTTGGAATGTGATTGTTATGGGGTCGCCGGGTCCAATTTTGACGGCTTCGGGAGGGCCGTATGCACCGATTCCGAAGTATCTTGGAACATACATTTTCAGCGGAGATTCGCGATAAATTGGATAAGCCGGCGGTTGAACTGGTGCTTTAGGAATGTATGGGCGAATTGTCAACTCACTTCGAATGTACTTGCGCTCATCTTCATCCAGGTTTTCCTTGTGGATGGTGTATCCCCGTGGACCCAAATAAGTGGAGACAGAAGACATGTGTGTGATCTAAATCGTATGATGTGGTGGTTTGTGCATGTTATACATGTTTCAATTTTAAACAAAAAAAAATAATATGATATAATTATAAAATAAATCATACTATTTCAAATCTCTCAAAACAAATGGACCAAATGATGCGCGAGACATTTAAAAATTGCCGTAAGCACGAAATGTTGCTTACTGTGTTAATTATTTTGTATATTGTGTTGAATGTTCCGACACCACAAGTCATCGCACCCTTCATTGATTCACCTTTAGGAAACATTGTTGTCGTTCTGTTTGCACTGTCATTTTTCATGCATTCTCATCCAGTTGTCGGCATACTGTCTTTATTTGCAGCATACATTTTGATTCGCCGGTCCAGCACCACCACTGGTAGCGCGGCCATTGAAGCATATGTGCCGAGCGAGAAGCGCAAGAGTGAAGAGTTGTCTGCTTTCAACCAGTTTCCCGTGACGCTGGAAGAGCAAATGGTTGCATTGAGGGCGCCATTGGCCGACACACAGCTTGGCAGTGCGACCGCGTCGTTTCATCCAAATCAGTTGGACCAAACTTCGCTTGGTTATACCGCTGTTTAAAGTTTAAGCGCTTGAAATAATGACATGTGATGCACGTGTCATTGTTTTGTTTCATGTTTCCAATAAGTTTCACTCATGAATTATTGTTCATTAATTGATGCCATGATAGGTGCAGATGGTGGTGGTGCAACGGAAGATGCGGTGTCATTGCTTGTTAAAAACATGTATGAAATACCCAACAACACTAATGCAATCAGAATTCCCCACACAATGTTCATTCCAATGGATGATTTGGGGGTGCGAACCGTGGGCTTAGAGCCATTAGAACCAGACCCCCCATCATCCGCGGCGTCATCATCGCAGTCCCCAATCACTTCAAACAACACGTAGTCGTCGGTTTCGGCAGAACTGGCGTTTGCACCTGTCACGGGTCCGGTGGGACTTCTTTGCAAATTTGTTCGCATGGATTGTTGAACAGAAGCAATGTTGCTGGCCACAAGTGCGCTTAATGGTCCCGCAGCAGAAACCACATCCGTGAACACTGCATAGTAGTAATTTCCACTGCATGAATCATATGGAAGTGTGCCATAATACACATAAAATGGTTTATTCTGAATGAAGTTGTTTGCATTCACGTCGTAATTCATGGGAACCGAAGGGTTGACTGAGATGGTGTTTACGTTGATGGTGTTCGAGGCTTCAATTATGGCCGCCAAATCCACATTGTCGGAACCGGAACCAGAACTGGTCAAAGAAATGGGAACACTCACAATCAACCCATCGGATGAAGTGGAGCCGGAGCTGGAGCTGGAGCCTTTTGTGTGAACAATAAGTATTTCAGCATCGGTTTTTGAACCATTGTATGTGTGGAGCGATGGTGCGTATATCCGAATTTCAGATGGAATATACTGCGTGCCATAAAATGAAATTGCCGAACCAGAACTGCTGCAAGAGATGGACAAATATGTGCGGTCATTTGAAATGGTGAGAGATGCACCGGAACACATGTCAGGAGAATATACGCAATTGAATGTTCCCTTGATGGGGTTGACACTGGAGTTAGTTGGAATGTCAATCGGCGCGGTTGCTGTGCATGACGTCATTGTGATTGTGATGTGATATGCCCCCTTATTAGCTTAATATATTGTTATAAAATAATATATTATTGTCTTAAAACCTAATTCAGTGGTCTTCAAAGGATTAAACCTTTGCTGACCATGCCATAGTCAGGCCCGCAGTTGTTGTGAATGTCCATCATGTGGTTGTTTGCTGTTCCGATTTCATTGAGAGGCAGCGGTGTGGGAGAGCCAATGCCAAAGTTGTATGAAACTGGTTGATTGCTCATGAATTGATTTTGTGGTAAATTGGCAGAACCTGAAAATGGTGCGGGAGAAAGCGATAAAAGGCCTCCACGCATCGAACGTTTTCCACGCTTGCAGCACCGACGGCATCGGCAGCTGCGTTTGTGAGTCTTCTTTCCTTTCTTGTGGCTTTTGTGCATGGAACGTTTCTTAGA
>Ga0208222_1000221_pt1 | contig 15799 bp, 15 predicted proteins | sample LakMenEpi13Sep09_FD_150694 | JGI IMG/M metagenome (GOLD analysis project Ga0208222, IMG submission 150694) | Freshwater microbial communities from Lake Mendota, WI - 13SEP2009 deep hole epilimnion (SPAdes) | ecosystem: Environmental > Aquatic > Freshwater > Lentic | place: Lake Mendota, Madison...
GATGTCCGCCCCCACGGCTCCCTATGGCGAAGTCACCACCCAGGGGGCTTCCACCAACATTGCCTGGCATCACACCAGCGTGGATCGGGCCGCACGGGCCGCGCAGCAGGGTCACCGCAGCGCCATCCTCTGGTTCACCGGCCTGAGCGGCGCAGGCAAGAGCACTCTGGCCAACGCCGTGAATCAGGCCCTGTTTGAGCGGGGCCTGGCCTGCTACGTGCTGGATGGCGACAACATCCGCCACGGCCTCTGCAAAGACCTCGGCTTCTCCGATGCCGACCGCGAGGAGAACATCCGCCGCATCGGCGAGGTGAGCAAGCTGTTCCTCGATGCTGGCGTGGTGGTACTCACCGCCTTCGTGTCGCCCTTCAAGGCCGATCGCGACCGCGCCCGCGCCTTGGTGGCTGCCGGCGATTTCGTGGAAATCCACTGCGCTGCCGACCTGGCCGTGTGCGAGGAGCGCGACACCAAGGGCCTCTACGCCAAGGCCCGCGCCGGGGAGATTAAGGAATTCACCGGGATCTCCAGCCCCTATGAAGCGCCTGAGGTCCCCGAGCTGAAGGTAGACACCGGTAGCCAGACCCTGGAGCAAAGCGTGGAGCAGGTGCTCAGCTACCTGAGTGCCCAGGGCGTCATTCCCCAGCGGGGCTGAGCGAATCGCTCTGCTGCGGCCGCCAGGCATCGAAAAAGGTTTTGATGCAGCTGGCCACCGGCACCGCCAGGAGTAGCCCCAGCAGATCCCCAAAGCCCATAAGGCTGCCAATGCGGGCGCCCACCGGCAGCGACACCAACAGCCAAGCCGGCTGCAAGCCCACGATGCTGCCCATCAACCGGGGCTGGATCACCTGATCCACCACCTGACCCACGGTGATGGCCGCCGCCAGCACCTCCAGACCGGTACGTGGATCCTCCAGCGCAAGCAACACGCTCACCAGCACAATCGTGAGGGCACTGGCATAGGGCACCAGCGTGGTGAAGCCGATCGCCACGGCAAACAACACGCCATAGGGAATCCCCAGCAGCGTGAACACCACGATCTGCAGCACGCTGAGAATCACCGCCAGCAACACCTGGCCAGCGAAGTAGCCGCGAAAAGTGCGGTTGAGGGTGGTGATCACGAGATCCCGCACCGCACCCGGCAGCCAGCGGGCCAGGCCAGCCACGATCCGCTCGCCACCCAGCAGCAAAAACACGGCCAGCACCACCACGATCACGGTGTTCACGGTGATGCCCACCGTGGCCCCCAGAATTCCCAGCGCCCGCTGGCTGAGCTGACTGGCCAGCTGACTGGCACGAGCGAAGAGAGTGCTGCTGAGATCGGTGAATTCGGTGGGCAGGCCGCGATCAGCAGCCCAGCCCTTCAAGCGATCCAGCCAGATCTCACCTTCCACCAGCCAGGAAGGCAAAGCATTGATCAGCTCACCCAACTGCTCGATCAACCGCGGCAACAGCCATAGGGCTGAGAGCACCAGCAACCCCAGGCCAAATCCCACCACGAACAACACCGCCAGCAGGCGAGGCACCCCCCGATCCGAGAGCCAGCGGGTGGGTAGATCCAGCAGGAAGGCAATCAGAGCAGCCGCCAGGAACAGAGCCGGAAAGGGCGCAAGGGGCAGCAACAGCTGCCGCAGCACCCAGAGGTTGAGGGTGAGCAGCGGCAGGGCCAGGCTGAGGCGCAGCCAGAGTGGCAGCACCAGGCGCTCAAGCATCAGGGACAGGGTTCAGGCCTTCAGCTTGCCGGCCCGAACAGTGGCCCGCCACCAGCAGCACCCGCAGCAAGGGGACGTTAACCGTGGAAGCCAGGCCAGGCCTCAAGCCATCTGTTTGAGGTAGGCGCTGCTGCCCAGCTCCAGCAGGCGCGCATCCTTGGCCACCACCTGATCGTGCAGGCCCTGCCGATAGGCCGCCACCCGCTCCGCCAGGGCGGCATCGGCGGTGGCCAGGATCTGGGCCGCCAGCAGGCCGGCATTGGCACCGTTACCGATAGCCACCGTGGCCACGGGGATACCCGCCGGCATCTGCACGATCGAATGCAACGAATCCACGCCGGAGAGGGCGCGGGTCTGCACCGGCACACCGATCACCGGCAGCGTGGTGAGGGAGGCCACCATCCCGGGCAGGTGGGCGGCACCGCCGGCGCCGGCGATGATCACCTTGAAGCCGCGGCCGGCGGCCTGCTGGGCAAAAGCCACCATCTCCAAAGGGGTGCGGTGGGCCGAGAGCACCCGCACCTCCGTGGCGACCCCAAAGCTCTGCAGCATCTCCACCGCCGGCTGCATGGTGGGAAGGTCGGAATCGCTGCCCATCACCACGGCCACAAGCGGGGCTGACTGTTCAGGCATCGGCGGCAGGCAGCGAAGGCGGCGAGGATGGCATTCTCACGCCCCGCTGTTCGATGCACTGGCTGAGCTCCGTGCGCCTACCGGCAACCACGGGCCTATGGCGGATCGGCGTGGATGGAGAGCAGCGCATCGCCGCGGTGCACCATCTGCCGCCGGGCAGCACGGCCGCCGGGGCGTGCTGGGGCGGCGACTGGCTCAGCCCGATGGGCGTTGATCTTCAGATCAACGGCGGGCTGGGATTGGCATTTCCGGAGCTTGGCCCTGGTGATCTGCCGCGGCTGCTCGAGCTGCTCGAGCAGCTCTGGCGCGATGGCGTGGAGGCGATTGCCCCAACGCTGGTGACCTGCGGGATCGCCGAGCTGCGCCAGGCCCTGGCGGTGCTGCGCGAGGCGAGGGCGGTGCACCAACTGGAGCGGTGCCGGTTACTGGGCGCCCACCTGGAGGGACCTTTTCTGGCGGAGGCCCGGCGCGGCGCCCATCCCCGCCAATACCTGGCCGCCCCCAGCCTGGAAGCCCTCAACGCCCGCATCGCCGGCTTCGAGCAGGAGATCGCCCTGGTCACCCTGGCGCCGGAACTGCCTGGCGCCGGCGAGGTGATCGAAGCGCTGCGCCAACTGGGGATCCTTGTGAGCCTGGGCCACAGCGAAGCGAGCGAAAGCCAAGCGGCTGAAGCCTTCAGCCACGGGGTGGGGATGATCACCCACGCCTTCAACGCCATGCCCGGGCTGCATCACCGCGCCCCTGGCCCGATCGCCGCCGCGGCCCGGCGCGGCGATGTTGCCCTGGGGCTGATCGCCGATGGGGTGCATGTGGCACCTTCGATGGCGGTGCTGCTGCAGCGGCTGCTGCCTGACCAGACGCTGCTGGTGAGCGACGCCCTGGCCCCCTACGGCCTAGCCGATGGGGTGCACCGCTGGGATGAGCGGGCCCTGATCGTGGAGAAGGGCAGCTGCCGCCTGGAAGACGGAACCCTGGCGGGGGTCACCCTGCCGCTACTGGAGGCGGTGCGGCGCCTGGCGGGCTGGAGCGGCGAGGCGGGCCAGGCGATCGCGGCCGCCACCGTGCTGCCCCGCAGGCTGCTGGGGGGCCCAAGCACAGCCGCTGAGCAGCTGCGGGGGAGGCCCCTGGCGCATTGCCTGCGCTGGAGCGGCGGCGCCGTGGATCTGCACTGGCAGTGGGCAGCCTGAATAGGATCCGCGCCATCTGACCCCACGCCCCAAGGCCCGAGCCGATGCCCACCGAGCAGCTCCTCCAAAGCACCGAGGCCCAGAAAGCGGCCGAGAAGCAGGAGGTGAAGGGCTACTTCGAAACCACCGGCTTCGATCGCTGGAACCGCATCTACAGCGAGTCCGACGATGTGAACAAGGTGCAGCGCAACATTCGCATCGGCCACCAGAAGACGGTGGACAACGTGTTGGCCTGGCTGCAGGAGCAGGGCGGTCTCAACGGGCGCAGCTTCTGCGATGCCGGCTGCGGCGTGGGCAGCCTCACGCTGCCTCTCGCCGAGCTGGGCGCCGGCTCCATCGCCGCCTCAGATCTGTCAGAGGCCATGGTGAAGGAAGCGGAGCGGCGCGCTGTCGAAGCTGGCGTGCAAAAGGGACAAATCAGCTTCCTGGCTTCCGATCTGGAAAGCCTCAGCGGCAGCTACAACACCGTGGTGTGCCTGGATGTGTTCATCCACTACCCCCAGCAGCCGGCCGAAGACATGGTGCGCCACCTGGCCTCGATGGCCGAACAGCACCTGATTGTGAGCTTCGCTCCTTACACGCCGCTGCTGGCGCTGCTCAAGGGCATCGGCCAGCTCTTCCCCGGCCCCAGCAAAACCACTCGCGCCTACACCCTCAAGGAAGCCGGCATTGTGAAGGCAGCCGAGGAAGCCGGCTTCACGTTGAAGCGCCGCAGCCTCAACCAGGCACCCTTCTACTTCTCGCGACTCCTGGCCTTCGAGAAGGCCTGAGCATGGATACCTCTCTACTGGTGATACCGGCGCTGCTGGGCGCCGCTTCCATCGCCACCGGCCTGGCCCGCCGCCATCAGGCCATCAAGCTGGCCCACCTACTGGATGCCCGAAGCACCAGCGTGGCCGAACTGCTTGATCTGCAAGCCACCGTTGCCGAGCAGATGGGGGCAGGCTCCTTCAGCGAACGGGTGAAGCTCTCGGGAGAGATCGTCTGCGCCGAACCGCTCACGGCCCCGTGGAGTGGTGAACCCTGCGTAGCCCACACCAACACCACCACGTCACTGATGGAGGTGCGTGAGGAACGCACCAGGACCGACAGCGAGGGCAGAACAAGCAAGGAGGTGTCTTGGGAACGCCGCGAAGAAACCCTCGAGAGCCTGGAGCGCCGCTGCAACTTTGGGCTACGCCATGGGAACCAGATGCTGACAATCGACCCCACGGAGGCGGAACTAGAGCTGGACAAGGTGTTCAGCGACGTGGAGGCACCGCGTGAGGCTGCCACCTTCAACACACGCCCCATGGGGATCCGACGGGAGGAATCGATTCTTCGCCCCACCGGCATGGTGTTTGTCGTGGCGGAATGCAGCGACAGCAGCGGCACACTGCAACTACAGGCACCAGAGAACGCAGGGCTGTTCGTGGTGCGCCGCGGCGACGAGAACGACTTGAGCCGATCCATCCGACGGTGGCGGCGGGTGTGGATGGCGAGCACCTGGGTGCTGATCAGCCTGGCGGTTGCCTTGCTACTGGCCAGCCTCTAATCCAAGAAAGCACCGCACAACGTTTTCAGTACTAAGAGACCACGCAGAAACCTCCGCACCAGAACCGGTTTACATTGCTGCTCACAAACGAAATAAAAGAGAAGTCAAACAAGCCTCGCGAACCAAGCACACTCCCTTCTAACAGGCATCTTTCCCGTGGACGAACAGAACGAAACCAACACCAGGTCGAACCGACTGGAACGCAAAATCGGCCTCACACTGGCACTGTTTGCAGCAATCCTTGCCGTGGTCGACTTGGGCGGAGGCAAATTTGGCGACGATGAGATTATCGGCACCAACGAGAAAGCGAGCCTTTATCAGTGGTACCAGAGCAAGAGCATCAAGCAATCGATTATTGAGCAGGAAGTACAACTCCTGCAGGGCCTGCTTGACGCTGGCGCGGTCACACCAGAGGGGCAGCCTGCCCTAACCCAGCAACTCGCCCGCGCCGAGCAATCAGCGGAACGCTATGACATGGAGAAGCGGGAGATCCTTTTGGGCTCAGCAGCCGTTGGCCCCAGCCAACAGGTCCTCGAAGTGGATGGAAAGAAGGGACAGATCATCGGAACCCAGCCATGGGAGCAACAGCTGAAAACGCTTGGACTAGCCGGCGACAAGTTTGATCTGGCGACACTTTGGCTTCAGATCGCCCTGGTCTTTGGCGCGATCAGCCTTATCCTGAACTCTGAAAAACTGAAAATGAGTTTCTACTATGCCCTTGTGATCGGCTCACTGATCGGAACAGGCTTCGGCATTCAAGCCTTTCAGATCGCGCTCTCAGCACCATCAGAACAACCGGCGACCGTCGCGGTCAACCGCTGAGCCAAAGAAACACTGCCTAACACGCAAGGTTCAGGTCAACCAACAGAGCTCAGTTCATCCATTCGCCCTGCTCTTCCAGCAGAAGCTTATCGCCCTGCAGCACACGCAGGGAGCCATCTTCATCGACGAGGTAGGTGGTATTGCCATTTTGGAAGCGATAGCCAAGGAACCGACAAGGCGTAACCCCATCTGCACAGATGCTGTGGCTAGTGCTGCCCATGAGCCTGATCGACGAACCCGTCTGACGATCTTCTCCCAGGTAACTCACCCGATCACAAATCACACTCCCCTCCGGACAATGGCGCTCAACGACAATCCGGAAGGCCGGGGTGAGCAGCACCTGGCCACTGGATCGATGCGAACCCGCCCCAGATTTGCCGAGCAGGCTTTGAAGAAAAGGCCTCAACTTGTAGGGCTGCCCTGAAGGCACCAGATTGTATTCAAAGTCGGCAATCGACCATTGCACTCCATCACGCCTGAGCCAAAGATCGATCGGCATTTCCGAAGCGCGAGTGGGAGCCAAGCCTGCCTTCACGAGCAGGTGTACCACCAACTGATCGCTACCGACAGAACGACAGCGCTCCAGCCTGAAGCCGTAGGAGCCAGTCTGAACTCCATTGAAAGGATCGAAATCAAGAAAGCCCCGCTCCGATGGCTCAAGGCGAAATGCAGCCTGCAAATCGGCATACAAAGCCGGCTCAAACAACAGCTCTTGCTCCTGAATACGATCGCGATAAGCACCACCAGAACGGATGTACCAGGAGTAAAGCTGCGTGACGCGACGCACCACTTCTGACGGACAGCCAGGAAGTGCAGCCGTTGCGGGTACTGCAGCGGTTCCACGACCCGATGCGCAGCCCAGGCAGATCAAACTGAGAAGTAAAGAAGCACCACCGGTCACCAACGCGCGCATCAGCCACCCGGAATGTTCAAGCCAGTGTGATGCATCAAGCAACGCAGCGCACAGATCCAATCCCCCAACTGCCCGGAACCGAAATCAGGGCGATCACACCTCGTGATGTCTTGGGCGGCGCTGTCCGTTCTGCCTGATCTGAACAGCACCACAGAACCTGACGGACGAGAAAAGAAACATATCTCAGATTGTCTCACAAAACCCGAGACGCACCATGCACAAGTTAAGGACACCATCCACTTCCAGCTCCAGCTGTTGAATTGAGGCCGCGAGCCCTTAAAGCGTACAGTCCATCGAAATCAACGACTCTGCATCCACCTCCCAAGCCATGGATACAGGGCAGTAGGCTTTTCTTTACGAGCAACCAAATACGGAGACGCGTGATGCGAAAAGCTCGACCCTTGCTGATTTTCTCGCTGTTTTTATGCCCCCTACTACCACGTACTGCAGAATCACAGCTGCTATCACGCGACCTCAGACGCCCCACTCTGCCAATTGGATCAGCAATCGTAGCCAAGTGCACTCGTCAAATCATTCTAGATCCGAACAGAAAGTACGACATGCCCGTAACACTATTTTCGATCCTCCCCATTTACAACAATCTAGGCCAGGCAGCAGTACCAACCGGATCCGTAATTACAGGCTTACTTCAGAAGAGAGACGGAGGAGACTACTTGACCGTAAAGAGCATAGTATATCGCGGACTCGAGATACCAGTAGAAGCAAGCGGCCAAGTAATTCCAGCACAGATCAGGCCGGAAAGTTACAATCAGTTTTCTGTGCCGCCAAAAACAAGATCAAGTGGCTTCTTTGACGCTCTTGTCAACAGCAACTTAGTCTCAGGCCTCACCAGCGTATTGCTGATTAATAACACAGGCGAACGAAATAATCAGCTACAGCTAGGAACAGCCATGCTGGGACTCCTTGGCACCGAAGCATTATTTCGCGGCATTGCGGTGCTCACCGAAAGGCCGATCAAACCTTTGCCACCGTTGGTAGAAATTCCTGAGGGCTCTGTCATCGTTGTATCACTCAGCAGCGATTTGTCTTTGCCTGAGACAAGCTCGCCTGATACAGTACCCTCATTAACACCTTTATTGCAGTGATCAAATTTCTTTGCGCACCATCCACTTGATGAAACGTCGCGCGTTTGTTCTGCAAGGCTTAGCTGCATCGGCGACAGCGATCGGTGGCATTAGACGAGCCAGCAGTCAAGAGAGCTCGATTGATGTCCTGATCATCGGCGCGGGGCTGGCGGGCCTCGCCTGTGCGAGACGCCTGAAAAGTGCTGGCAAGGCAGTTGTTGTTCTTGAAGCAAGGCAGCGCCTTGGTGGACGAGTATTAACAAGTCGACAACTGGGCTATCCGATCGATCTGGGAGCATCTTGGCTACACGGGATTAGCAACAATATGCTTTTTCCAATTGCCACAAGTCAAGCATATTTACGCATGGTCCCCACAAACTATGACGATGCAATTTCTTTCGGACCAAATGCTGAGCCTTGGGGACTCAATCGCACAAGGCGAGCTGCGAACTGGATTGAGAGCTTTGTCCGAGATGCCGAACGAAGCGGCAGCATCAGCTCGCCCCTGAGTCGACGGGTGCCCGCAGGAGCCAGCCCTGATCAGGAATTTGAACTCATCGCCGATGTCGTGCATGAGGTTGGCGCCGATCTTGGACAAATTGCAGCCAAGTACCCCCAGGGTGACGGCCTTGATCTTCGTGGAGCTGATGTGATGGTTCCAGCCGGCTTAGATGAACTAGTAAAGTATCTTGCGACCGGTATCGATATACGCCTGGGACAAGATGTTCGACTGATCAAGAATGGCCGCAGAGGGGTCTCTATAACGACATCGACTGGAGCAGTGTTTAGCGCCAAGAGCGTTTGCTGCACTGCCCCACTAGGCGTTCTACAAAACAATTCAATTCGCTTTGAGCCAGCGCTGCCAGCAGCGAAAATGATCGCGATTAAAGGACTGGGCATGGGCTTGTTAGACAAAATCGTCTTGCAGTTTCCATCCGTCTTTTGGGACCAAAAGCAGTTGATCCGCAACGACAGCACCAATCAAGGGCTGTGGGCTGAGTGGTACAACCTGATGCCAGTGATTGGCCGTCCTGTCCTGATGGGGTTCAATGCGGCAAGCACAGCAAAACAAATAGCACGCATGCCTGACACTGCCATCGTGGCTTCAGCACTAGCTGAACTGCGACGTTGCTATCCAACTAAAACCATTCCAGCTCCCAGCGGTTATCTGCTGACACGCTGGGGACTGGATCCCTACGCATTAGGTAGTTACTCCTACATCCGGGTTGGTTCATCTCCCAGTTATCGAGAAGAGCTAGGCAGACCATGGAACTCCCTAGTGTTCGCAGGTGAAGCCATCAGCACTCAGTTCCCAGCCACCATGCAAGGAGCCTTCAGATCTGGCGAAGAGGCTGCCAACAAGCTCATGGCCCTGTAGAACCCACGATTCGCTTGCAGATCAGTCACAAGGGAATCAAGCTACGGCCAGGAACGATCGCCCGAACATCGCGCCCGAAGACCAATGCAAGCCTGAGATTTTTCTTGCGATGGCAAAATATTCCTTGATCTCGAGCCCGACATCGCGAAACCAAACAAGAAGTTATCCTAACGACGTCAACCCAAAGAGCCAACCAGGCTCTATCCTAAGAAATAGTGCTGCAGATAATGCAGGCAAACTATGGCCTCTCCGCGCAGCATTACCCCTGGCATTCTGATCAGCGTTGAGTTCAGCAACCATACGCTCGCTGGCCTCAATGGCCAAATCAACGGAAGCGCTCTCAAATATTACATTCACGAAAGCGAGGGCGATGTCGTTCTAGACAATGGAAGCAGAGCACGCAGCGTGGGGCACTCTGCCGAAGACATCGCGTTCATTAACGATATCTTTCTAAGATTAGACCCACTCATTGAGCTGGACTTCCTAAAACAAGATAGCTTCGAAGGCACTCTCCTTGATATCTACAGCCTTGATCAGTTCAGCGAGTGGGACGAATCCATTGTCGGGCAAGTCGTTGACCAGGGTGCATACGAGAACTCCTACTGGGATGTCCTGTGGCGAGACACCGATGGCGAAGCACGACTCTCCACATTCGATGCATCAACCATCGTGCACGAAATCGGCCATGCGCTAGGCCTGAGCCATCCCGAAGAAGATCCTTATAACGAAGAATGGAATACGAGTGATACCATTATGTCCTATAACGAGGGAGACAACGGCTGGGACGCTTGGTTCTCTACTGCAGACATTGAAGCACTACAACTGATCTGGGGAATCGAAAGCGGTCAGGCCATATTTCCTATCAACAACAATAGCGGGACTAGCGGCTCAGCAACGCAAGGAGGCTATTACATCGGCACGAACCGTGAGGACGAAATCACAGGAACCAACAACAACGACCGCATCCAAGCCATTGCCGGGAATGATTTCATCTATGCACGCGGTGGTGACGACATCATCTACCCCGGGAAAGGAGAAGACTTCGCCTGGGGAGGCGACGGCGCCGATATTTTCAGCATTAACACCAGACATTTTAAGGGATCAAAGACAATCGATTACATCATGGATTTCCAAGAGGGTGCAGACAAGATCATCTTAAAAGGATCAACAAGAGGGCTGGCTATCGAATCTTATCGGGACAACTCTTATATCAGCAAGAATGGCAACATTCTCGCATGGATTGATCGCGTCGAAAGCGCTCTATTGAACTGGGATTCCGCACATCTAATCACATAGCATTAAGAGACAAATCAAAGAAATAGTGCAACCGGCACGAGGCGGCAACCTCCTGCTCGCATCAATTAGGTCATTGAGAGAAGCAGGCAGTCACCAATACCCCCATTCCAATCAATCGCACAGGCCACTCAATCATGAATGCCTGCATGACTAACGCACCATGCCATACACGATCATACTGGCATTGGCTTGATTAACAAGCACGAGATACCAGTACTGGCGGAAGTGGTGCTTCCAGCTGCATCACATCCCCCACCGGTGGCTGAAGTCTTAAGCGATGGGCATGTAGCCGATAGCCACCTGCTCCGGGAAGCACACTCGGGTCAGCGATGCCCCCAGCGATGTAGAGCGGATCACCCAGCAACGGTGCTCCAATGGAGGCGGTATGAATACGAATCTGATGGGGACGCCCGGTGGCAATCGCCACGTCCACTAGGCAGGCCTGCGGGCGGCGTGCGATCAGTGTGATCTCGCTGCGCGATGGCAGGGCGGACGTATCTCCAGACTCAGCCACACACCAGATCTCCCCCAACAGCGGATGGGGCCGCCTGCCGATCGCAGAAGTGATGCCGCGACTCTCCCCGATCGCCCAGTCGGAAGACACCGGCTCACAGAGCGCTCGGTAGAGCTTGCGGCAGGAGCAGACAGCCACCGGCGCTTCCGATGCGCTGGTGCTGTCGCGCAACTGCGCACTCAGCCAACCGCGTGTAGCCGGGCGGCGTGCGCACACCAATAAGCCGGAAGTGAAGCGCCCCAGCCGGTGCACCGGCCGCGCCGCAGGCGCCAAAGCCTGCAGCTGCGCCAGCAGCGTGTGTTCCAGAAAACCACCGGCCGGCAGCACCGGCAGGCCACTGGGCTTGTTGAGCACCAGCAGATCGCCGTCGTCGAAAACGATCGCACGTTCGCTCAGGACCGGCACGGCAGCTTCCTCCCAGGGGGGTCGATGCCACACCAACCGATCACCGGCGGCAAGCACTGCATCGGCCCGGAGCTGTTGGCCGTTGCACCAGATCTCGCCGGCGGCGAGGCGCTCCTTCCACACTGCCTGGTCTGAATGGCGATAACGCTCCGCATAGAAGCCAGCGATGCTGGCGGCGGGACGATCAACGCGATCGCGGTAGGGGTGGCCCTGGTTGAAGGCAGCAGGGAGCAACGCCTCACTGGCAGACGACGCGTTACTCAACCAGGCCGTTTTCCAGGGCATAGCGCACCAGTTCAGTGCGGCTGGCGGTGCCGGTCTTCGTGAACAGACGGCTCACGTATTTCTCCACGTTGCGGATGGAGGTTTCCAGTCGGCGGGCGATCTCCTTGTTCATCATTCCTTCCGCCACCAGCTGCAGCACTGAGGCTTCCCGCGGCGTGAACTCATGCTTCACAGCCGCACCTTGCTTCTTGCTGCCGCCGGTGGCCAGCAGAGAGCGGATCTCGGTGATCTGCTTGGCCATCTGGCCGATATCGGCATCGGCGAAGCGGGCGGCTTCCTGCAGCAAGCGCTCCTGGCGGCGCACCACGTTGTGCACCCGCGCCACCAGCTCATCGGGATCGAAGGGCTTGGGGATGTAGTCGTCGCAGCCGGCCTGAAAGCCTTCGATGCGATCGGCTGTCATCCCTTTAGCGGTGAGAAAGATCACCGGTGTGCCGCCGAGGCGCTCGTCATCGCGCAGCTTGCGCAGCAGCCCATAGCCATCGAGGCGAGGCATCATCACGTCGCTGATCACCACATCGGGCAGCAGCTCTTGGGCCTTGGCCCAGCCGTCTTCACCGTCGACGGCGGTGGTCACCTGGAAGCCCTCGTCTTCCAGATAGGCCTGCACCGCCGTGCGCAGGCCGGGTTCGTCATCCACCAGCAGCAACCGCGCCGGAGGTTGAGGTGCGGCTTCGGCAGCCTGGGGTTCGGGTTCGAGGCTCATAGCGGCAATCTATCGAGGGCTGCCAGGCAGCACCTGCTGCTGCTCCCGCAGCTGGCCGCTGTAACCAAGTTTCCGGGCCAGTGCCTGCAGTGTGGCGGGATCCTGACCAGCGTGCTCAGGGAAACAGGCGGCCCACCAGATCTGGTGATCGAGGCGGTTGGCCTCGGTGATCACCCCGCCGGGATTGAGCTCCTTGATCCACAGATCGCGGCCCTTGCGGGTGAGCCGCATCGGCGCCTCCGGGCTGCAGCGGAGGGTGTCGACCGCCAGCTTCACATCGCTGGGGGCTTCCACCCACACCACGATCGTGCGGGCGGAAGAATCCCGCGGATCAGGCTTGACGTTGTGAACGCCAATGGCGAAGTTGCCCTCCATCGTCGTCCACTCACGTAGCAGCACCAGATCGGCAGGCCGCTGTTCTGTAACGCTGCGGTGAGGATTGCTGGGGTCAGGGGCTCCAAGGGAGGTCTGCGCGACGGCGGGTAGTGATCCAAGCCCCAGTTGCAACAGCGCACAGCCGAGCCCAAGCCTGAGCCGAACCTGCTGGAGAGCAACAGCCATCAGGACCACGCACTGGATGCTGGTTGCCAGCATGGTGGCGAATGGCCAATCCCGTCATCTATCTCGACCACCAGGCCACCACGCCCTGTGAGCCGGCGGTGGTGGAAGCGATGGCCCCCTGGTGGAATGAACAGTTCGCCAATCCGGCCAGCCGGAGCCACCGGCCGGGACTGCTGGCGGCGGCGGCCGTGGAGCAGGCCCGCGGCCAGATCGCCGGTGGCCTAGGGGTGCCATCCAGCGCGGTGGTGTTCACCAGCGGCGCCACCGAGGCCAACAACCTGGCACTCAAGGGCCTGGCCGAAGCAGAGCTGGAGGCCGGGGGCAACCGCCGCCATCTGCTCTGCCTCAGCACCGAACACAAGGCAGTGCTCGATCCGCTGCGCTACTTAAGCCGCCACGGCTTTGCGCTCACGGAACTGCCGGTGCGCCCCACGGGGCTGGTGGATCTCGAGCAGCTCACCGAGCACCTGCGGGACGACACGCTGCTGGTGAGCGTGATGGCCGCCAACAATGAGATCGGCGTGCTGCAGCCGATCAGGGCCATCGCCCAGCTTTGCCGCGCCCGCGGCATCCGTTTCCATTGCGACGGCGCCCAGGCTGTTGGCCACATCCCCCTACAACCGGCGGAGCTGGGGATCGACCTGCTCAGCATCAGCGGCCACAAGCTCTACGGCCCGAAGGGCATCGGCGCCCTGGTGGTAGCAGCGGACGTGCGACTGGCGCCCCAGCTGCATGGCGGCAGCCAGGAGCGGGGGCTGCGGGCGGGCAGCCTGCCGCTACCGCTGATCGTGGGCCTGGCGAAAGCACTTGAGCTCGCTCTGGCGGATCAGACCGTACGGACGGAGCGGCTGGCGGCCCTGCGCGATCGACTCTGGCAGCGGCTGCAAACCCTGGGCGGCATTCACCGCAATGGCGCCGCCAGCCCGCGCCTGGCCCACAACCTCAGCATCTGGATCGAGGGGGTGGATAGCGCTGGGCTGCAACGGGCCCTGCGCCCATCGCTGGCGCTGAGCAGCGGCTCCGCCTGCAGCAGCGGCGAACCCTCCCATGTGCTGCAGGCCCTGGGGCTCAGCCGCCAGCAGGCGGCAACGGCGCTCCGTTTCGGTCTGGGCCGCCGCACCAGTGCCGCCGACATCGAGACTGCTGCCGAGCTGGTGAGCGCTGCCATCACGGAGCTGCGCGGCCACTGACTGCGCCACCACTGCGGCCGCCGCCGCCACTGTTCACACCGAACACCCAGTGCAACAAAAGCTGGGCGAGCACTGCGCCGATCGCTACCTTCCGGGCAATTGCCCATTGCTGATGAGCCTGCCGCCCCCCGGCACCAACAAACTGCAGGTGCTGCGCGCCGTGGAAGACGGTTGGCAGGCCTTCTGCCGAGCACCCTGGCCGTTCCTGCTGTTCCAGGTGCTCGTGACCGTGATCCTGGTGCCCTTCGGCGTGCTTGCGCTGGTGGGCCTAGTGCAACTCATAGACCTGCTGAAGTTCAACAGTGGTGCACTGGCGGCACTCCATCCGGTGGCGGCCGGCATCGCCGTAGTGGTGGGCGTGATCGGCTACGTGATCGTGGGCCTCTGGGGTGTGGTGGGCATCACCCGCTGCGCCTGGATGAGCCTCAATGGCCAGCGCCCCTCCTTCCGCGACTTCACCCGCTGGGATGGCGCCGCCAGCGGCCGCCTGTTTGGTTCCGTGATCCTGCTGGCTATCGCGCTGGCGGTGGTAGGCGTGCTTGCCGCCCTCATCCACACAGGACTGAACGCGCTCAACACCACCCTCACCGTGATTCCGGTGATTGTGTTCGGCATCTTTTACATCTGGTTCCTGATCAGCCAGAAGTTCCTGCTGCAGCTCTCCCTTTTTGGGGTGAAACGTCCGGTGCAAACCATCCAGGCCGGAGTGAGCGGCGTGAACCCCAGCTGGTGGGTAGTGCTGTGGCTGGCAATCGTGGAGAGTGTGCTCCACGCCGTGGCGGCCCTGTTCAGCTACGGCGGATTGTTCGTGATCTTCCCGGTGGTGATCTGCATCAGCACCGCCGCCTATCGGCAGCTGTTCGGCAGCCAGGACCAGACCGGCATCCTCAACAACGGCTGATCGCCCTCAGCGGCGCCGCGCCAGACGCCATTTGGCGGAACGGCTGCGGGGGTTGGAGCTCTGCTCCTCCTCTGCAGCCGTTTCCGGTTTGCGGGTGATGCGCTGCAGGCGCTCGTCGCTCACGAAGGCCGTTTTGACACGGCGATCTTCCAGGGAGTGGAAGCTGATCACGCCGAACAGACCGCCCGGCAGCAGCCAGTCGGGGGCGACCTGCAGCAGGTGATCCAGCACCCCCAGCTCATCGTTCACGGCGATGCGCAGGGCCTGGAAGCTGCGGGTGGCTGGGTGAATGCGGCCACGCCGCGCTTTAGGGGGGTAGCAACCCGCCACCGCATAGGCCAGCGCCGCGGTACCGCTGTAGGGGCCCTGTTCAGCCAGATCGTGCTTGATCCGCCGGGCGATGCGGCGTGAGAGACGCTCCTCGCCATAGGCATAGATCAGATCCGCCAGTTCGGTTTCATCAAGGCGCTCGATCAGCTGCGCGGCTGTTTCGCCGGCGGCCGGGTTCATGCGCATATCGAGCGGGCCATCGAGGCGGAAGCTGAAGCCCCGCTCCGCCACATCCAGCTGGGGGCTACTCACCCCTAGATCAGCGAGCACCGCGACCACAGGCTCAGCAGGGCTGTAGGCAGCGAAGTTGGTCGCCACGATCTGCACCCGATCGCCAAAGGGGGTCAACC
>Ga0208222_1000232_pt1 | contig 15522 bp, 12 predicted proteins | sample LakMenEpi13Sep09_FD_150694 | JGI IMG/M metagenome (GOLD analysis project Ga0208222, IMG submission 150694) | Freshwater microbial communities from Lake Mendota, WI - 13SEP2009 deep hole epilimnion (SPAdes) | ecosystem: Environmental > Aquatic > Freshwater > Lentic | place: Lake Mendota, Madison...
AAGCACTTGACAGGGATAATCATTGTTTTCTATGGGTTCTGGGTTCTCTTGTTTATAATTGTTGTATTATGCTGTTATTTTTAAATCAATTTTTAAAAATAAAACTCATGCATATTCATTCAGTGTTTTTTCTTAATTGTTCTTTTTCTGCCACCTTTTCCTTTTTTGCTCATGTGGTCTTGCACCGTTTTTATTAGGATTGGTTTTGTGGTTCTATCTAATGGGTCCGGAATTGGTAGTTTGTGGTCTTTGGCATAATCAACGAGCTCGTTCGTCAACATTCCATAAGCACTTGTAAATGTGGTAGGAGCGCTTGATGTGGCAGCAAATGATGGAAACAAAGAAGCGACTTTTGAAGCAACATCAGATGCAAATGATGAAAATCTGGATGCAGACACTTCTTGTGGAGGAGGAGGAGGGGCAACTATTTGTTTGTGTTTTTCTCTCATTTCATCGTGTGTGATTGTTCTTTTTTCAGTGGATTTGATTCGCGTAATGTAAGATTGCATTTGTCTGCATTGGTGTTGTGTTTCAAACTCAAATGTGGGAATTCCTTTTGCATTCAAACTTCTAACCTGCTCATGCGTTATCGACATGGTTTCAGGAACGATGAATGGTCGTCCGAGACCGTCTCGTATCACATAACTTGGGTCAATTTCTTTCATTAGGTCTGTTATGATTTCAAGTTCGGTTGGTTCTTTTCTCGTTGGGACATGTCTTTGCATTTTGTATGTTCCAGAAAAAAAGTTGAACACCAAAGTGAATGGGTCTATGCATTTTATCTCACCAGATGCATATAATGCATACTGCAGTTGTTTTATATTAATACTTTTTTCACGCGCAACCTTATCCAGCTCATCCGTTAAAGCCATTCGGTAAAATATTTGATGATGCTTTGTGCCAAATTCGAACATGTTTTGCGCTTTGCATGCATATAATTTCATTGGTGCTTCAACAACATCCATGTTTGTGTCCGGGTGTTTTCGAATGATGGATGCAACAATGTATGTATACACTGCGCCCTTTTCAAATTGCCTTGGAGTTGGGTTAACAAGTAGTGGACTCATTTCATCTATGAATATCAAGTGTTCCGCACTATATGGATCGATTGGAATATAGTAAAATTTACCATCTTCTCCTTTCATGCATTGCATTCCAACACGAGAACTTGGATGCATTATTGTCCCGAGTTTCATGCTTCTTTTTACACGCGGCATTAGCTTGATTGGAGGCAAACCACTTCGTGTTTTTGAAGGTTCATGCCACCTAGGACTTGGTTTTGGTTTTGGTTTTGGTTTTGGGGTTGCTTCAGCCATTATTTTGAAATGTTGAAAAAAATACTATAAATTTAAGTTATATTATTTTATACGAATTATTCACATCATCCAATTTATGTTTCTTTCTCTTTAACAACCAACTGAATTTTAGGTTTTCTACCGGGCTTTTTTTTCTCTGGTTCAGGAACAGGACCAGGAAGAGCATCCGCAGCAGCAGCAGTGGTAGTAGTAGCAGGCTTGGTGGCTCTAGGTTTGGGTTTTGGTTTTGTTAGAACAGGACCCGCAACAGGTTCCTTAACTTGAGTAGTTGCTTCATCCAGTTCCGCTTGCTCTTGTTCCAATGCCGCCATCTGTTTTTCGAACGCAGTGGATGTTCCCAATAAGCTCTTAACCACCAGTTCCGCATTGTCGATGGACCGCACCTTCTTGAACACAAAGTAGCGGTTGTAAAAGGAGATGCGTCGCTCATAGTCTCGCATGTGTGGTGCTTCCCCCAAATCGGACGCAGACGCTGGATTTTGTTTGACTCTGTCCATCATTTGCACGTATAGCTGCTCAAACATGCCGGTTCCATCCGGCAATCCCAGGTCCTTGAGCGCATCATCCCGCTGCACCACATCAAATCCAAAGTTTGCCATGAGTCGTTTCAAGTAGTTGAAACTGACTAAATACTCTCGAAACGTTTTATTGATGGACTCCTGATACACGTCAATTGCATATCCCACGCTTGTCTCATCGTCAACAAACTCAGTTGCACTGTATGCCTTCGTGACTTGCCAGACACGTTTGCCATTGTGCATGACAGATATTCCATCCCCCATTTCATAAGGCTTTAGCGCGTCAAACATGGTTGCACCATCATATGTGGTGCCAATGAAATAGCCACCCACTTCCGTGCACTCGCATACATTGCGCAGAAAGTTGAACACATTTGCGCGGGTTTCAAACATGTAGTGAATAGCAAACTGACACGATGACACATTGAACCCGTTTTCTGCTTTGCCATATTGGCGATAGACGCCTTCACCCAGCAGTGCCTTGTCTTTGGGGCCATCGCCGAAAACCGCCCGAGTGATTTGCTTATACTTTTCGCCGCTGATTCCGGTTCCACTCTTAATGTTAAGCGCACTGTTCCCTTGAACAAAGAGCGCAGCCGGCATGATGCTGAAGCGCTTGCAATAATCCAAATAGCGCGCACATGCGCCGTCTAGCTGGTTCTGAATGTTGTCTTTTGAGATATCAATTCCAAACACAAATGAGAGATTGGCATGTATCCATTTGGGAAGGTCGCCGCCTTTGCCCACTGCAAAGTCAATGAGCGTGTTGCCGCGCTTACTCGCACCGCCAATGAGTGCGCGCTTGACAAACAGGTTGTGAAAGTCGCGCAGTCCGCGAGTGGTGGTGTCGCCAGATGCTGTGATACGATTGTAATACACATCATCGTCGGCCAACTCATCGGGAATGTCTTTGCCAGTTGTAAGCATCTTCTTTGTGATAGGATTGTGAATGGTGTGCCAGTTAGAATTGGCAACATGATAAGCATTTCCGTAATTCTTTTGTCCATTTCGATACTCTGCAGTTTTATCTGTTCGAACGCGCAGCGGAACCCAACGAAATCGCGGGTCTGGTGCATCGACATTGTATGCACACTCAATGATTGTGCCGTCTTCAATGACTTCATTTTCAGTCGTCAGCAACATGCCGCGATTCCCTGCTGCATCCGCGCGAAGGATAACATTGCACACATGTGCATTCTGGTCATACGGATTCGTGGGATAAAATGGCGTTGGTTTGTATGAATCATCACTGTCATTCCGAGTTCCATGCTTTTTGTGTGCCGGCAACTTGCCTTGGATGACGTCTTCGCATGGATTCAAATATCCGTGTTTTTTTTCATCAAATCCTACCCGCAGCGTCAGTGTCTTGTATTGAATCACTTGGTCAAGTTTGGCAGTATTCATGCCGTCTGTGTAAATGCTCGATACTTTGGGTTGGCCATTCGTGTCTCTTACCATTGTGGCGAGAAAGTCAATCGTGTTGGCTTCCGTCGGCTTCCATTTGAATGAAAGTTCCCACGTGGTTTTGCCTTTTGGACCGGGTGCCTCACCCCCAGCTTCTCCACCGACTGGCGCATCCGCCGGTGTGAAAATCATGCCATCGGTGTTGTATTCAAATGCAGCGGAATCAATCTGGCTCATGAGAGTTGCACAACACTGAAATATGCTTTGGTCCGCACCCGTGTATTTGAATTTCTTGTATTCAATTCGTATCGGGCATGTGGGTGCTCCGCGCACAACCGAACGCACTTTCAGTTCATTTATCAGGTTCACCAAGAGAGGTAGTCGGAATTTGCTAATTGGTGCTTCTGCGGATGGAGGCACAAAATGGAGCGCACGCATATCCTTGCCGGCAATGTAATAGACGTCAAATGCAGCAAACAAGTTGATAAACCGCCCATTTTTGTCATGCAATATGTGTTCTCCATCAAGCAGCGTGTAAAACAACTTTTCATTGTCGGACTGCGCACCAGTGAATTGAATTTGCATGTTTGTGTCAATCAGGTAGATGCGACCAGAAGGACAAATGTAAAGCAGCTTGCGTGCACCATCTGCCTTGTCGGTGACCGTGTAGTTATTTCGCACATTTGGAATGGTGCAGTTTTCATTGACGGGCACAATATTCTGGAGTTGAAGAGTGTATGATGATGGCCCGGCGAAATGCTTGGGCAACAGTTTTGTGGGCTCATTTTTTTCATTGTCCTTTTCTCTGAGATGGGTAGGAACAACGACAAATTTTTCAGGATACAATAAACGCATGTATTCCTGCGCGACGAGCGCCAGTTCGGCTGCACCCACCGGATAGTTGGTTCCTTGCAGTCCAGACATGACGGTCTTGATTGCAGAACGCAAAGCATCAGCCAGCTTTTTTGCAGAACTGAATGCAGTCCCTTGTCCAACTACGTCATTCAAAACTTCAATCTCAATCTCGTATTTGGGTTGTGATTCTGAAACTTGAGATTCGGCAAACGTGTGCGTGGGTATCATGTTCCGACTGTTGCCAGAATAATCGCGCCTAGACTCTTTTACGATGCTCATGTCAACGACAAATGGCAAAGCCGGGTTGCGAAACGTGCTGCGATTGATGTATCGAAATGTTTTTTTGCTGCTGCGCCAAGGACCCACCACCGTTTTAGCCGTGGAAGAAGATTCTGCAAATTGTTTTTCCTTTTGGAGAGAAAGACGGAAATTGAAGTCATCAAAGTTGAGCGGAGGAATCAACTCTCCTGCATCATCCTGGAATCCCGTTTTTTGAACGAATACTGGCATGACTTTTTCGAGTGAGTTGGTTTTGCAATACAATTGGATGTTGTGCATGCCTCTAATTTCAGTGCGAATGTCGGACATTTGCGGTTTTCCAGTGTGCGGGTCTTGAATCTCTGAGTTGATTTTCAGTGTGTAATCATCCGTTTTCTCCATGATAAAGCCAGATGACAGCAATGATTTGATTACGTTGTCAAATTGAATTTTGGTCGTGGATGCAACATGCTTCAAATTTCGGGTTCCAAACCGCACCTCCAGCTCAAGTGTGCCGCCATCAGTGCGCAACACCCCGCCTAAATACTGGTCTATCATGCGATCGAATAATTCATGAGGAGGAGCCTGCTTTTGATGTTTCTGCATTGTTGATAACCAGAGTCTGATGATGTATATTAAGAGAGCATATTATTTAAATTCAATTTTTAATGATATGTGATAAATTTAATGATGTAGATTTCATATTTTAAAATATCAACTTTAAATACATTTGAATTGCATGAAACTAACAACCGTGATTGGTTCTGTGAATAATAACCCCAAATATTATTTGTTCATACCCAAACAAATACTGTTTTGGGGGAAATTTGGTATAAAATTCATTGCAGTGTTTATTGGCAACGAGTTGCCGGCTGAATTGACTGAATTCAAAAATAACATTGTCATGTGGTCTCCTGATTATGTTCCGAATTTGAACACAATTTACATTGCGCAAACCATAAGAATGTATTATGCTGCTCTCATTGATTTGCCAGAAAATGAAATGGTCATGATAACCGACATGGACATGTTGCCCACAAGTCCTAGATATTACACGCATGGTTTAGAAAATTTTAAATTTGAAGATTTCATTTATTACAGGCACATTGATGGAAATCAAATATACATGTGTTATAATTCCGCCCATCCAAAAACATGGGGGAAAATATTCAATGTGCACAACAATGATGACATTTGCTCTCGTCTTTGCGAAAATTATAATTTCAATTATGATGGAACTCCCGGAAAAACTGGATGGTACACCGATCAAGAAATCATGTATAAAAAACTAATTCATTATCCGCATTTGAAAGTTTTAAATCGCCCATTGAAACGTTTAGAAATGGCGAATTACATTCAACATTTGAAAAAAAAAGACCGAAATTTTTTAAGACATTATGATGACGCACATTTTCATAGAAGTTTTAACGAAAATGTTCATCTAATTATGAATGCACAACATCAATTGTTAACATATTATCGTTCATCATAAAAAAAGTTGTTTTGAAATCGTGTCGTAAATTTCTTGTTTTTTCATTTTGGGTTTCAGCTGGATTTTCAGCTTATGGCACATTTCGGTCAGGTCTGCCACAGTGTAAGCACTAATTGATTTAATGGGTTTATGCAAATTCTCTATGCGATAATGTGTTTCACGCAAAGAAGTCAACTGTTTCTCAGTTGCTGTGGTCATGCAGACACGTCTCGTTTTTTCATCCATTCGTTTTATGATGTATGTTGGCTTGTCTGAGACCGCATCGCTAATAAACTCTGCATACACTCGATTGTGTGGATTCACAATGACTGCATTGAGAGAATTTAAATGCACAAGCACCTGAAATGCATGTGGTGTGATGTGTGAGGTCGCGATATCATTCTCAATTGTGGATGCTGTTATTTTGATTCCGGTTGCTTGTTTCAACTCCTTGATGTGTTTTCTCAAAAGCAGCACTTGGTCTCGTTTAGTGTCTTGCTCAGTTGTGTATCGATTTGTAATTTGTTCATACTTGAATGCACCATTCTGCATGACATAAAAACACCAAAACAGCACGTCTTGATGCATTGGTGGTTGAAATGCATTTTCATTCGTTTTTGATTGCTGTTCTTTTGGTTTCGTTTGTGCTTGTGGTTTTGATTGCTGTGCTTGTGGTTTCATTTGTGCTTGTGGTTGAACAGTTGTATCATAAAGCATGAACTCACGCAACTTATTCAAAACATCACTTATCCCGGCTTGTGTTGGTGGATTCTGCTTGAATTTGGAATGATGCATTTCTTGCATAGATGCATTGGGTTGTTGATGCGTGTTTAAATCAGTTGCGTTAAGTATTTTGTTTCACTTGTTGTAAATAACTGTTGAATTGGTTGAATTGTCGTTTGTAGTGGTTTCTGACTTTTGTGAGCTAGGACTTATGGTAATGCCTCCGAGAGACTTGATTGGTGCATGAGGACGAGGCACCGGCACACGCGGTCTAACAGCACCAGTCCTAGCAGCACCTGCACCTGCTCTTGCAATTCCCGCTAAAGCACCTAAAAAAAACAATTTGTTTTCAGGTTCAGATTGAAATGAAAGCATTCTTCAAATGTTATAATAAATCAAAATAAAATAAATAGTTGAATGAAAACATATTAGAATCATTGTGCCAATGTTCATCAATATTGTTCGTATGCCAATGACTGATTTGAAACAAATAAAAGACCGTGTTGAAGCATTGAATCAACACCATCAAATTCAAATATTGAAAATAATGACACAACACAATGTTGACCTAACTGAAAACAAGAATGGTTCATTCATCAACTTGACGAACGTTGACGATGTTGTCATTTCTAAAATAACTGATTATTTGAGCTATGTGGACCAACAAGAGATGCAGTTGAAAGAAATCGAGATTCAGAAAACAGAACTAACGAAACAATTTTTCAAACCATAGGCACGAGTTCTCCAATGACAGAGACGTGCTTGTCATTCAGTTCAAACCTTTTTCCAACCACTCGAATGTGAATCATGTCTCCTGGTTTCACTGAGTCAATTGAATTTGCAATCAGTCTATTTTTGGAAACTGCATCATGCATTTCACGGGAAACATAAACCACAACAGGAGATGGTTCTGTCAGCGCATGGGCTCGAATTCCAGCTTGCGTCACCGTTTTTGCAATACATGACAAGACCATTCCTTCTTTGGGACAACAAATCATGCAATCAATGTTCAAAACAAACTGAATGTTTCCGGCTGAAAATGTTCCAACGGAGAAGCATTGCAAATTGCACGACCCCGGTTTGACAAACCCTTCTGGAATGCATTTTCCGTCAATTTCGGATGAAACAACGTGTTTCAAATGTTCTTCAATGCGATTGAACTCGCTTATGTTTGAAAATGGGATGCAAATTTTGCGACTAACTTTATGTTGGTTGTATAACCCATTGCAATTCACTGTGCTGGTCATGGATGTGGCTACATTTGCATATGTGTGTTAATTTTAATTCAATTTTTTGAATTAATATTATGCGTAATTGTTTATGTTTATGATGATGTCAATTCCCCAATAATGGAAACAGTCGGGTCATTCAATTCAAAGTGCTGTCCAATAACACGCACCACGATTTCATCTCCTGCCTTGATTTTTGAAAAACGAGGATTGGAGTAATGATGGTCTCTCGATACAAACACGGTCACCGGACTAGGTTCTGGGACAATGTGAGCTTGCAATCCAGCTTGTGTGACGTTCATGACAGTGCATGAAATCAACATTCCTTCCACCGGGTTGCATGCTTGATATTCATACATGACTTCAAATGCAACTGCCCCATTGTCAGTTAGATTTCCAGACGAATGTGCAAGCAACTGAGTGGACCGAGGACGCACATATCCTTCCACATTACACTTGCCCTCATGTTCATATGCTAAATGCTTTTCAAGCACGTCTCGGACATTGCGTCCAATTGCAGTAATTGGCAGAACTACTTTTTTTGACACCATGGTCGGAACATAAATGTCGGTGCTCATATGGGGGGCATCCCGTCGCACATCGTGTTGACGCGGATTATGTCGTTTTTGATTCATCATGTTGAGAGATATTCTAGTTAATATATGTCCATATTATTATAGTTTTATTTCTTAAAACATACACAATAATTGCCATTTGACATTGTTATTTTGACTGGCGCACCGCTTGCACCGGTGTCAAAAACCAGTGTTTCCCATCATTCTTCATGCGGTTGTAGCTACGCAACAGCAGCTCCGGCATCACACAGAATCGTGCCGTGTTTTGGTTCTTTGTGTTTTCCATGGTGTAAGTCGCAACATCGGATTCCAGTCCGTGCATCACCTGATTCACAATCGTGAGACGCCGCTGTTTTGATGATATTTGGTCGCACCTCGCACCGCTGCCTTTTTCTTGCACGTATTTGATTTTGAACACGGCATAACTTCCTCCACTCTTTTCCTTAAACTCGGCAATGAATCCAATGATGTGTGCATTGCTTGATTCACGAGGCATCATAGCCGCAATCCCCTCGGCATATGGACGCCATTCCTCTGCAGAAGCAGGCGGAACCCATGCAGATTCCGCATTTTTACGCACAACCAACTGCAAACCTGTTTTGGCCTGTGTTTTCAACATGAGAATGCCCTGTTCCCCCGCATACTTTGGATTTTTCAGTATTTGATTGTCAAAATAATTGCGTGCAAGTCGGTCAAATTCATCCAATGACGCAGCCGCAGAATAAATGATGTTCAAATACTGCAGTGCAATGTCATACGATGAAACCAAGAGGTCTTCCACGAAATGTTCGACAACCGCGTGTTTCAACACTTGTGCATCAATTCCCTGCGTTTCGTGCAACTCACGCATGACATCCGGACACAGCTCATTCCATGTTTTGGTGTTTTTGTCAACTGGTTTGGGGGGAGCGTTCATTATCTCTTGGTAAGAAGTTTTCATCTCCTGCACTGCAGGAGGAATTGCTGCGGCTTCCATGATTTGTTTCGGTTTGGTGAATCCATGCTTTTCAGCCAGCATTTCCAGCGTCCCGTCCGCAAGCGGGAATGAAATGTGGTCTCGTTTGAATTGCAAAGGAGCGCTTCGGTCATGCACGCTGATGCGATTGTCTGTTATTTCCAATGGTTGAAATAAATAGTAGTCACCCACATTGATAAGCCGTCCAGCACGCTCATATTTATCAACCAAGTGCCCGTCGTCTCTAAGCATTTGAGTCAGTGCAACATCCACTTGTTGCGCAGAGTGCCCAATAAAGTGTCTCAGTAGCACATCTCGTTTGTAAAAATGCTGCTTCTTGAATAATTTTCGGATATTCTGGATAATTCTCTCGGCATTCATCATGATGAACGGTTCTGAATAGGTGTCTTCATTTATCTTCAATTTGCTTCCGTCATCTCCCACCATGCACTTGTGTTCGCACATTGCCTGATAATCACACACAAACGAAAATGGACGGTCTCCCACTTCATAGTGGTTGATAACAGTTCCATCCGAAAGAACTTGACGAATCGTTACATCCCGTCCGCCGTTATGACGACGAATGACTTCTTTGCTGAATTTCGTTTGGTCAATGTTGAGCAAACAGTCCACCGCATTTTCTTTGAGTATGCGACTCACGCGACCAATCTGCACGGCTTTTGACTCGGCCAGTCGATACACGTAGAGGTCAGCGGCTTCCATTTCCGGTGCGCCTGGCAACAATGTTCCATACAAAAACAATTGGACATTGCGCTCCGAGAACGGAAGTTCCGAGTGGCTGCAGTTTCGCACAGCTCGTCCAACAATTTGTTCAATACGATTCATGTTATACCATGGCTCCATGATGTGCACTTGCCGCACATTCTTGAAATCAATGCCTTCGCTTCCTGCTTTGGAAATGATGACGACTTTCACGCGCTGTCCGAACGCATTGTCTGTCGTAAGTGCTTCCAGTTCAGCGCGATTGTCCGGAGACAAATGTTTATCTCCAGTAAACATCGCGTATTTTGCAGCAAACCGTTTTTTTTGTTGATTGAAAATGCGCTGCGGCACGGGTGCAGTTTTGAAAAGCGAACCCACGTCTTTATCGTATCGCGTGAATCCCATTTCTTCTAAAGCCAGCGCAATTGGCACTGCACCTCCTCCAATATATTCGCTGTAAACCAGCACAATGCCGTTGGCTCGTTCGATTTGTGCACAAATGCTGGCAATCTTGCTGCTATACTTGCCGATGTTGCTGGGTGCAAAAATGCGACCATAATTTGTCAGCGTGGTGGCCTTGTATTCGTAATTGAAAATCCGAGCACCGTCTTCCGATTCTTCATACTTCATCACTCGCTTGATGCCGGCATCACCCAGCAGTCCTTTAATATCCATTTGTTTGAGAAGCGCAACGTCCGATGACGACACGGTTGCATCGGTTTCGGGCTTTCTTCGCGCCATGAGTTTGTCAAACTCCACACTGGGATACACGAGGTTCAGTGCCTCAATGGGCTGCTTCAACAAAAAGGAGCCGAATGAAGTGGCATCAACCGACATTTCCAGTCGTTTTCGGTCAATGATGTAGTTATACACGGCTTCTTGGTATGACCCGGCAGGATTCAAATACAGGTCCAGGTGCTGCAATGGGTCCGGAATGGGTGTGCCATTTAACTGCAGCGCGGGACGCCGTTCGCGATCCAGCTGCAAAAATGAATGCTCTGGTGAAAACTCACGCGGATACATCCTGAATGGAAAAATGTAGGGATTCTCTCCTTTTACAACTGAAATGTATCCGTTGGACTTGATGCGCAGCAGCTCAGCACCCACCTGGCGTCCATTTATTTCCAACAAGTTGCCGTTTCGGTCAAACACGTCGCTCACTGTAATCGTCGACCTGCGGTCATTTGTGTTCATCAAATTCAACAACCACACAATTTCACGAGGGTCATTATACATGGGTGTTCCTGACAAAAGCAGCAAACGCATATTTGCGGCATATCGCACCAGTTTATATAACTCTTCTGACACACTTGTTCCAGTAGTAGACTCCTTATCTTTCGCTTCTTCGTCGCTGCGCACATTGTGAATCTCATCCACAATAACAAGCCGGTCGTTGAATTCGCGCTTGATTGCTTGAATTGCGTCCTGTTTTGACATGCCCGCCTTTGTTGTCAGACGTCGCACCAAGTTTGCCAACTCGATATAGCCCATAAACTCATAGTTGGCATTGATGAGACGAGTAATGCGCTGAACAATGCCGGCACGCACTGTTTCCACATTTCTCTCTGTCAAATCGGTCAACTCTGCGTTTGCTCCCACTTCTTTCAGAAGCTTGTTCCCAGTGCATCCACGTATGTAAAACTGACGCAGGTCTCTATCAAATGCCAGCTTGGCAAAATCAAACAGTTGCTTGCGAAAGTTGTCCTGCACGTTGACTGAAGCCACGACCAGTATTTTTTTTGTAAGCCCCAACTGATTCATATAATCGCGCATTTCTTCAGCCACACTAATGGCCGAACACGTTTTCCCCGTTCCAAGGCCATGATAAAGCAGCAAACTGTTGTATGGTGTCATTGATGAGAGAAAGTTGCGAACAAATAGCTGGTGCGGAGCCAATTCAAATTCCGCGCTGCACAGCTTTTTCGCTTCACTTTCCATTTGATGCTGAGATTCGGGGATTACAATTTCGTATTTGGTGTCTTGAAACTCCTTGCGCTCGGCAATATTGAGAGCAAAGTTTGGGTCATTCAGGGTTGGATACAAAAATGAAAGGTCTTCTTCTCCTTCGCCATGTTTTTCTCCTTGGTTCCATTCCAATGCCTCAACGGATTGCTGGCTCAAAGAACGCATCAATGGGTGTCCCTGTTTTGATTTTTTTTTAGAAACTTCAATAGAAGCTGCAGGGGGATTCATTTCCATATAATCGTTATAATAAACAATGATTATAAATTGATGAACTGAACCAAAATCTCTCCATTCTAATGACCCACCCTTATGCATTCCCCCAATGCATTATTCAACTTTCGCAGTATGTTGATTTTTTCTAAATTATAAGGACGTATGCGTTCAATGCATTCGTCATACGTCATCCATGCCATTTTACTGACTTCTGTTTTCTGAAACACGGGCGATGACTCAGCCGGTAGCTTGTCATGATGTGTCATATGAGCCACATAATATTTGTGTTTGTATGTTTTCATATTGGAACCCATAAATATTTCTTCGTATGGAATCACATTTTGTATTATGGTCAACCGACTCGCATCATATCCAGTCTCTTCTGCAAATTCACGCAATGCGCAGTCAATGTCTTTTTCTTGATAGTTGCGGCGTCCCTTTGGAAACCCCCATTCCGGCTCATTCCATGTCGTGTTTGAATTTTCAATAAGTGAATCCAGCGTGTAATGACTGCCACCATTCCGGTTCAACTTGATGCCCGACTTCAACATGTTGAATCGGTCGCAAGAAACCGCTTCTTCGTTTTGATATTTGGAATTCAAATAATCTCCCCACACGTTTTTCCACAACTCGCTAAATGTTTGAGTTTGCAGCCGTTGTTTTTCATCCAGCGTCATTTCATTGATGAGTCTTTGCACATATGACTGATTGTATACGGGATACTTTCCGCGAATGAATTCGACAAATCCAAGCGTGTCTTTTCGTCGAATCATCAAATAACGCACATCATTGGGACCATTCGTGTTCACTGCATCCTTGTAAACAATGATTCCGTTGCTAATAATTGGATTCTTGCAAGTGTGCATCACGTGCCCATTTTTGCCACAGTTATTACAGAACGTGTTTCTTTTAGAATAAGAGTGGTAACTGTTGTGAAACGATGACATTCTAGATTGTGTTGAATCGGACTCTTCTGTGGATTCGACCGTGTCCTTTTCATCATCTACATTTTGCAAAGCATTAAACATTTTCAATAATTATCCAATTACCTACCTATGTGTTAAATCGCACTTCTTTTTATATTGTTTGAGTGTAAAAAACATCATGAAACCATCCCCGATTTACAAAGATGGCAATGCAACAACTGCGCTGGATGCATCGGTGTGGGGGCCTCATTATTGGTTCGTGTTATTCAGCATGGCTGTCACTTACCCTGAGAGACCCAATGATGTCACCATAAAAAAGTATTACGATTTCATTCAAAACTTGCCACTGTTTTTACCCAATCATCAAATTGGCAATACATTAAGCGAACTGTTAGACAAATACCCAGTTTCTCCCTACTTGGACAAACGCGAATCTTTTATTAAGTGGGTGCATTTTTTACACAACCAAATTAATCTGCGTTTGAATCGTGATGAGGTGTCACTGCAGGATGCAATTAACGCGTATTATTCCAACTACAAACCCAAGGAAGTGCGTCTACGAGAAGAATTCAAATACAGACGCAAGTTAATTTATTCGCTTGTTGCAGTTGGTGCAGCAGCCACACTGTATTATTTATACTATGCATGAATTATGCATGAACATTTAATTATGAAAATAAAATAATATTGATATGTAGTGATAACAATGAAATCCGGTAATTACACGCGCCGACGCACTAAGAAAGGCGGCATCCCCATTTTTGCAGGGGCCCAAGGATGCGTTTTCAAACCATCTCTCAAATGCAAACATCGAACTCGCAATTATAACGATGGCAACATCAGCAAACTCGGTGAAAGGAGAATTGCTGAAGCAGAAATGAGAGAATATCAACAAATTCGACGATATTTGTTCCGAATTAAAAATCACAATAAATATTTTGGAATGCAGGCAGAGTTGTGTGAGCCCGACGCTCTTGATAAATATGACTTGCAAAATTTTGATGATGTTTGCATAAATATGGAAAGGCATGACATTACTGCAGAAAATGTAAACACCAATTTGAGTAGGTTGCGCATGATAAACATGCCGGATTTAGGAATTGACTTGAAAATATGGATGGATGAAACACCAATGAATGCATTCCAAATCCGCAAACTAAACAACTTCATATCAATCTTGTTGGTTCATGCGGTCGGACCAATGAATCGACTGGGAGTCATTCACAATGACCTCAAATCTGAAAACGTCATGCTTGATGCAAAAGGAGACGTGCGCATCATTGATTGGGGGCTGGCTGGAATCAGCACTCCGCAACAAGTCATACCGTTGCATCATTTTAAGAATAACCCGGTAACATTCAATCGCCCGTTTTCAACCATGATTATTTCCGACAACTCGCGCGAACTGTATGCATCCAATACATCCAACCCATCATTCGCTCAGTCAAAACAGTTTTCTCACAACTTATACAAAGTTTACATTGATTCATATGACATCGTTGGGTTTGATTATCTCAAATACACATTCATGAAAATATTTGGTGTAAATGAAAATGATGCAACACACATGCTGATGGATTCTGTTGCCACTTACAATGCTGAAATATTGCACCATTTTACGGTTTCAGGTGCATTTGACCTGAACAAATATTTTAGCACGGTGTATCGATATAATACAGACATTTGGGGTCTCATGTCCGTTTTTTACAGCATATTTTTGATGCCACGCAAAAACTTCATCATGTCAAATGAAGCATACGAAACCATGCTTCATCAATATCGCACCTTGTTTCGCACCATCGTGTTTGCAAACGGGCACAAGCGCATGAATGTTGCACACATCTTGCAACACTTTCGGAAGATTAACGCTGCGCTGAACGTTGCCCCAAAAAACAAGACCGTTAGATTTGTTGCAAATCGAACTCGTAGTCACAACATACCCATTCAAAGAATTCTTACACCATATCCTCTCAATTGAAACAAACAATAATGATAAATAAAATAACAGGATAATAATAATAGTCTCAACACATGAAACTGGAATTGTTCATTTTTGGAATCACTGCATTCCTCATTTTCAATACATATTATGATGGCAAATATCTAAAAGTGTTTCATTCTTGGCAGAAAGAAATCAAGATGACAACCTTTGCATTTGTCGGATTATCTCTCTATATCTTCCTGAAAAAAAACCCGGGACAGTCGCAGTCCATGTTGTCGCATGCAAATGACATCATTCGATACATGCCAATTAGTCGGTCATCGGCCGATATGCTTTCCCCCTTTCTCGATTTTGCAAACAAGAAATCCATGTTTCAAGACGGGGATGCGGGTGGTGGTGGCAATGATTTAGGTGGAGGAGGGGGAGGGGGAAGAAGAGAGGCGCAAATG
>Ga0208222_1000234_pt1 | contig 15509 bp, 15 predicted proteins | sample LakMenEpi13Sep09_FD_150694 | JGI IMG/M metagenome (GOLD analysis project Ga0208222, IMG submission 150694) | Freshwater microbial communities from Lake Mendota, WI - 13SEP2009 deep hole epilimnion (SPAdes) | ecosystem: Environmental > Aquatic > Freshwater > Lentic | place: Lake Mendota, Madison...
GGCAACTACGACGCCTTCTACCCCCTGGGCCGCATCTTCGATGCCGAGGAAGTGCTGGCGATCACCCGCCGCACCCGCGAGCTGCTGCCTGAGGTGGTGCTGAGCGTCACCGTGCCCCACGTGCTGCCCCTCGATCAGCAGGAGCAGCTGGCCGCTGATCTGGTGGCCGCCGGCGCCGACATCATTCAGACCGAAGGCGGCACCAGCGCCAAGCCCTTCAGCGCCGGCAGCCTCGGCCTGATTGAGAAGGCTGCCCCCACTCTGGCCGCAGCCCACAGCATCAGCCGCGCCCTGATTGCGGCTGACCAGCAAGGCGTGCCCGTGCTGTGTGCCTCCGGCCTCTCGTCCGTCACCGTGCCGATGGCGATCGCCGCCGGTGCCGCCGGTGTGGGCGTGGGTTCGGCTGTGAACAAGCTGAACGACCAGCTGGCCATGGTGGCTGTGGTGCGCGGTCTGCGCGAAGCCCTCGGTAGCGCAGTCAGCGCCGCCGTTTGATCGCGAGAGTCGGTCTCAACGCTCTGAATCCAACCTGACCGCTGCTCCGGTCAGCTTCAAAACCCATGACTACGTTGCGGTCAGAGCCGCCGTGGTTGTGGGTTTTTCCGTGCTCTGGTTGTTGCAGTGGCCCGTGCGGGCCCTGGTGCTGTTGGTCGTGGCGGCTCTGCCCCTGGGGGTTGAGGTCGACAGTTTTGGCGTCGCCCTGCTCTCGGCCGTGGTGATCGGCCTGCTGGGAACCCTGCTGGTGCTGCCGCTCAAGGCCGTGCTGGCCCTGCCCTGGGCGATCACCAGCCTGGGAGGGCTGATCGCTCCCGTGAGCTGGCTCTACAACTGGCTGATCACGGTGCTCCTGTTTGGGCTGGCGGCCTGGTTGATTCGGGGTTTCCGGCTGCGTAACGGTCCCGTGAGCGCCGTGCTGGGGGCGGTTGTGTATGCCCTGCTCTCTACGCTGATCCTGGGCATGCTCGGGCTTGAGGTTTCGGCAACCCGCGCTTCGTTGCTGATGAGCACCACGCCCCTGGGCTGACTGCCCGAGAATGGCCTGATGGCCACTCCGTTTCAGCTTCACGCTCCCTACAGCCCCAAGGGTGATCAGCCGACTGCGATCGCCGATCTGGTGGCTGGCGTGGAGGGCGGTGAGCGCTATCAGACGCTGTTGGGAGCCACGGGGACCGGCAAAACTTTCACCATCGCCAATGTGATCGCCCAGACCGGGCGGCCGGCGCTGGTGTTGGCGCACAACAAGACCCTGGCGGCTCAGCTGTGCAATGAGCTGCGAGAGTTCTTCCCCAACAACGCCGTTGAATACTTCATCTCCTACTACGACTACTACCAGCCGGAGGCGTATGTGCCTGTCTCCGATACCTACATCGCCAAAACAGCGTCGATCAACGAAGAGATCGACATGCTGCGCCACTCGGCGACGCGTTCGCTGTTTGAGCGTCGCGATGTGATCGTGGTGGCTTCGATCAGCTGCATCTACGGCCTGGGGATTCCGAGTGAATACCTCAAGGCGGCGGTGAAGTTCGAGGTGGGTGAAACCCTCAATCTGCGCGGTTCACTGCGGGAGCTGGTGAACAATCAGTACTCCCGCAACGACCTCGAAATCTCCCGCGGTCGTTTCCGCCTGCGCGGCGATGTGCTGGAGATCGGCCCGGCCTATGAAGACCGGCTGGTGCGGATCGAGCTGTTCGGCGATGAGGTGGAGGCGATCCGTTACGTGGATCCCACCACTGGCGAGATTCTGCAGAGCCTGGAGAGCATCAACATTTACCCGGCCAAGCACTTCGTGACCCCGAAGGAGCGGCTGGCGGAGGCGATCAAGGAGATCCGCACCGAGCTGCGGGAGCGGTTGGATGTACTGAACGAACAGGGCCGGCTGTTGGAGGCCCAGCGGTTGGAGCAGCGCACCACCTACGACCTGGAGATGCTGGAGCAGGTGGGCTACTGCAATGGCGTGGAGAACTACGCCCGCCATTTGGCTGGTCGCCCGGCCGGCACGCCACCGGAATGCCTGATCGATTACTTCCCCGATGATTGGCTGCTGGTGGTGGATGAGAGCCACGTCACCTGCAGTCAGCTGCAGGCGATGTACAACGGCGATCAAGCGCGCAAGCAGGTGCTGATTGAGCACGGCTTTCGCTTGCCTTCAGCCGCGGATAACCGCCCGCTCAAAGGCGAGGAGTTTTGGCAGAAGGCGCGGCAGACCATCTTTGTGAGCGCCACCCCGGGCGACTGGGAGATGCGCCAGAGCGCTGGCCAGGTAGTGCAGCAGGTGATCCGCCCCACCGGCGTGCTCGATCCGATCGTGGAGGTCCGCCCCACTGAGGGACAGGTTGACGACCTGCTCGGTGAGATCCGGATCCGGGCCGACAAGCAGGAGCGGGTGCTGGTGACCACCCTCACCAAGCGCATGGCCGAAGACCTCACCGATTACCTGGCGGAGAACGGCGTGCGGGTGCGCTATCTCCACTCCGAGATCCACTCGATCGAGCGGATCGAAATCATCCAAGACCTCCGCAACGGCGAATACGACGTGCTGGTGGGGGTGAACCTGCTGCGGGAGGGCCTCGACCTACCGGAGGTGTCGCTGGTGGCGATCCTCGATGCGGACAAGGAAGGTTTCTTGAGGGCCGAGCGCTCGCTGATTCAGACCATCGGCCGCGCCGCCCGGCATGTGGAGGGGGTAGCCCTGCTCTATGCCGACAACCTCACCGACAGCATGGATAAGGCGATTACGGAAACGGAGCGCCGCCGTGCCATCCAGCAGGCCTACAACGAGAAGCATGGGATCACACCCTCGCCTGCGGGCAAGCGGGCCGGCAACTCGATTCTGGCGTTTCTGGAGGTGTCGCGCCGGCTCAACGACGAGCAGCTGGAGCAGGCCACCGAACAGGCGGAGCACAACGAGGTTCCCCTCGATGCCCTGCCGGAGTTGATTCAGCAGTTGGAGGAGAAGATGAAGAATGCCGCCAAGAATCTGGAGTTTGAGGAAGCCGCGAACCTGCGTGATCGCATCAAAGGTCTGCGTCAGAAGCTCGTGGGTAAGGCCTGAAGTCCTTGAGGATAGTTACGTCAGCATTTGTGCGTCATTTCGGGATTTTTGCCTTCAGCGTTGCTTTTGCTGCTTCAAGTTTCCGCTAAAGCTGAGCTTAAGCGCCGGGGATCAGAGTGGGTTTTTATGCGCTTCATCTGCATCTTCATGGACTGTTTCGAGGTCATCATCTCGAGCTGGGCCGCGATGCGGATACCGGTGGGCAGACCACCTACGTGCTGGAGCTGATGCGGGCCCTGGCGGCTCGTCCGGAGGTGGATCGCGTGGAGGTGCTCACCCGGCTCATTCACGACAAGCGCGTCTCTCCGGATTACGCCCAGCCGCTGGAAGACCTGGGCGGTGGAGCCTGCATTGTGCGCCTGCCCTGTGGGCCGCGCCGCTATCTGCGCAAGGAACTGCTCTGGCCTTATCTCGATGAGCTGGCCGATGGGGTGGTGGCGCACATTGCCGCGCAGGAGTGCCGGCTGGATTGGATTCATGCCCACTACGCCGATGCGGGCTATGTGGGAGCGCTGGTGTCACAGCGTCTGGGGATTCCCCTCGTGTTCACGGGGCACTCCCTGGGCCGTGAAAAGCAGCGTCGCCTGCTGGCCGGTGGGATGGCTCATGACCAGATTGAGCACACCTATGCCATCGGTCGCCGCATTGATGCGGAGGAGCGCACCCTGGCCCAGGCCGCCCTGGTGATCACCAGCACCCAGCAGGAGGCTGAGCAGCAATACAGCCGCTACGACCGCTTCATCGCCAGCCGTGCGGTGGTGGTGCCGCCCGGTGTGGATGCCCGCCGCTTCCATCCGCAACAGCTTCCCGGGGAGGAGCAGTCGGTGGCCGCGTTGATGCGGCCGTTCCTGCGTGATCCGGCTAAGCCGCCGCTGCTCTGCATCTGCCGTGCCGTGCGCCGTAAGAACGTGCCGGCCCTGGTGGAGGCCTTCGGTCGTTCGGCCCTGCTACAGGAACGCCACAACCTGGTGTTGGTGCTGGGCTGCCGTGAGGACTCCCGCTGCATGGATAAACAGCAGCGCGATCAGTTCCAGCAGATCTTTGAGCTGGTGGATCGCTTTGATCTCTACGGGCGGGTGGCCTACCCGAAGCAGCACCGCGGCGACGACATTCCGGCGATCTATCGCTGGGCGGCGCGCCACGGCGGGGTGTTCGTGAACCCCGCGCTCACCGAGCCCTTTGGCCTCACTCTGCTGGAGGCCGCCGCCTGCGGTCTTCCTCTGGTGGCCACTGATGACGGCGGGCCGCGCGACATCCTGCAGTGCTGCCGCAACGGCCAGCTCGTGGATGTGACCGACCTCGACGATCTGCAGCAGGCCCTTGAAGCCGCCGCTGCTGATCCAGGCCGTTGGCGCCGCTGGCGCGACAACGGTCTTGAAGCCGTGAGCCGCAATTTCAGTTGGGATGCCCATGTGTGCGCCTATCTCGGGGAGGCTCAGCGCCGCTGCCAGGAGCTGATGGAACAGCGCCCGCAGTCCGTTCTGTTGGCCTCGGCTGCGGCGCCGGTGCAGCGGCTGTTGCTGCTGGATCTCGACGTGTGCCTCGATGCGCCGGATCCCGCGGGGCTGCAGGAGTTGCGCCGCCGCCTGGGGGCTGATGCGAGCTGCGGCATCGGCATGCTCAGCGGCCGCGGCTTTGCCTCAGCCAGCCTTCGTTATCACGAGTTGCATTTACCGCCGCCGCAGGTGTGGATCCTGGAGGCGGGTGCCGAGATCCTGTACGGCCCCGAAGGTGTGCCGGATCTGGCCTGGCGGGACCACATCGTCCAGGGCTGGCAGCGCGAGGCTGTGGAGCAGGCTTTGACCGATCTGGCACCACGCCTGGTGCTGCAACCGGAGGCGCAGCAGGGCCCGTTCAAGCTGAGCTACACCCTCAAGCCCCCACTGGCCGGGGTTCTGGAGATGGTGCGTCAGCGCCTGCGCCAGGGACGGTTTGAGGCCCGCGCTCATCTGTTCCACCACTGGTTTCTGGATGTGTTGCCGCTGAGGGCCTCCAAGGCAGAGGCTATCCGCCATCTGAGCCTGTGTTGGGGCCTGCCGCTGGAGCAGGTGCTGGTGGTGGCGTCGCAGCAGGGCGATGGCGAACTGCTCAACGGCCGTGCCCTGGGGGTGGTGGTGGGCGATCATGACCGCTCCCTCGATGATCTACGCCGCCGCTCCAAGGTGTTCTTCGCTTCGCGCCACCAAGCGTGGGGCGTGCTCGAGGGTTTGGATCACTACCGCTTTCTGCCGCGCTGAAGTGCGGCCTGGGTTTCAGAGAGGCGGTTGTTCCTGGCTGCGGTAGAGGTCGCGGTGAGGGTTGGCATCCGGCAGCCAGTAGCTGATGTCCTCATGCCAGTAGGGGGTGCCCTCCAGCCGGCTGGAGCTGAGCTTGGTGGTGGCCATCGCCGTCACCAGAGCACCCATATCCACCGGGGAGAGGTCGGTGAGTACGTCCTTGCCGGCGAGGTTCATCAGCTCCGGTAGGCGCGTGGCCATGGCGGGATTGGCCAGTTTCTTGAACACCTCCTTGAGCACCAGCTTCTGGCGCTCCATCCGGCCGATGTCGCCCAGCTCATCGTGGCGGAAGCGCAGGAAGCCCTCCAGGGCTTCGCCCTTCAGCAGCTGCCGGCCGGGATAGAGATCGATGTACAGACCCTGGCTGTTGTCCACGTAATACATGCGCTTCGGCACATCCACTTCCACGCCACCAAGGGCGTCAGCCAGGCGCTGCACGGCGTTGAGGTTGAGCACCAGATAGCGATCCACCCGGGCAGACAGCAGCTTGCTCAGCTCCTGCTTCACCATCTCCGGCCCGCCGCTGCTGTAGAGGGCGTTGGCCTTCATCACGCCGTAGCGATCGGATTCGATGAAGGTGTCGCGCGGCACCTGAGTGAGCTCGGTGCGCCCATCGCGGAGCTGCACGGTGAACATCACATCGGTGTTGGTGCTCACATGGTCGGTGCCCATCACCACGATGCGCCGGTCGCCCATGCCGGCCGGTGCCACCAGGGAGCCGATCACGTTGCTGGGGTGGTGCAGTCCGGCGAGCAGGCCAGTGGCGAGATGGGGAATCGGTCCGTTGAGGCCATAGCCCAGCCCGATGCCCGCCAGGAACAGGGGTAGGCGTGGCAGACCCCCTTTCGCGTTCTTGGGCCGCCGCCGCGGTTCGATCGGTGTCACCGTGGCCTGGCGGGCCGCAGCGGCGCCGCGCCGGCCTTGCCGTTCCTGCTTCTCCACAGGCTTCAACCGGCCGCGGGAGTGGCGGCGGCGCGGAGCGGGATTGGGCTGTGCCTGCGACATGGACGGTGTGCGTGGTCGCACCGTATCGCGCGTCTTCCCTTGTGGCCAGGAGCATCTGGGCCTCTCGCCCAGCTGGATCAGCCGCCCGGCAACACCGTGATCGCCGCCGCGGCCTGGTCGGCACGCTGGCGGGCTTCTTCGAGATTGGCTCCGCTGGCCAGGACGACGCCCATGCGCCGATGGGGGCGTGCATCGGTTTTGCCGAACAACAGCACCTGCACATCCACTTCCGCCAGGGCCTGCTCGAGGCCGCTGTAGCTCACGCTGTCACTGGCCCCCTCCGCCAGGATCACGCGGCTGGCGGCCGGGCCGGTGGAGCGGATCTCCGGGATCGGCAGCCCGAGCACGGCCCGCAAGTGCAGTTCGAATTCGCTGAGGTTCTGGCCTGCCAGGGTCACCAGGCCGGTGTCGTGCGGGCGCGGCGAGAGCTCGGAGAACACCACTTCAGTGCTGCCGTCCGTCCCCCGGCATACGAAGAACTCCACCCCGAAGAGGCCGGCACCACCGAGGTTGTCGGTCACCTGGCGCGCCATGGTCTGGGCGGCGGCCAGCTGATCCCAGTCGAGGTGGGCCGGCTGCCAGCTGCATTGGTAATCGCCCCGCTCCTGGATGTGGCCGATCGGTGGGCAGAACAGAGTGGGCCCGTTCCACTGCTTCACGGTGAGCAGGGTGATCTCCTGTTCAAAGCGCAGAAACTCCTCCACGATCACCCGTGCGCCGCTGCCGCGCGCGCCGGCCATCGCCGCCTCCCAGGCCGCGCTGATCTCCTCGGGCCCATCCACCACGCTCTGGCCCTTGCCGGAGGAGCTCATCACCGGCTTCACCACCACCGGCCAGCCCAGGGGTGCGGCGGCAGCGGCTAGCTCTTCAGCGTTTTCGGCGTAGGCGAAGCGGGCTGTGCGCAGCCCGAGATCGCTGGCGGCCAGATCACGGATACGATCGCGATTCATCGTGACCGCTGTGGCCCGGGCGGTGGGAATCACGGTGATGCCGCCGGCCTCGAGCTCTGCCAGGGCATCCACCGCCAGCGCCTCGATCTCCGGAATCACCACATCGGGCTGGTGGCGTCGCACCACGGCCTTGAGGGCTTCGGGGTCGGTCATCGCCACCACTTCGGCTTGATCAGCCACCTGCATGGCCGGCGCGCCGGGGTAGCGGTCCACGGCGATCACCCGGCAGCCGAGGCGTTGGGCGGCGATCGCCACCTCCTTGCCCAGCTCTCCGCTGCCCAGCAGCATCAGCGTGCGCGGAAAGGTGGGGCTGGCCATGGCCGCGGCTGAGGCGAGAGACTGCCCCGATCCTGCCCCGCCGCCCCCCTGTGCTGCAGTTCCTCCCATTGGCTTACGCCACCGCCGGCGATGCGGCTGATGGTCTGCTCAATGGCTTGAGCATCGAGACCCTGCAGCGCTGGACCCTGGTTTATCTGGGAATCTCAGCCCTGGCCTTCATCGTGGTCTGGCTGGTCGGTTACCTGCGCCGCCCCGGCTGAGCGGCCTGCGGCTCAGGCCGGATCGATTAGATCCAGCTGCCGCACCGGCGACTGCTCATCGATGAAGCCATAGGCGGCAAACACCGAGGTATCGCTGTGGGTGATGTGCTGACCATCGCTGTGGCGCTCCAGCACAAAGCCTTCCTTGGCCATCCGGCGCATCAGGGCGGCCGCCTCCTCAAAGCGTGCGGCCATCGCCTCGAGGCTGGCGCAATCGGCGGTGAGGCCTGCTTCCTTCCAGGTGAAGTACGCCATTAGGGGAGCAGCACCAGTCCCAGCACCACCAGTATCAGGCTGATCAGCCAGAAGCCCACCACCACCTGCTGTTCGCTGGCGCCGCCCAGCTCGAAGTGGTGATGCAGTGGTGCCATGCGGAACACGCGTTGGCCCTGGCCGGTGGAGGGGTTCTTGGTCGCTTTGAACACCCACACCTGCACGATCACCGACAGCGACTCCGCCAAGAACACGCCTCCCATCACAAGCAGCGGCCAGAGGCTGTTGCTCAGCAGCGCCACCGCTGCCAGGGCCGAACCCATGGCCAGTGAACCGGTGTCGCCCATGAACACCCGGGCCGGGTGGCGGTTGAACAGCAGAAAACCCAGCCAGCAGCCGGCCATCGCTGCGCAGAAGCCGGCCATGGCCGGATCGCCTTCGTGGCCCCGCAGCATCAGTTGGATGCCCAGGCCAGTGAACACGATGGCCCCGCAGCCCGCTGCCAGGCCGTCGAGCCCATCGGTGAGGTTGGTGGCGTTGCTTTCGGCCAGGAACACAAAGAGGCCCAGGGGCAGGATCAGCAGGCCGAGGGGCAGCACCCAGCCCAGCGGCAGGGCGATGAAGGAAGCGAGCTGCTGGTCCCAGTGGGCCCAGGCCAGAAAGGCGATCGCGCTCAGGGCCTGCAGAAGCAATTTGCCGCGGGGGCTCAGGCCAGTGTTGTGGCGCTTGGTAAGGCTGCGCCAGTCATCTACCGCTCCGATCGCCATGGTGGCCAGCGTGATCGCTGCGACCGCCAGCAGGCGTTGATCGGCCGGCGCCACCAGGCCCCCGGCGATCACGCCCACAGGCACCACCAGTAAGCCGCCCATGGTGGGGGTGCCGGCTTTGCTCTGGTGGGCCTGGGGCCCCTCTTCGCGGATCACCTGGCCCAGCTTCAGCCGCCGCAACTGCGGCACCCCCCAGGCGCAGAGCACGGCGCTGGCCACCGCGCTGATCAGCAGGGGCGGGGCGAGTTGCAGTGCCTGGCTGAACCAGTCGCAGAGGGCGCTGAGCCCGAACAGCAACAAACCCAGCAACAGCGCCAGAGAGCGGCTGTTGCTGGGCATGGAGGCGATCAGCCTGGTAGGGGAGATCAAGGGGCTGAGGACGTCAGTCCTCCCAATCTTCCTCGCTCTGCTCATCAGCAGCGTTGTAATCCTCTTTCTCGCCCATCAGTGCGGAGAGCTCTTCTTCTTCCACCGTGCTCACGTCGGTGCTGGCGGTTTCCTCATCCGCCACCAGGCGACCGCTGCTCTCCAGCCAGCTCAGCAGATCGGGCTCTTCTCGCAGGGGCAGCACTGGAGCTGGTTCATTGCGGCCGTAGCGGGTGAGCGACGGGTTGATCCCATCCAGCTGGCTGAGGCTCGTACTGAGGTTGCTGCTCATTGCTGACGGCTAGGGCTGCTATGGCGCGAACGGCGGGCGGCTGGGCTTGCACCCCAGCGTGGGCCAATCCGCCATCCTATCGGAGTCCCCCTCCGTGGTTGCCCTGGCCAACCCTGCCTCGCCGATTTGGCGTTCCCTGTTGGGGCCCTGGCTGTTGGCGCTCGGTCTGAGTGCTCTGCTGGTGCTGGCCGGATGGCGCTGGCCCACGCCCCTGTTGCAGCAGGCCTGGGCCCAGGTTGATCCAGGCCGGCCGGCGCTGTTGGCGCTGCTGCTGGTGCTGTTGCCGCCGGCCCTGATGGCGGCCCTGTTGATCGCACGGATGGTGCGCCACCGCGACAGGGGAGAATCGATCGATTGCGCGCACGGAGAGCGTTGATGGGCAGGGCCAAGAAGGCGGTACTGGCGTATTCCGGTGGTGTGGATACCAGCGTCTGCATCCCTTATCTCAAGAATGAGTGGGGCGTGGAGGAGGTGATTACCTTCGCCGCCGATCTGGGCCAGGGCGATGAGCTTGAGCCGATCCGCCAGAAAGCGCTCGATTCCGGCGCCAGCCAGTCGATCGTGGGCGATCTGATCGAGCCCTTCATCACGGAGTTCGCCTTCCCGGCGATCCGTGCCAATGCTCTCTATGAGGGTCGCTATCCCCTCTCCACCGCCCTGGCGCGTCCGCTGATCGCCCGCCGCCTGGTGGAGATCGCCCGTGAGGTGGGCGCTGATGCGGTGGCCCACGGCTGCACCGGCAAAGGCAACGACCAGGTACGTTTCGATGTGGCCATCGGCGCTCTCGCTCCTGACCTGAAGGTGCTCACCCCGGCCCGGGAATGGGGCATGAGCCGTGAGGAAACCATCGCTTACGGCGAGCGCTGTGGCATCCCTTCACCTGTGAGCAAGAAGTCGCCTTATTCGATCGACCTCAACCTGCTGGGTCGCTCGATCGAGGCCGGTCCCCTCGAGGATCCCAACGTGGAGCCGCCCGAAGAGATCTATGCCCTCACCGTGAGCGTGGATGCCGCTCCCGATCAGCCCCAGGTGGTGGAGATCGGTTTTGAGAACGGCAATCCCGTCAGCATCGATGGGGTGCAGCTCGATCCGGTGAGCCTGATCCGCCGCGCCAATGCATTGGCCGGCAGCCACGGCTTCGGCCGGCTCGACATGATCGAGAACCGCGTGGTGGGCATCAAGAGCCGCGAGATCTATGAAACCCCTGGCCTGCTGCTGCTGATCAAGGCGCACCAGGAGCTGGAGAGCCTCACCCTCGCTGCCGATGTGCTCCGCAGCAAGCGCCAGCTGGAGCAGCAATGGGCTGATCAGGTGTATCAGGGCCTCTGGTATGGCCCGCTCAAGGATGCCCTGGATGGTTTCATCGAACGCACCCAGCGCACGGTGAACGGCACCGTGAAGGTGAAGCTGCATAAGGGCAACGCCACGGTGGTGGGTCGCAGCAGCGCCAACAGCCTTTATGTGCCTGACATGGCCACCTATGACGCCGGCGATCAGTTTGATCACCGCGCCGCTGAGGGCTTCATCTACGTGTGGGGTCTGCCCACACGGCTGTGGGCGGCCAGCCAGCGCTGATCCAGCGGGGCTGGATTTAGGCCGCGTGTGGGCCGCGATGGTTCGCCCGGTCCACGCGCGGCATGGCCGGGCGGCTCGGCAGCTGCGGTAGGGCGGGCGCCCCGCTTGCTTGCATGGCGCCGGGATTGAAGCGCAGCCTTACCTCGCCGGGCACCGGTGCCAGCATCTGGATCTGCTGCTGGAGATCAGCGTTGTCGTTGAGCAGCCGTTCCTGCCGCTCGAGCACTGGTTGGAGCCGTTGTTTGAACTTGCGCTCAAAGATGTCTGGCAGCTCCTCCAGCAGCGCTTCCAGTTCTGCAATGTGCAGCCGCGCTTCGGCCAGCTTGCGCTCAGCGCTGGCTAAAGCCAGCTGAAGCTGGTGTTCATTTGGGTTGAAGCCTGAGTCCTGAACCTGTTCGGTTTCAGGTTGTTGTTGCGGCTGATCGGTGCTGGCGTCATCCACCGTGTTCAGCCCAGCCATAAAAAACCCGGCCGAACCTTAACGAAGGTCTGGCCGGGTTTCAAGATCTTGGAAGCGATTCAGGCTTCGCTGGTCTGCAGGGCGGCAGCGTCGCTGCTGGCCTGGGGCACGGGGCCGCTGCGGGGAGCCGGCAGGGGGCCGTCCTGCTTGACGGTGAGGTAACGGATCACGTCTTCGGAGATGCGCATGGCCTTCTCCAGAGTGGCGACCTGTTGACCGTCGCCGTTGTGGGCGAGCTGCACGTAAATGCCTTCCTTGTGCTTGGCGATGGGGTAGGCCAGGCGGCGCTTGCCGCGCATCTGGCAATCCAGCACCTCAGCACCGGCTTCCGTCACCAGATCGCGGTACTTGGTGACATGGGTCTCCACCTCTTCTTCCGGGATGTCCGGACGAAGGATGTACATCGTTTCGTAATAGGGCTGCGACATGGCTTGCGCGATCCGACGTGGACGCCGAAGGGAACGGTGGCTGGTGGGCCGGAGCTAGGCCCCTGCTCTCCAGCGGCGGATCGTCCACCCTACAGCTGCATGCGCACCGCTTCCGAGAGGCTCGGTACGTCGGCTTCCTTGCCGCGAACGCACTGCACCACGGTGAAGACCAGCAGCACCAGCATCCCCAGAAACACCGTGTTGGCGAGGGTGCGGCCCGCGAAGCCGAGGCTGCCCAGGCGCAGCAGCTGGAAGGCCAGCGAGAGCACTACCAGCACGATGTCGAGCAGGATCGCCTGCAGCACGTTGAAGCGCAGGAAGTAGGGGATGCGCGGGTTGCGCACCACCGCCAGGAACAGCACCAGGAACAGCAGGAAGCCGCCGAAGGGCACGTTGCGCTCCAGGAGCACTACCGGAATCGCTGGCAGCATCAGCCACTGCAGGGCTGGAAATAGGTTGTCGAGCGAGTTTGCGAAGGGCAGGGCGTCGCTCCAGGGCAGCAGGTAGGCCAGCACTGCCAACAACCGCTGCCACCAGGGAATGTCGCCCATCGCTCTCACGCCAGTGCGCAGAGGCTATGGCAGCTGCTCGAGCAGTGCCTGGCGCATCACTTCTACTGGCACATCGTTGCGGCCGCTCCACAGCCGCAGGGCGGCTGCCCCTTGCTCCACCAGCATCTCCAGCCCATCGAGGCCCTGGCAGCCGCGGCTAGCCGCCTGGCGCAGCAGCTGGGTGGGCCGAGGCGTGTAGATGATGTCGTACACCCAGGCGCTGGGGGGGAGTGTCGCCAGCTCCGCCGGGGTCAGCGGGCAGCCCTCGGCGGCGCTGGGATCACTGGCGGAGGCCATGCCCACCGGTGTGGTGTTCACCAAGAGGTCGGCTTCGGCCAGTGCCCCCGCGACCCCATTCCCCCAGGCGAGGGTCTGCAGCTGGGGGGCCCAGCCCTGCACATCCGCCTGGAAGGCGGCCAGGGCCTCGGGGCGGCGGCCCGCCAGGGTGATCCGGCCGCAGCCCAGCTCCACCAGGCCGGCCACCACGGCTCGGGCGCTGCCACCGCAGCCCAAGACCACCGCTCGCTGGCCCTGCCACTGGCGCCCATCACGGCGCAGCGGTGCGCAGAACCCCTCCACATCGGTATTGGTGCCGTGCCAGCCGCCACCGTCCAGGGGCACCAGCACGTTCACGGCCCCCAGCCGCTGGGCCAGGGGGCTGAGCTCCCGGCAGAGGGCCGCCACGCTGTGTTTGTGGGGGATGGTGACGTTCAGGCCCCGGCAGTCCATCGCCTCCAGGGCCCGTACCACCGTGGCGAGTTCGCCCGCAGGAGCCGGCAGGGCCAGGAACACCCAGTCGAGCCCCATGGCCTGCAGGGCCGCGTTCTGCATCACCGGGGAGAGCGAGTGATGCACCGGGTCTCCGAGCACCCCCACGATGGCGGTGGTGCCGCTGATGGGGGGTTGGCTGCTCACGGTGCTCAGACGGTGGGTACGGGAACGGTTCGGCAACCACACCTAGCCCCATGCCGGGCCGGCTGTTGAGGATGCCTTCAGTTCAGAGGTCATCCATGGGCAAGGTTGTCGGTATCGACCTTGGCACCACCAACAGCTGCGTGGCGGTGATGGAGGGCGGCAAGCCCACCGTGATCGCCAATGCCGAGGGTTTCCGGACCACGCCCTCGGTGGTGGCCTACACCAAAAACCAGGACCAGCTGGTGGGGCAGATCGCCAAGCGGCAGGCGGTGATGAACCCCGAAAACACCTTCTATTCGGTGAAGCGGTTCATCGGCCGTCGGGTCGACGAGGTGAACGAAGAGTCGAAGGAGGTGAGCTACGGCGTGGAGAAGGCCGGCGCCAACGTCAAGGTGAAGTGCCCGGTGCTCAACAAGCAGTTCGCCCCTGAGGAGGTGAGCGCCCAGGTGCTGCGCAAGCTGGCGGAGGACGCCGGCAAGTACCTCGGTGAGTCGGTCACCCAGGCGGTGATCACCGTGCCCGCCTATTTCAACGACTCCCAGCGTCAGGCCACCAAGGACGCCGGCAAGATCGCCGGTCTCGAGGTGCTGCGGATCATCAACGAGCCCACCGCGGCGGCCCTGGCCTACGGCCTCGACAAGAAGAGCAACGAGCGCATCCTGGTGTTCGACCTGGGTGGCGGCACCTTCGACGTGTCCGTGCTCGAGGTGGGCGACGGGGTGTTCGAAGTGCTCTCCACCTCCGGTGACACCCACCTGGGCGGCGACGACTTCGACAAGGTGATCGTCGATTACTTGGCCGACACCTTCAAGGCCAACGAAGGCATAGATCTGCGCAGCGACAAGCAGGCCCTGCAACGCCTCACCGAGGCGGCGGAGAAGGCCAAGATCGAACTCTCCAGTGCCACGCAGAGCGAGATCAACCTGCCGTTCATCACGGCCACCCCGGAGGGCCCCAAGCACCTCGATCTCACCCTCACCCGCGCCAAGTTCGAGGAGCTGGCCAGCAAGCTGATCGACCGTTGCCGCGTGCCGGTGGAGCAGTCCCTCAAGGACGCCAAGCTCTCCTCCTCCGAGCTCGACGAGATCGTGATGGTGGGTGGTTCCACCCGCATCCCGGCGGTGCTTGAACTGGTGAAGCGCATCACCGGTAAGGACCCCAACCAGACGGTGAACCCCGATGAGGTGGTGGCCGTGGGTGCCGCTATCCAGGGCGGCGTGCTGGCCGGTGAGGTGAAGGACATCCTGCTGCTGGATGTGACGCCCCTCTCCCTCGGCGTGGAGACCCTTGGCGGCGTGATGACCAAGATGATCACCCGCAACACCACCATCCCCACCAAGAAGACCGAGGTGTATTCCACGGCGGTGGATGGGCAGACCAACGTGGAGATCCACGTGCTGCAGGGTGAGCGTGAGATGGCCAGCGACAACAAGTCGCTCGGCACCTTTCGCCTCGATGGCATCCCCCCCTCCCCCCGTGGCGTGCCTCAGATCGAAGTGACCTTCGACATCGATGCCAACGGCATCCTGAGTGTCACCGCCAAGGACAAAGGCAGCGGGAAGGAGCAGAGCATCTCGATCACCGGTGCCTCCACCCTCAGTGAAAACGAGGTGGACAAGATGGTGAAGGATGCCGAGACCAACGCCGCCGCCGACAAGGAGAAGCGCGAGCGCATCGACCTCAAGAACCAGGCCGAAACCCTGGTGTACCAGGCCGAGAAGCAGCTGGGCGAACTGGGCGACAAGGTGGGCGCCGAGGACAAGGCCAAGGTGGAGGCCTCCTCCGCCAAGCTCAAGGAGGCGATCGAGAAGGAAGACTTCGACACCATGAAGTCCGAGCTTGAGACCCTGCAGCAGGCCCTCTACGCCGCCGGTGCGGCGGTGTACCAGCAGGCCGCCGGTGCCGATGGCGCTGCGGCCCCGGGTGGCAACGGCAGTGGTGCGGGCTCCAGCGCCGCCGGTGACGACGTGATCGACGCCGAATTCACCGAGAGCAAGTGAGGCATCGGGGCGTGCAGCCCCCGCCTGAACCGATCCTCAATAGCCCCCCGTTCGGGGGGCTTTTTGCTGCCTGGGGGGCGCAGACCTCAGGGCCCCACCGTGGCGAGGGCCGCACGGGCC
>Ga0208222_1000239_pt1 | contig 15421 bp, 9 predicted proteins | sample LakMenEpi13Sep09_FD_150694 | JGI IMG/M metagenome (GOLD analysis project Ga0208222, IMG submission 150694) | Freshwater microbial communities from Lake Mendota, WI - 13SEP2009 deep hole epilimnion (SPAdes) | ecosystem: Environmental > Aquatic > Freshwater > Lentic | place: Lake Mendota, Madison...
ATCTGCGGCAAGCAAACTGTTCAAATAACATTCTTTGGATGTCTGCTTCTTTATTTGCCTTAGCAGTTGTGGTAGTATTTTTTCTGGTTTTGACGTATTCTTTTTGTAAAGCATGAGGGGCGAAGGGGTCGGGTGCATCATACACAAATGATATTTTTGCACAAAACGTTTTTATGGGAGTTCCAAGTTCAGGGGTTTTAGCAAGAAATGCAGCAAGTGTATCGGCTGATTCAGCCAAAGGCAAACCAAATGAGTCCAACAATGATAAGCCGCCTGGAGGCAATGTTAGTTGAAAAATAAATGAATATGTGCTTGTGTCCCACACAACCTTAACGTCAACTGCTGCAGAAACCAAAAATCGAATGATATCAAGTTCACTTACACTTACACCCATAGTAAGAAGGCGTTCTTTGATTTCACGACTAAATTTCATGCCTCCATGCTGTTTTCGCGCCTTTTTTGTGCGACCACGCGGCATTTTCACTTGTTTATAAGTTTTCATATTAATATATTGTTATAAAATATTTATAAATCCTAAATACACATTTAAACAAACAACATTATGAATGTAATAAAATGCGAATACTAATATTTGGAGGCAATGGTTGGATTGGCAAACAGTTTGTCGAGGTGGCATCAAAAGAAAACATTGAACACCGTGTTGCAACCAGTCGTGTTGACTTGGACCACATTGCTGACCTGGAACAAGAAATGAACGCATTTGCACCGACTCATGTTGTTTCATTTTTGGGACGCACGCATGGAGAGAAATTCACAACAATTGACTACTTGGAACAACCTGGAAAACTGGTTGAAAATGTGCGCGATAATTTGATGGCGCCCATTATTCTTACACAACTGTGTGCGGAACGCAACATCCATTACACGTATTTGGGGACCGGATGCATTTTCAACAGCGTTTATGACGAACAATGCAATTGCGTTGAAGCGTTCAAAGAGTCTGATAAGCCCAATTTTTTTGGGTCCAGCTACTCCATTGTGAAAGGCATAACTGACCGTTTCATGGCATGGCGGCATGGCCAAACACAAAGCAGACAAGCCATTTTGAATCTGCGCATTCGCATGCCGATTGTGGGCGAAGACCACCCGCGCAACTTCATAACCAAAATTGCGCACTACGAAAAGGTTTGTTCCATTCCCAACTCCATGACTGTTTTACCCGAGCTGCTGCCCATGGCTTTAGAGCTCATGAAAAATAAATACATTGGCACGCTTAACTTCACGAATCCGGGTGTCATCAGCCACAACGAAATTCTCTCTCTTTACAAAAAACACGTGGACCCTGCATTTGAATGGCGCAACTTTTCACTGGAAGAACAAGATGCTGTTTTGGCATCGAAACGGTCCAATAACTGCCTGGACACGCAAGAGTTGGAGCGCCTCTTTCCAAATGTGCGTCCAATCAAGGACGCAGTGGAATCTATCATGAAAACATATATACGAGCATCCAATTCCAACACTGCTGAGCACACTGCTGAGCACACTGCTGAGCACACTGCTGAACCCATCGACATTGAAGACAGCGAGTCCACAACCATTTTAGTTACTGGCGGAGCTGGATTCATTGGGTCGCATTTCATTAATGAAATATGGAAAAAATACAAGCATGTGCGCATTGTGAATGCGGATGCTCTGTATTACTGTGCCAATGTTGACAATGTGGATGAGCAAGTCCGAAGTGATTTGCGATACATTTTCGTAAAGTGCAACTTGCGAAACAAGGACGAGATTGACAGCATGTTTGGTGTGTTTGATATAACGCATGTTGTGCATTTTGCGGCACAATCACATGTGCAAACATCATTTACAGATGCATTGGAATACACAATGGACAACGTTTTAGGAACGCACAATTTGCTTGAGTCGGCACGTTTGCACTGCCCGCACCTTAAAAAATTCATTCATGTCAGCACGGATGAAGTGTATGGCGAATCCACCATGAATCCTCATGACAACCAAAAAACCGAACAGTCTGTGCTGTGCCCGACAAATCCGTATGCTGCCACCAAAGCAGCGGCAGAACTCATTGCGCAATCATATTATCACAGTTTTCGAATGCCGATTATCATAACCCGCGGAAACAATGTGTATGGTCCTAGACAATATCCTGAAAAAGTCATTCCACGATTCATTCATCAACTCCGAGAAGATAAACCAGTGACAATACAAGGCGATGGGTCTTGTTTGCGGGCATTTTTGCATGTCAAAGATGCAGCTGCAGCATTCACAACTATCTTGGAACGAGGAGAATTGGGAGAAATTTACAACATTGGGTGCGATGAGGGAATGGAATACAGTATCATGGACATTGCTGTTTTGCTGATACATTTGATAAAAGGAGAACATGTCAATGAAAATGAATGGATTCAATTCATTGAAGACCGCCCATTCAATGACAAGCGTTATTACATTAGCAATTCCAAATTAAAAGCACTCGGTTGGAAAATTGGTGTCAATTTTGAAGACGGAATTCGAGATTTAGTCAATGCGACAAAGTAGTGGAAATGAATAAAAACAATAAATATAATATTTATTCATTTTATGTGATTTGATAAACGTTTGGAAACAACCAAAATGACCACAGTTAAGAAAAAAACCACGCGCAAGTCAAATAAATCCAATAAATTCAATAAGTCCAATAAATCCAATAAATTCAATAAGTCCAATAAATCCAATAAATCCAATAAATCCAATAAATCCAAATCCAATAAATCCAAAGGGATTTTGAATGGTTGCACTCACAAGTTAGCACGCACTCACAAAGGTGGTGCACATGGTCGATTCACTCGTCGACAAAATGGGGGAGGATTCTCAGATTTTATTAGTGCAAACGACAACCCTCGATTCAAACTAAATAAAGATAGTGGTTCTGTAGTTGTGCCTGTGCCAAAATCAGGATTGGAAATTAAATGGGATAGCTCAAACAACGAATGGTTGATTGGCGACAAAGATAAAACCATCGTTGAGAGTCATAAGGATGCAACAAGCCCAATGCATCCAGTCATTGAAACAATACGTAAGAAAGGAATAAAACCACGGTTGAATGATAACAAAAAAGGATACATTTTTAACAATGATGATTTTGAAAACATATTTATAACGGGACCATTGAAGGATTCATTTCCACGTCTTGTTAAAAAGTTCAATGAAACCAAGTTAGAATCATCTGCGCCATTATTATTACAGAATGCAGATGCGTCTAGTGCGTCATTGGAATCGGCAGATGCAGATGCGTCATCATCATCGGCACCAGTATCGGCATCATCATCATCATCCACTTCATCAGCATCAATCAACAGTGCATCAGCATCCACTGAATCGGCACCAGTATCGGAACCAATATCAGTATCAGCACCCACTGCATCAACTGTACCAAGCGACATTGATATAAAATGGTTCAAATGGTATGAAGAAAATAAATCTAAACTTATCACACATGATAATGCAGATGATGTGGCACGTGATATAGAGAAAATTCAATTTGATGGCTATTCAAATAAAGCGTCAGTTACTGAACAAGACAGAAGTCTTACACTGCAAAAATTGAATGATTCACTATTAAATTATCTAAAATACATTAAAACCCAAGGTGGAATTGAGTATGTTAACAAAATTTATGAACAACATAAACTTGAACAACAAGAAGCTCAAAAGAAAGCACTGGATGCCATCAAATCCGCCCTCCCCCCAGGGTGGCTGATGAACACAGATTCTAAAGGTAAACCATACTATACGAACACCGAAACTGGTGTTGTTCAGTGGACAATGCCTACACAACAAGAAGCTGAAGCTGCCGCTGCTCAAAAGAAGCAAGAAGAAGCTCAAAAGAAGCAACAAGAAGCTGCTCTCAAATTGCAACAAGAAAAAGAAGCTGCTCAAAAGAAACTTGAAGAAGCTGCTCTCAAATTGCAACAAGAAGCTGCTCTCAAAGCGCAACAAGAAGAAGCTGCCGCTGCTCAAAAGAAGCAACAAGAAGAAGCTTTAAAACATTTGCAACAGCAACAAGAATTACAGAAACAGCTACTTCAAAAGCAGCAAGCTCTCAAAGCTGCTGCCCCACATGGAAAAACAGTCATTGACGATGATACAAAATACAATGATGCCATTTTGAAAATAATCGGATTATGCATGTTGAAAGCAAATACATATTTGGTTAGTTGTTCATTTAATAAATCCAAGTTTGAATTGGCAGTTCAATATTATGACCCAAGCGCTGCGTTTGGGTCCGACGGTAAAAATGAACTACGCATAAATGGCCAAGATAAAGTTGAACAACTATTTTCAATTTTTAATTATGAACCATTGCCAATTAAATCACAATCAAAAGAACAATCAGAATTTAAACTATCATCTTTTTTCATAAATGTACACTCAAAAATTAATAAGATTCACGAAAATGTTGGATTTTATACAACTACGAACAAAACCACAATCAATGAAATTTCAAACTATATTCAGGGCGACCCTAAAACTCAAACAACGATTTATGCAAGATACCTTCATGATAAAGGATTATTTTTAAAATATTTGAGCCAAAATAGCGATAATATTGATGCATTGAATGACTCAAGTGCTGTCGCGACATGGATTGCAAATTACATGTGGGATGGATACACTCAACAAGAACGAGAGAAATTTGGTGTGAAAAAAACAATAAAACAGGGAGGATTTTGGGTTTTTGGAGGAACAGTTGTTGAGACATATGAACAAAACCCACAATGGGTAAGAGACGTAGTTGATTATTACCAGTATCTTGCACCAGTATTCAAATGCGTATTTGATGCGCAAGTTATAGAACCACCTGCGCCTGCACCTGGAGCAAAACCCGTGGCTTCTCCTCAACCTCAAATGGCGGCAGCAGCGCCACCACAACCACAACATCAGACTGCAGTTCAAATGCAAATTGCCAAGTTAGAAGAAGAAATTCTGGAATTTCAGGCAAAATTATTTGAAGAAGACCAATCTGTGAAAAGTATTATTGCCAATGAAGGAAAGAAAAAAGCAGCAACAAATCCGACTGTGAAACAAAAAATAACGATTATTAAACAATACAGAACTGCAATTGGACAAAAAAATGAGTTAATTGCCAAATTGAAAGTGCAGGATGAAGCAGCAGGAAAAGTAGCAAGTGCACTAGCAACGGCGGCATCAACAGCGGCACTAAAACCTGTTGTAGCACCTGCACAACCAACGGCGGCACAAACAGCGGCACCAAAACCACCAATAGCACCCACATCCGCAACTCTACCATCTGTTGCACCTATTGCGCAAGGTTCTGTCATTGATGGCAATTTGATAAACGACAAATCAACTATGTGTTATTTAGATGCGGCCATGCAAATGTTGCTTGCAATTCCTGAAATCCCACAATTTTTTGCAACTAACGCATTTGACCAAATAAATGGTTTGAAAATAATTGATGAAAGTCAAAGACAACTTAGAGGGTGCACTTATGGAGTTAAACCTGTTATGACCCCAGAGCAAAAGCAAGAAAAAGAAAATATGATATCAAACGCAAAAAAGAACATCAAACTTTTCAAACTAATTTTTGAGAATATACGCAACAACAATAGTAAAAACCAACGAACTTCCATTGTGAGTTTAAAATTTACTGCAAATTTAAAAGATTATAGCGTTTACAGGACTTTAGTTCAAGACAAAGGTGAAAGTTTTCTAAAATCTGGAATTTACGTACAAGCTGACCCAAATGAATTCATGACTTCAGTATTTTTCAATAACTTTGACTGTTTTGACATTCCATCTATAATAGGACAAGATGGTGTTGGAATTATGGACACTCTAACCATAACCTGTAGTGGAGGCAGTATTATAAATGATCCAAAAAACAGAAGATACAATTCAGTTCTTCCGCTTCAATTAGACTCAACCAAAGGTCGCACAAGTATTCAAAGATTGATAGATAAATATATTGCAGTTGAACCCATGAATGAGGTAGTTAGTCGTTGTGGAAGTGTTGATGAGGATTCATCTGATGCAACACTCACACAACTTAAAAATGCTGTCACCACAGTTGAACGTTCAAAACCAACACCCGTTCCTAATGATAAAAACACCTTTCCGCCAAAAGATATTGTCGATAAATCAAAAGAGTATGAAATTGTATCAATGCAGTTGTTGATTGACCCAACAACCAAAAATCCCGTTAAAACACAAATCGCAGTTGACCTACAAAAGCTACCATCAAATGGCTCATTTAACTGGGCAAACTACTATTTTTTAAAAATAAACGCGGAAACTGATTTGCTGTCGTATAAATTGACTAGAGGTTATACTGGAATACAAACAAGTCAACAACGCACATTGATTCCACAAAAACATGTTATATTTCATACCGAAAGGAAAGCTGCAACAGAAGACGACCAGTTTGCACGAAATACCACACCGGTTGACATCACAAAAGAAGTCCAAATCAATGGTTCACTATATAGAATAAAAGGTTGCATATTTCACAGTGGTAGTGGTCAATCCGGACATTATGTTTATGGTGCATATGATGAACAAGGAAATCCGCAATACGTTGTAAATGACATCCAGAAATCATATCCATGCAAATTTGATGAGGTTTTTGGTCAAAGAAATGGATGGTTGTCAACCACATATTTATACACACGAGTGTAATCATTATTCAAATGGCGGCGATTCTTGCCGCATTATCTCTCGTTTTTCGTCAATCGTTAAGTGTCGCACCTGATTCAACGGGTCGTCAACATTTGGATCGTAATTCGGGTCGCGTAAAGACCCGCGATTGGCAAAGAACACATCCATGACCGACACCACTTTGCTCATGGCATCACCAGGTGCATTCCATTCCTCGACACAAATGAGGTCCTCTTCAAATGGCTCCACATTTGGGTCATGTCGGTTCATGGATTTTCGAGAGATCCAACAGCTTACAAACCAACGCGTGTATCGAAACGGCCGTCCCGAATTTGTGCGGTCCGACTTTCCCGATTCATCCCGACGTGTGCGGTGTACCCAAATTGGTGGGCGAGGAACTCGTTCTGATTCATATTCAAGGCGAAATCGCCAAATGGGTGCCAGTGTTTTGTAAAGAGCTTTTCGAAAGTAAGGAACGCATGCACTGCAAAATCGGTATCCTTTTGGATGGTCCTCCGTCATTTCACCATGTATATCATCAGCCGAACTTTGCATATCACCGCACAAGTAGCATTTGACTGCATAGATAAAGCACATGTGCATGGGTTCAGGCAAAATTCCTTTGCCATACCAATCAATTTCATGTTGGTAATACATGGTTGGGTCGATTGTGCGAAACGGTAAATTGTGGTCTCCCAGACGATGTTGTGTTAATAATTTAGACGGGTCGCACAAATGCAGTGGCGTGTCTTGAACGTTGTTGGCATTTTCGTTTCTGTCTGGCACATTCAACACCCGAACAATGTGAGATTCTCCACCGGATTCATACACGGCACAACATGTAATATTCAGTTGCGGTGTTGTCATTGCTGTATATGATTATGGCTACATGCTCTTTATATTATTTTCAATTTTTTTGAATATGAAAAAATTGAAAAATCATTTGATTTTATTTGATTTTTAGTTGTTTGTTATTTTGACCCAACCTGCTGGAAATAAATCCCGCGTGTCGTGATTTTTCAGAGCGGGGCCGAACCAGACGTTCGGGTAGCACACAATTTTGCCTGGATTCTGGTTCAAATACGCACTCCACCAACTGAAGGTGCTGTTTGCAATGATGTTGTGTTCGCACACACTCATCAGCAGCATTTGCTTCCAGTCTTCAAACATGTCAGGAACCTTGTAAAATCGACACACTCTTGCGAATTCGGGAACATTTTTTAAATCGCGCATGTGTTCCAAAATGACAGCATTATCGCATTCTTGATTGAAAATTAGCACGTTAAATTTCACTGGATTTGTGGTTTTGTTGATTTCGGACGACACTGCATGATTTATGACATAATTCAATGCTTTTTTGTAATACTGCAAAGGCAAAATGGGATGCGCGTCTTGTATGTGTTTGTAGTCTCCAATGCGAAAATGCATTGCAATGGTTACAACCCCGCATGAAAACCATACGCTGTCAGAAAACATGGACCTCACTTGGTTTTGTTGTTCCAACAGCTGCATTTTTTCATAAATTTCATTCTGAACATCCACAAAATACTTGTGGCTTTGAAAGTAGCCAACCAGTTTTAGTGGCAACGAATTCGTGGTAGCACTCTTTGGAAGTGGTTTATAACTGAAATTCGGTTCTTGATAACTTGGAAGTCGCATGAATTTTTGAAGGTTTTCAGAATTCGCAATGACTGTGTTTGGAATCAAATTATGAAGGATAGATTTCCAATAAGTTGGACGTTTTCCACTGGCATCTTGTGTCGTGTAAAGGAAATAATATGTGTCGCCATTGCGAATGGCTGCAGCCATGGTTGCGAAAACTTGAAACAGTTGATTGCCCAATCCACCGTTGATTAAAACCGTAATCATATTTATGATGAAATGCCGGCGTGTATTTAAATATATATATATACAATTTCAACTTATTTTTGTTTGAATGCATTGATTGCATTGATTGTCATATCATTGTTGTGCATCCTTGTAGCAAGGCAGCGCGTCAATGTTCATGATGTGTGGTTTGCCCTTGATTTGTTTGCGTGGTATAACAAAGTGCGCAAACACTGGTTTGCTTAATTGTTCATGCGGCACGGCATTGTGAACGGTGCGCGCAATCATTTTATACAGTTTAAATTCAGGATATCTCTCGTCTCCGTTCTTCTTATAAAGCACATTTCGTCCCTTGTCGTCTTTCAGCCACTCGTTGACAATGCTGGCAACCCGGCTTTCTTTCAGCGTGGCATTGTAGTCATCCACGTCCCGTATGTCTTCTACAAAATAATCGAACAGCGAACATGCCAACCGACAGAGGTCAAAACTGGGGTTGGGTTCAAGCCGCGGTTTTTTCGGGTTCATATATGGTTCACAATTATACTGTGTTGCGGCATCACCGTTGCGGTCAAAGCTGTCGCTCACCATGGTCTGACCACGATATGTGTAAATTGCGCGCCCAAAGTCAATAATTTTTATGATGCGACCGTATGTTGGAACACGGTAATAAACCCCTTTGTGCAGATAATGCAAAAATTTCTTATCGGTTTTCACGAACATGATGTTATTTGTGTGTAGGTCGTTGTGTGTCATTGTAAACATGTGATGATACGCAATTAGCGTCATGATGACTTGCATGAGAATGGCAGCCCATTCGGGGTCAGACAGTTCGTGCTTGCCACACATCAAGCTGTCCAGCGTGTTTTCACACTTTTCCATCAAAATTGCGTGTACTGGAAAATTAAAAATGTGAGCATTGTGCACTTCTTCATCAAACTCGCTTTCATCGTCGCCGTCGCCATCGTCGTCATCAACTTCGTCCGTTCCGTCGTTGCAACTTTCTTCATTTTCGGAGAAGTCGGTGTTTGCGCTACCATTGTCGTTGTCATTGTCGTTGTCATTGTCGTTGTCATTGTTGTGGTCGCTATCATAATCATCGGATGAACGAGAAGAGCAAGAGTCGCTGGACTTGGAGTGCCTCGTGTGTTTAGACGACTCTTCCGGATTTACAACCATGTCTGCATCTGTGCATTCTTTCAGTTCAACCGAATTCGAAACGTCTGACTCGTTGGCACCCGAAAACAAATCATTGAACGTGTTTGCATTGCATTCGAGCACGTCTTCTTCAAGAACCACGTCTTCTCCGATTTTGACGATTGGCATTTTGGATTGAGTTCCAGTGTTATGTCGTTTTGAATCAAACATGTCGGATGACGTGTCGTCCAGGCGAAATAGCTCATTTCTGTTCTTCAAAAAGAAGTCGCAACCACTGAAATATTCAAGTTCATCATAAACGTTGACCGTAAATTCGTCTTGATTTGCTAAGAACGACCCGTAAAAATCGAGTCCATGTACAAATCCGTGCGCATTCAACACTTGACTGGTCAAATATGTAAAAAAGGAATCAATGTATGATGAATTGTTTGGGTCATTCATTTTTTTTTGATGAACTGAGTTTGTGCTTTCACTTTGTGGATATGATGGAAGCACCAGCAAATCCGGGGACTGCATGTCGTATTTCCCGGACAAATATTTGATTGGGTCCAGCAGTGGTGAATATTTTATGAAGACGCGTTTTGGTTCGCCGCTCAACGATTCAAATCGGGCAACCACATTGTTTTTTGTGGTGCCTTTTTCAACTGAAATGACATGATTTTGATGGTTTAAATTGATGTTGTTGTGATTTGTGTCGGACAATGAAAAAAAGCGACGATACAATGGAATATAGTTTTGCAAGTTGTGTAATCCTGTGTTTGCATTTTCTAAAGTTTCAAACAGAGAGAAATTCTTGGTTTTATGATACATTAATTCAAACATTTGTTCTGGCATTTTGAGATGATTTTACAAGTATGACTATTTATAACATTAATAATGTTGATTTTAAACTAATTGTTTCATTTTATTAATATGCAAACACATGCGAACAATTAACTTGAATGTGTCACGGAGATTGTGGGACTCACAACATCATGGGTCCTGCATGAAGTGTGAAAAACCATAAAAATCTATTGCATGAATACAAACATAAAGCATGAATCATAATTAGTATCAAAATAATGCCGCCATATTTTAAACATTCAGCTGTGCCAAGAGGGGTTCAAAAGGTGCAAACGCACAAACCAAAACCATTTTTTTATGGATTGAAGAAGGCAACGCAGAGTTATTTGCATTCAATCGTGTCTCAAAGTTGGGGTGCACCCGAACCCATTTCAAGCGTGTTTGAAACGAGAGATTGCATTTGGTACTATGGCACCATTTATGTCAAAGAATCAGTTGCTGTTGAAAAAATCCAAGAACAAGAACAACAAATGCAACTGCAACAGGAACACCACGTAAAAGAGTTGCAACATCAAATGAATGAAATGCAAGAGTTGCATCAACTGCACAACATGTATAAGCAACAACTACAACAACTACAACAAGAGCAAACCCAAACCCAGCACGTGGATTATGACGATGATGCAGAGAGCACCACGAGCAGTGGGAACGGCAGCACAACAGCAAAATTCTCTCGAAATATTGGAAAACAAAACCAACTCAAGTTTTTGAAAGATGGAATGCAAGTGAAACATTTGCTTTTGGTGGACCGTGCAAAACATGAATGGAATGAATGGTTTGCCACATTTGATGCTGAAACGAATCGCATCATTCGCACGCCAGATGGGGTGGCATTTGACACGTTGCGCCAGTTTGCGCGCATTCATTCCAATGAAATCTTGTCCATAGATTTGGTAGCAACTAACGTGTGGTCGGATTCAAATTTCCAGTATCAAGATGATGCAACGGGAGAGTGGCACCCACTGTCTGATTTGAAGAAGCATTGATGGAATTGACGGATTTCACGCAGAATTATATAAATAAATATATGTTTATATAATATCATTACTGAACAGCATCTAATGCAACTTTTCAACCAGTTTTTTATCAAACAGCACATAACCACATTTTCCATTTTGGTGTTTTTAGCTGTGTTTGCAGCAGTGCAAGCATTCAAGCCGCGGTTCATGTATAATGAGGACGGCAGTTTGCGCCAGTTTGGCATTGGGTTCAAGCGAAAAACGGTGGTTCCTGCGTGGTTGATTGCAATATTGATTGCAATTCTCTCTTATTTGCTTGTATTGTATGCATCCACGCCAATGTTGAGTTGGTGACCTTTATTCAGACGTCTTGAAGACAACCGGCGGTTTGGTGGCCGTTGTGGTTCTTGGTTTGAATGAAGCGGCATCATTCAATTCATCAATGTTCACCGCGCATGGCGAATTCTCTTGTGAAACGATGAAGGTCAGGTCTGCCATGAAATTCAATGTCAGCACATAAAATATGAATTTAGCAATGTTTTCTTTCATGCGCACAAAACCGACAAATGCAGGCTTTGCATCATCCGGCAAGGACGGATTCAAATACCCAGATTTTTGCAAGTCATCAAATTTGTCGCCTGCTTTGACCGAAGAGGGTGCATCATCATATGCAGTCAGCATGCTAAACAATGCCCAAGGGTCATCATTCATGTAGTCCAAATATTTTTGAACCTTGTCGCTGTCTGACTTGGTGCGCAGAATGCTTTGCATGAATGACACCAGTCCATTTAGTTTGTTGATTAAATAACCAAACGTGTTTCCAAACGGGCGCAACCAAGTGTAGTTGAACTCCAAACACATGAAAAGTGGCACAAAAAGCAAAGCAAATGTGGCGAACGAAGACCACGCCGCCAATCCATAATTCGGCGTGTTGCACTGTTGCTGCAAGGACATGAATGTCAGAATGAATTGTGTCAACCAAATGATTGCCAGAAAAATGATTGACATGACATTTATTTTTGAAAAAAAAGAAGTCGATGTCTTGTCGCTGTCGCTGGGCGCCGCATCGCTCAATGAACTGCTTGCATTATTGATAATCAAATACAATGCAGAAAGAATGCTGTAGATTCCGATGTTTACGAGACCATTATTGGGAGAAACTGCGGTGGGAGGCGGATTTGTAGGTGCTGCAACCATTTTTTTGTGTTCTTGTGTGTTCTTTGGTGTAATTTGTTGAATGTTTTATTTATGCACATAAACATTGTGTATAAATTAATTTGAAATTTTAATGGCATAATGTAAATACACACTTCGCAAAATGCCATCTTACTCTAGCGGTCCAATCCATGCACCTCCACCCTCACTCATTGAACCCGGTGTTAAATACTTTTTTGGCGGAGTATTGAAAGAGTGCAATCGTTTGCGAGAAGAGTATCACAATACAGTTTTCAACACATGCATGTTTGGTGCATTTGTGCTTGTTTTGGCGGCGGTGCTGTATTACAAGTATCGAAGCAAGCCAACTCCTGAAGAGCAAGTTGAAATTCGCAAAAAACAGCAGGAATACATTCTCTCTAAATTGCGAATGGTCAATGCTGCAAACCATGCTGCATCACGCGGAAACTTCATAACTGGGCTTCCTAAATGGGAGGTTCCAGAAGTGGAGTTGATAAAGAACCGAAAAATCTTTTTGTAAATATGTGTGCATTCGTGTGTGTGTGCGATTGGATATAAATAATATGCAACATATATAAGAAAACACAAAATCAATTAATTCAAATGTCTGCTGGACCAATAACGAATGTCTCCAAGGTCGACTATGTGGATGCATTGAATGAATATTATCGATACAAGCATGACTATGATGAACGATATGAAGAACAAAAAAATGCTATCAAAGAAACGGACAACATGACAATGCAGCAAAAACGTGCTAAAATCATGCAGCTTAAACGGAATCGTAAATGCGTGGCATGTGGTCAAAGTGGTGGAACTCATTTTACGAATGAAGATGGCGTTTTGCGTGCACAGTGTGGCAACCGAACGCAACCGTGTTCGCTTCGCATCGAAATCATCAAGGGCAAATTCATGAACTTGGAAGACCTGGCAAATGCTTCGCTTGAAAATGCGGACGTTTTGAAGGATAACATTATTAAGACAAAGCTGGACTTGTTGTTTAACTATAGCACGGAAGAAGAAGCGCTGCGTCAGTTTGAAACCGACCGGGCCGCTTTGAATCAGGCACTCGAACTTTACGGTGGTTTTCGAAAAAAGTATTTGGACGTGGTTCGCAATCAGGAGCGGCGCGAAGAAGTGGATGCGCTTGTTTCGGATTTTTACGAAGCAGTGCAGGAGTTTAAGGAAATTTTGAAGCGAGGGTCTGAATCGGGGGCACAGGAGTCCGCGTTTGTCAAGGATGCCGTTGCACTTTACATGGCAAAAATAGTGCCATTGAATGAGAGAATAATGGAAAAAATGTATGTTTATTCTGCAGTCGAACGAGATGCAAGTTTAGGCGCCGACAAGTTTCGTCTGGTGCAAAAGCCTTATACGCTGGAACAGCTGGAGTTTGAGATTGATGTCCCGGTTATCACGGTTGAAGCGCGAAACAGGCAGCTGCGCGAACGGCTGGCGCGCAAGCGCAAGGAGCAGCTGGCTGCATACATTTTCAATTGGACCAAGGACCAAGAGAGAATCACGGGCGATGTTTATGAAGTGGCAAACCTGGATGACCCTGAAACCGGGAAAGAGGAGTTGATTGAGTTCATTGTGGAGAACGGCGTGCCCACAACCAAATACGGGACCAAAGAAGAACGAGCAAAGTTGAAGTTGCATAACAGAGAGTGAGAGAAAATGAAGCGAAAATTATAATATGCACAATATGTATTGATTTTTGTGCATATTTACGACATGTCCGTATTAAATCACATTTCATGGCCTGCATTCATTGTGAGTTTTGCGATTGGTGTATTTTACATCTACATTTCTCTCCCCAAGCAACGCGTCATTATCGTCTATCCCACGCAAGATAACGAATCCCACTTTAATTTCCGGGACAAGGCGCACAACTGCTTTCGATTTGAACAAGCAATAAAGGAGTGCCCCGCCGATGACGACGACCTGAAAACCATTCCCATGCAAACCTGAAAATCAATTTAATTGCATTTTTCAAAAAATAAAATATTGTGTTAAAATAACTTAAAGAATTAGCATTTTAATAATGCAATTACATGACTTCATTCATTCTTCCGCAAGTCGGGTAATCTTCGGAATAATAATGGGTCTGGGTCTTTCTAGTTTATTTAGGAAGACTTGCCACGGGCGCAGTTGCATGGTGTTCAAGGCGCCCGACATGGAGGAAACAAAGAAGCTGACATTTAAATATGATGGAAAATGTTTCACTTATAATGTCAACAGTGCAAAGTGCGATGATTCGCGCATAGATGTGGCGCTTTGAATAAAACTCTTGATGAGGGATGCATGGGGGGGGGTCATCCAGAAATTGACATCTTAGTATACCCATTACGCTGCATGATGTTCCAAGCAGTTCGCAACGAATGTGCGCATGGCTCAGTTGGAAGACAAGGTGTCTAACAATTCAGCAAATCACATGTCGCAGGTTCGAATCCCACGAGTGCCACTGCGAAAAAAAAAGGAATCCCGGTAGTGTCCCCATCCCATGAAATTCTTAAGGGTCTGCCAAAATTTCACCCCCATGGCGCAGAGGAAGCGCGCCGTAAAACATCGTCGGTCATCCAATTCTACGTGCATAACGTCCGAAAGACTGATGGTTATCGCCTTATGAGCCGGAGGACGTCAGATCGAAACTGACTGGGGGTATAATCGAATTTGCCAGCTTTAAAGAAACTGGTGGTCATAGCTCGAGGGACCATAAACATGAGCATCTTATCCACCGGCATGGCGCAGAGGTTAGCGCGCGGGGCTCATAACTCCGAGGTCACTCGATCGAAACGGGTTGCCGGTATCTATCACACATC
>Ga0208222_1000243_pt1 | contig 15358 bp, 17 predicted proteins | sample LakMenEpi13Sep09_FD_150694 | JGI IMG/M metagenome (GOLD analysis project Ga0208222, IMG submission 150694) | Freshwater microbial communities from Lake Mendota, WI - 13SEP2009 deep hole epilimnion (SPAdes) | ecosystem: Environmental > Aquatic > Freshwater > Lentic | place: Lake Mendota, Madison...
ACGAACGATTTCTTGCTAAATAAAAAGGACCGCGCCCTTATTTGCGCAACCAGGCCTGCGGATCGATCTTGCGGGCCTCCATGGTGAGGATAAAATCGATTTGCCCACCGTTTCCTTCGTCATCGCGACCTGTCTTACCTATTACCTGACCCGTTTTTACGATACTTCCCTTGGCAACGGATACCGTAGAAAGATTACTGTAGGTAGAAAAATATTTTCCATGTCGGATGGTCACGGCCATACCATCGCCAAGATTGTACACCCCGCGCACCTCTCCGTTAAAGACAGCTTTTACATTGGAACCTGCCGAAGGAGTGGCAATGGTGATACCGGGATTATCGATGGTGAGCAATGTATTTTCGATCTTGTTGTCGCCGAATTTAAGCACCACGATGCCGTTATCGACCGGCCAGGGAATCTTGTAGCGATTGGCCTCGAAGCTACTGTTCAGCGCCATGTCGCTGGCATTGAGATCGAGATAACTGTCCGGACGCTTAACGGGCTCATTGCGCTTCGACGTAGATTCGACCGACCCCGTTGTGGCAGCAATAGGTTTACCGGCAGCCGGTGCAGAAGCACCTCCGGCAGGGGCCGAGGATGATCCTGCTGCAGTAGCGGCAGCGGCCTTTTTTCTTTCTTCAGCCTCTTTCTTAGCTAGTTCGATCTCTCGACGAACAATGGCCAACACAGCATTTTGCAGATCGCGATCTCTTTTCTTTTTGGTAGCGATCTGCCTTTCGAGTTCTTTTTCTTTACTCTTTAGCTGGTTGATGACAGCATTTTTTTCTTTTTTCTGTACCGCAAGCTCGGCCACCTGCTTAGTCTGCTTGTCGAGCGCCTCGTTCTTCTGGTCTTTTCGCACCAGCTGCTGCTTTCTGCGTTGGCCGATCAGTTCTTGCGTACGATTAATGGTTGCCACTTGCTTTTCGCGGTAATCGCGATAGCTTTTTAAATATGATATACGTTTGATGGCATCATTGAAACTGCTGGCCGAAAAGATAAAGTTCACATAGTCATAGTTGCTTCTGTTCTTGTAAGCATAGGCAATGGAACGCGCATATTGAACACGCAAGGTATCGAGCTGCTTATTGAGCCGGTAGATCTCTAGCTCGCTCAGGTAAATGTCGTCATCGATAGAACGGATCTCGCGGCTGATATTGCCGATGTATCGCTCCTGAAGAGAGATCTTACGATTCAGCACATTGAGCTGACCGAGGGTTTGCTTCTTTTGCCCTTTGACCGATTCATAAAGTTGCTGGATCTCTTTTAACTCGCGCTGAATCTCTTGACGCTCCTTTTCCATGGCCGACTTATCGGCAGGAGGCTGTGCGCTTACCGAAAAGGCAAGGCCGCAAAGCAAGACAAGAAGTAGGGTTAGTGATCGATACATGAATCGCTTATAACGAATGAGTGCAAAATAAATTTTATTGCTCAATCGCGGCGATAATTTTTAGGAACACTGAACGGAAAACTTAACGTTTCATTAAAGGCATACTGGCGATATCGTATCTCGACATTGAGTTTCTTTTTTTCTGAGACAGAGATGTTACGCTTTAACGAGAACGGAAAACCGGCCTTATTCTCGTACTCGCCATAGAGCAAGAAACTGGTTCGGTTGCGGATCTCGTCGAGATCATCGAATTTGGCACTTTGCAACAACTTGTCGGTTTCGCCAATGGTGAACAAGAGCTTGAAAAAGGTATTGACCCCATGCAAAGAAATCGTACCCGGCGCCCGACTGTACGATGTAAAGGTCGAATCGAAGAAGACCGGATTGCCGATCAGTAGCTCTTGCAACGAGAACAGATCGAGTGGCAAGGCCGTAATCTCGCGCAGGTAGGCCACACTGCGCGCTATGTATACCTTGTTCTGCTTATCGAGTAGTTTGACCGAGTCGCGGGTAATATAGGCGCGTAGTCCCTCTATACCCAGCAGTGCCGTAAGGGAAGCCCAGATCACACTATCCTTGTAGATGCGTACCTGTGCGTTTACGCTCAGTCTCTTTCCATCACCCTCCTCGTAATCCACATCCATCTTGGCCGTAAAGGTGGTATAGCTAATATGATGGGCAGCCAACTGTCTGTAGCTATCTTGAATAAAAGCTATTGAATCTAAACGGGCCCTTTCGCGAGAAAGGTCTTCGGCCGAGACCGTATCTTTTTTTACGATCGCCGTCTGTATAGTCTTGGTAGCCCTGCAAGAACATAGCATCACGATCAGAGCGAGTAGAGAGAGTAGACGTAAAGACATAGTAGGTTATTGAAGACCGGTATGACCAAAGCCCCCGTCGCTGCGCGCAGTAGCCGAGAGTTCGGTAGAGGCGTTCCACTCAGTACGGGCCACTTGTTGCAGCACCAGCTGGGCAATCCGGTCTCCGGGTTGTATGAGTTGTTTCTCTGCAGAAAGATTAATCAAGATCACTCCGATCTCGCCGCGATAGTCGGCGTCGATGGTTCCGGGGCTGTTTAGGCACGTAATGCCCTGCTTAAGGGCCAGTCCGCTACGAGGTCTGACCTGTATTTCGTACCCCAGCGGGATCTCTACGAATAATCCGGTCGGTATCAGCTTTCTTTCTAACGGAGCCAGTGCAACGGGCTCGCTTAGATGTGCCCGTACATCCATACCCGAGGCGCCATCAGTAGCATACGAAGGCAATGCGTTGGCAGAACGATTGATGATTTTTACAGGTACGACAGACACGTTACAAATATAAGCAGGCCCTCATCAAATTTTTTGAAGCAGCACCGTTGCGTAAGCCATTAATCCTTCTTCGCGTCCGGCAAAACCCATTTTTTCGGTGGTAGTGGCCTTTACCGAAACATCCTCTACACTCACAGATAGAATACCTGCGATCACCTCTTGCATGGCCGCCACGTAGGGCTTGATCTTGGGAGCTTCCAGGCAAAGCGTTGCATCTACATTGACCACGTTGTATCCTTTTTGGCTAATGAGTGAATAGCATTTGCCCAGCAGAACCTTGCTGTCGATATCCTTGTAAGCGGAGTCTGTATTGGGAAAATGAATGCCGATATCGCCCAGGGCCAAAGCTCCCAACAGGGCATCACAAATAGCATGCAGCAATACATCGGCATCACTGTGCCCCAGCGCCCCCTTGTGGTGAGGAATGTGAACACCCCCGATCCAGAGGGCACGGCCTTCGGCCAACTGGTGAAAATCGACTCCCGATCCAATGCGAAACGACATAGGCTCCCTTTTATGCAAATAAACAAAAAGGCCCCGGTATGAGCGGGGCCTTTCTAATTAGTTTGAACGCTATATTACTTTTTAGCACCCAGATCGAACGCTACGGTAAAGCGAAGCGTGTTTGAAAGAGGGTTACGATTAACACCACTTCCAGAAGGGATCAGGTAAGCAAAGTTGAAATTGAATACATCGTAACGAACACCGAGACCAGTGGTGAAGTAACGACGATCTCCTTTTGTTTTGTTCTCGTAGAAATAACCTGCACGCAGAGCGAATTGGTTGTTGTACCACCACTCAGCACCGGCACCCAAGGTTACTTCATTGATTTCTTCAGCAAATCCACCAGGAGCATCTCCCAGTGAGCTGAACCAGCTTCCGACAACGCTCTTGCTTCTGTACTCAGCCAGGTCAGCAGCAGTAGCGCCTTCGCCGGGAGGCGTGGGAACTAACAGCTTGTTGAGCTCAGCACCGAAGGTCAGGGTGTTGTTGCTGCTGTACTTCTTAGAGTAGGTAGCACCCAAGCCCAGATTGGCAGGAATAAAGTCTTTGGCATCGGCATTATTAGTGTAAGAGATCTTGGCACCGAGGTTAGAAAGCACAGCTCCCCAAGCCCATCCGTTACCATTCTTCTTACCATCATGATAGTAAGCCAGGTCGGCGGCTACAGAAGATCCAGCCTTATATGTAGTGCTTCCGTTGGTAAGACCACCGGTAAGATCAGAGTTGATGAACTTTAAGGTAATACCCACACCGCTTTTGCTGTTGAGTTTACGAGAATAACCCAGGTCTACACCAAACTCGCGAGGACGATGCTCTGTACCCAGAGAAGCGCCGGTAAAGTCGGTGAACTGGATGTTACCCAGGCTAAAATAACGAACCGTACCGGTCAGGGCTTGGTCGTCGTCGAGTTTGAAAAACCCGGTTACAGAGGCCAGGTAAACATCGTTTACGAGGTCCTTCATCCAGGGAGTGTAAGTAGCGGCAATTCCGCCTTTCTTATCCTGGAAAGCCACTTTGGCCACGTTCCAGATACCTGCATATGCATCAGGAGAGGTAGCTACCCCCATTTCGCCCATGGCGCCCGCACGGGCATCAGGAGCAATACGAAGAAAGGGGACGGCGGTCGTAACAACGTTGATAGGGTCGGTCTGCGCTTTTACATTGGCAGATAAGCCACAGAAAAGCAAGATACCAGCAGTTAGTTTTAGTGCAGTTGGTCTCATTACAAAATTTTTAATAATGGTGTAAATATAGCGTTTTTGGTTAAAAAGCATCCCAAAAGCAATTTTTTTTCATCAACTGGAAATCAACTGATTTGGAGAGGCTTTTGAACCTTACGGCCCTCAGAAAAGGCCTAAGAACCCGTAATTTGGGATAAACGCAACAAAAGCCACATTATTGTTAAAGTTTGGGGTTTTTTCAAAAAAAAGAGGAAAAAAAGCTGAAACAGCCTAACCAATTGGCTTAAAAGGGGTTGTACAATCACAAAAATATTAATCCCCAGGGGTCAAATTGAGTCAAACTACTTAAATTCGCGATTCCCCGGTCTGCGGCAATTGCTTTTGGGCAATAACCTACCTCCGGGTACGTTTATCACTGACTCCCATTTTATGGGCCAATTGATGAAATTATGGTTTATACTCTGCGCTTTAGCTTCTATCTGATGCTCCTTGGCTCCCTTTCTTTGCTTAGCTCTTGCAAAGGGAAGAGCATATTTGCAAAAAAGGCTCCCAAGTCTTCCGTAACCGGCTGGAATTACAACGAAAAAGGCGGCTTTCAGGTTGCCATGTCTAAGGACCAGGCTAATGGCCCCGGACTTGTTTTCGTAGAAGGTGGTACGTACACCATGGGCCAGACCGAAGAGGATGTAATGAGTGATTGGAACAACATTCCCCGCAGGGTTTCCGTGCCTTCTTTCTATATTGACCGCACCGAGGTGGCCAATGTGCACTACCGCGAGTATATATTTTGGTTGGCCAAGATCTTCGATCCTTCCGATCCGGAAAATGTAAAGATCGTTGAGGGCGCCTTGCCCGATACGCTGGTTTGGAGAAGCGAACTGAGCTACAACGAGCCATCGGTCGAATTGTATTTCCGTCATCCCTCCTTTAATATGTATCCTGTAGTGGGTGTTAGCTGGAAGCAGGCTAAAGATTTCTGCTTGTGGAGAACAGATCGCTACAACGAGGCTACATTGGTCGAAAAAGGATTCATCAACAAAAACAATCTCAAGCCCGGCGCTCAGCAAGGCGATAATAACTTTAACACCCGTTCCTACCTTTTGGGTTTGTACACGGCTCCTCCCGGCAAAGCAATGAAACCCAGCAAGGGAAAAACGCCCAGCCTGCCCTCGATCGAATCGGGGATGATAGGTCCTGAGTACCGACTGCCCTTCGAAGCAGAGTGGGAATATGCCGCATACGGATTGATCGCGCAAAATCCCCGCACCAGTCTTAAAGAAGGAAAGCGCGGAGAAGAATTACAATCGAACAAGCAGATCTATCCTTGGGCGCAAAACGTAAACGGACTGCGCGAAAATCGCAAAGGAAGCCTGCAAGGACAGTTCTTTGCCAACTTTAAACGCGGATCGGGAGACAATGCCGGGGTTGCCGGAGGTTTGAATGACCGCGCGTTTTACACCGCTCCCGTAGAATCGTTTTATCCTAACGGGTTTGGTCTTTACAACATGGCCGGTAACGTGAGCGAGTGGGTAGAAGATACGTACCGCCCGCTGTCGAGCCTTGACTTCGATGACCAGCCTGCTCCCTTTAGAGGAAATAAGTTCATGAAATTATATGTGGCCGATTCTACCACCCTCGATCCTGCCAGCCGCTTCGAGCGTGATAGTTTGGGACGCGTAAAGATGCTTGAAGTAACAGAGGCTGATGCCCGCAACAGAAGAAATTACCAGCGCGGTAATGTTACCGACTTTTTGGATGGAGACTCTCTTTCGGGTGCCAGTTACGGTTACGGTGTGTCGACCCTCATCGACCCACTTCGCTCCAAAGTATACAAAGGAGGCAGCTGGAACGATCGTGCCTATTGGCTGAGCCCCGGTGCACGCCGTCATTTGGAAGATGATATGGCCTCTGCCACCATTGGTTTTCGCTGTGCCATGAACCGAGTGGGTAGCCCCGAGCAAGGGCCCAAAAGAAGGACCGGCTTGTTCTTCCCCACCCGCAGACAAAAACGCTGATTCACTGACCGATACTTTTAAACCCTCCCGACACGGAGGGTTTTTTTTATAGCCCCCTGTTTACATTTGCACTATGTCTATTGCCGAACTCTATCAAGTGTACAGATCGCACCCCCGCATCCAGACCGATACGCGCAAATTGCTAGCCGGCGATTTTTTCTTTGCCCTAAAGGGTGAAAACTTCGACGGAAATGCTTTTGCAAAACAAGCTTTGTCGGCGGGTGCTGCGGCAGCTGTTATCGACGATCCGTCTGCCTATGTAGATAACAGAACGATAGTAGTAGATGATGTGTTAGAGACCTTGCAGCAACTGGCCAACTACCATCGGCAGCAGTTTACCATTCCCTTTATTGCCATTACCGGCAGCAATGGAAAGACCACCTCGAAAGAATTAGTACATGCCGTTCTGTCCACTACTTTTAAAACGTACACTACGGCGGGCAACCTAAATAATCACATCGGTATTCCCCTTACCATTTTACAAATTGGAAGCGACGCCGAAATGGCCGTTATTGAAATGGGGGCCAATCATCAACAAGAAATTGCCGGGTATTGCACTTACACAAGGCCCACCCATGGCATCATCACCAATTGCGGAAAGGCCCACCTCGAAGGATTCGGCGGTGAAGAAGGCGTAAAGAAAGGGAAAGGCGAATTGTATGATTTTTTGCGTGCCGCAAAAGGCAAAGCATTTGTTATGTGGGATTATGAATACCTGCGCAGCATGTGTAAGGGTCTTGATGAATGCGTTACATACGGAAGCCGCGAAGCAGCATACCAAGGTGAGCTTGCAGCCTCTGATCCCTTTTTGCAATTGAAAGTAACCCGCACGCCGCAGGGCGATGAAAAGGAAAATTGCATTATTAAGACCCAACTGGTCGGTGCTTATAATTTTGCCAATGTAATGCTGGCCGTGGCCGTTGGCAGGCATTTTGGCGTACCGATGCAGAAGATCGCAGCCGCCATAGAAGCGTATGCTCCGTCGAATAGTCGTTCGCAATTAATGAAGGTGGGTACCAATACAATTATTCTTGATGCCTACAATGCGAACCCCAGCAGTATGCGTGCCGCCATCGAAAATTTTGCTGCGCTGAACGGAGAAAAAAAAGTTTTGCTGCTCGGTGCCATGGCAGAACTCGGTACCGAGAGTATTGCCGAACACCGATCGATCGTTGAGCTGATCGCACAATACAGCTGGGAGCAGGTGGCCCTGGTGGGAGGAGATTTTAATCAGATCGAGCACCCCTTTCTTCGCTTCGAAAATGCGGTGGCCGCCGGGCAATGGTTGCAGCAGCAACATTTTGAGCATACACACCTCTTGATAAAAGGCAGCCGCAGTTCGCAGATGGAGCTGGTGTTGCAAAAAAAAGAAGCATGAACCTAAAAAAGCTTTTTTCACAATTCGAGCCTGCCGTGTTAGAGCTTATTCAAAAAGAGGCTGAACAGCGGCGATTCTCTGCCGGCGAGATCATCATGAGAACAGGACAGTACATTAGATCTACCGCCTTGATCTTAGAGGGCCGGGTAAAGATTTACCGGCAAGGTCCCGAAGGCGGAGAATTTTTAATGTATTACCTGGGCCCCGGGCAGGCCTGTGCTGTCTCTATAATCTGTGCCATGCAATCTGATACGAGCGAAATCACTGCTGTGGCAGAAGAGGATTGCGAGATCCTGCTGATACCCATTTCATTAATGGATACCCTTTTCAAAAACCATCGAAGTTGGTATCAGTTCGTACTTCAAACGTATCGAAGCCGATTCGATGAAGTGCTGTCTGTTATTGATGATGTAGCCTTCAGAAACATGGATGAAAGGTTATTTTTTTATTTGAAAAGATTCAAAGAAAAGACAGGTAAAACCCAACTTGATCTCTCTCACCAACAAATTGCTGAAGACCTTAACAGTTCCAGAGAAGTTATCTCGCGCTTACTTAAAAAAATGGAGCAACGCGGCGAGCTCATTTTGCACCGAAACATGATCGAGATCACTTCGTGACCTTTGTCACGGTCTTGTTACAGTGACTTACATAGTTTTGCCGAAATTTGTTTACATGATCATCACACTAGCAATCAGTTTTTCGCCCGCTGCATTAATTGGCTTTGCCGCTTCGCTGCTGATCGGGCTTTCACTCGGACTGATCGGTGGCGGGGGATCAATTCTCACCGTGCCTGTTCTTGTCTATCTTCTGGGTGTAGAGCCCGTACTAGCCACCGCCTATTCGCTGTTCATTGTAGGACTCACCAGTGCGGTGGGCGTATACCCTAAATACAAAGAAGGGCTGGTGGATGTAAGAACGGCGCTGATCTTTGGAGCACCTTCTATTGCCGCAGTATTTCTGACCCGAAAGTTGATCGTACCCGCTATTCCTGCCACTGTTTTACAACTCGGTGACTGGGTGCTGACCAAAAGCGTGCTACTGATGATCTTATTTGCCGTGCTGATGGTAGCCGCCTCTGTCTCGATGATCAGCGATAAAAAAAATAACAAGGAAACCCCGGAAGCTATGCTGTCTTATAACTACCCCCTCATCGTGTTAGAAGGTACAATTGTGGGGCTGCTGACAGGGCTGGTAGGAGCCGGGGGAGGATTTTTAATAATTCCGGCCCTGGTGATGCTGACCAAATTACCCATGAAAAAAGCGGTGGGCACCTCTCTACTCATCATCGCTGCTAAATCATTAATTGGATTTACCGGCGATCTGTCGCAACAGACAATGGACTGGTCCCTTCTGCTTATGGTTACGCTGATGGCCGTGTTGGGCATTTTTGCTGGTAATGCTCTCAGCAAGAAAATAGAGGGCGCCCAACTGAAGAAAGGATTCGGCTGGTTTGTGCTGGTGATGGGCGTATATGTGTTAATCAAAGAAGCCATAGGAAGCAGACAGTAATGTGACTTTCGTCACCCGCCAATTGGAAAAATTTATACGAAATTCGCACACTATTATTAATACAATCAATATGAAAGTAGAACAGATCTATACCGGTTGTTTGGCACAAGGCGCCTACTACATAGAAAGTAAAGGCGAGGCGGCTATTATTGATCCATTGAGAGAGGTAGCGCCTTATATTCAAAAGGCACAGCGTAATCATGCAACCATCAAGTACGTGTTCGAAACGCACTTTCATGCAGACTTTGTTTCGGGTCATGTAGACCTCAGCAAAAAAACCGGCGCGCCCATTGTGTATGGACCTAATGCCAACCCGGCCTTTGAGGTCATTATTGCCACCGACGGCCAGGAGTTTATCGTAGGCGATCTTACCATCAAAGTATTGCATACTCCCGGGCATACCATGGAGAGTACCTGTTATTTGTTACTTGACCCCGCGGGAAAGCCACATGCCCTCTTTTCGGGTGACACCCTTTTTATAGGTGATGTGGGCCGCCCCGACCTGGCGCAAAAAGTAGCCAGTGATCTCACACAAGAGAAACTTGCCGGGTATTTATTCGATTCACTTAGAAATAAAATTATGCCTCTGCCCGATGAAGTGATCGTATACCCTGCTCATGGAGCCGGCAGTGCCTGCGGAAAGAACATGAGTAAGGAAACCACCGATACCTTGGGCAATCAGAAAAAGACCAACTATGCTCTTAGAGCTGATATGACCAAAGAAGAGTTCATCAAAGAAGTAACCGATGGACTGGCTGCTCCCCCCGCCTATTTTCCGTTAAATGTGATGCTGAACATCCAGGGATACGAAAGCATCGATAAAGTGTTAGCAAGAGGTCAACAAGCACTAAGCCCCGATGCCTTTGAAACGGCCGCCACCGAAACCGGAGCATTAGTGCTCGATACTCGTGCGCCACAAACTTTTGCCAAAGGATTTGTTCCTAATTCCATCAACATCGGCATAGACGGACAATTTGCTCCGTGGGTCGGCGCCATGATTCCCGATATTAAACAAGAGATCTTGCTGGTTTGTGATGAAGGGCGCGAAGAGGAAGTAGTAACTCGCTTGGCAAGAGTAGGCTATGACTATACGATCGGTTATTTAAAAGGAGGCTTTGCCGCCTGGCAAGCTGCCGGCAAAGAGATCGACCAGATCGTTTCGATCGATGCCGACCAATTGGCCGAGTTGGAAAAGGAGCAGACTACATCAATTTTAGATGTACGCAAAAAAAGCGAGTATCTAAGCGAGCACATACAAAGCGCAGAAAATACACCGCTCGATTCCATCAATGACAGTATGACGAAGATCGATAAGAATAAAACGTACTATGTGCATTGTGCAGGCGGTTACCGCTCGATGATCTTTACCTCTATTTTACGCGCACGCGGCTACGATAAGCTGATCGATGTAAAAGGAGGATTTAAAGCTATCAAGGATAGTGGAAAGTTTAGTCTCACCGACTATGTCTGCCCCTCTACCCTACTCTAAGCTCCAGTGAAAAAACCACTACTATTCTTTTTCTTTACGCTAGCGCTTAGTGACCTAGTTGCACAAGATCGTCATGAGGCGTGGCTCCGTATCAATATTTCTAACTGGCGTGCCGAGACAGGCGGCTGGGGCATTGAACTACATCAACGGACGCAGTCGAACTATCTGGCTAACGATAAGAATATTTTTTCTTCTCCGCTGGTTACCATTATTCGCCCGTGGCTGTATTGGCGAATCAACAGCAAATGGATACTGTCATATAGCCCCCTCTCGTACCATGGCTTCACAACCCTTTTAAACCAGCAAGGTGATCGCGACACTTATACAGAACTTCGCACAACCTTTGGGATTCAGCGCAATTTTAAATTGGGCACTGTCATTAACCGTAACCGCGCTTGGTACGAGTTTCGCTTTATTGATATAGGAAGTGATGCCTTTTCGTTCGGTACCCGCCTGCGGATACAAAACACGTTCATTATTCCGCTGCTAGCTCTTTCAAAGAAAAATCACTTAGGCTATCAACTGGCCAATGAATTTTTTATAGCCCAGCGCTCTTCATCTATAGGGTTCGATCATAACCGGCTTTTTAATGCTTTGCAATGGAAAAAAGGAAAACAAGAGATTAATCTGGGGTATCAGTGGAGTCTACATAAAAGCGGAAGCAGCCTTTATGATCGTAGTCAACTTTTTTTAAACACCAATTTTGAACTATAAACAAGCCTTATGCCTGAATGGATCACAAAACCCTGGCCCTGGTATGTAGCCGGCCCGTTGATCGGACTCACTGTGCCGCTTTTATTACTCATCGGCAACAGAACCTTTGGTATCTCTTCTTCGCTACGCCACATCTGTGCCGCTTGTCTTCCTGCCAAGATTCCGTTTTTTACCTATGACTGGAAAAAAGAGATCTGGAATCTTTTCTTTGTGGCAGGCGTTTTGCTGGGAGGCATCCTTGCAGCCAATTTTTTTATGGATTCCACCCCCATGGTCGTACACCCCAAGCTGGCTAGCGAAATGGCTGCCTATGGGATCGACAACTACAACGGACTGGTCCCTGAGCAAGTATTTAACTGGCCGGCTCTGCTAACTGCGCGAGGATTTATTTTGATGGTAGTCGGTGGTTTTCTGGTGGGCTTTGGTACTCGTTACGCCGGGGGCTGCACCTCCGGACACTCCATTATGGGATTGAGTAATTTACAATGGCCCTCACTGGTCGCTACTTGTTGCTTTATGGCAGGTGGCTTTATTATGGCCAACTTGATCTTACCCTTTATTCTAAAATTATAACTGCCCTTACCTATAACAACTCTTATATGCAACAACCTGTCAACACAGACTTTGAGATACGCTCCGAAAATGCCATGTGCGTTAACCAAAGCGAACTCAACAGTCCCTTATCCTCCAACATAAAATTTTTATTGGCCGGTATTTTATTCGGCGTGGTGCTTATTAAGGCAGAGGTCATCGCCTGGTTCAGAATTCAGGAGATGTTCCGGCTGCAAAGCTTTCATATGTATGGCGTGATCGGATCGGCGGTCGTTGTTGGTGCGATCAGCGTATTTCTTATCAAGCGCCTTGAACTTAAGACCATCAACGGAGAAACCATAAGACTAGAAGATAAGAAATTCAGCAAAGGCCAGATCTACGGCGGTCTGCTGTTCGGTTTCGGATGGGCCATGACCGGCGCATGTCCCGGGCCTTTGTTTGCACAGATCGGTACCGGAGCACTCGTTGTTGTTGTAACGCTGCTGAGTGCGATTGCCGGCACGTGGGTGTATGGACTGATGAAAGAAAAACTACCACATTAAACCGTTTTATTTGATACGTATGGAAAAAGTAAGAAATTGGATGCGCAGTAACTGGCTAACGCTATTGGGTATAGTATTGGGAGCTATTGCAGGCCTACTCTACTGGTCTGAAATAGGCTGTGCTAACGGAACCTGTGCCATAACCTCCAACTGGCTGAACAGTACCTTGTATGGAGCCACGATGGGTGGGCTACTCTTGAGTACCTTTTCGAGCGGAAAAAAGAATCAGCATGACTAATACAAAAGAAACCTTTGGCGACATTATAAAGGGCCAGACACCTGTCTTAGTAGACTTTTTTGCCGAATGGTGTGGACCTTGTAAAATGATGAAACCGATTTTAGAAGAGTTGCATAAAAAAATGGGAACCCGCGTAAGAATCATTAAGATTGATATTGATAAAACCCCCAAACTTGCCAGAGAATTAAATATCCAAAGCGTTCCTACCCTGATGTTATTTATGGGCGGTGAGACCAAATGGAGAGCGTCGGGAGTTTTGCAAGCTTCACAGCTTCAGGAAATAATTGAACAGCATCAAGCATAGTACAGCATGAAAAAAAAGAACTCGACCTACCTTGGAGCAACGTTGCAGTGCCGTTGCCCACGCTGTCGCGAAGGAAAATTATTCAGCCGTCCTTTTAACTTTGGCTACCGGGGTAATCTGGATATGCCTGCCACCTGCCCCGTTTGCGGACAACCCACCGAAATAGAAGTAGGATTCTACTATGGTACCGGATATGTGAGCTATGCGCTAACGGTGGCCCTCAGCGTATCGACCTTAGTAGCGTGGTGGGTACTGATTGGCTTCTCGACCAACGACAACCGCTTTTTTTGGTGGATGGGCAGCAATGCCGTGTTGCTGATTTTATTACAACCCTGGATCATGCGCCTGAGTCGCAGCTTTTGGATATCTTGGTTTGTTTCGTACGACCCTGACTGGAAGCAACACACACTATCTGACGAAGACTTTGAGCGACTGAACCGCGACCAGGCCGGCAACTGGTAACCCACTGGTTTTCCCTATTTTTGCTCCCCTTTTGGAGACTTGTCCGAGTGGTTGAAGGAGCACGCCTGGAAAGTGTGTATACCCCTAAAGGGTATCGAGGGTTCGAATCCCTCAGTCTCCGCGAAAAATGATCGCAATTCACTGTATTTCAGTTGATTGCGATTTTTTTGTTGCATTTTAGTCCACCGTTAGTCCACGGATTGATAAAAAGTAGCGAAAAAATAGTGGAAATCGCAGTAAAAAGGGGGGGGCAAAAATGAAAAAAAGTACTTAGGAGCAGTATTTTCCGGTGGTGGAGTAGTGTAGTTTTGAGTAGAGTTAATTTAATCGAAGTGGCATTTCCCACATGCCTATGATCATGATTTTCAATCAGTGATGAACATCAACCGATCAACTATTTCTAAAATAGAAAATGGAAAGTTCTGCAATACGGAAGACTACCTTGTACGTTTCTCGGTTCTTCTGTATATTAAATTTAAAACTATTGAAAATTAGATAATGGCAGATGTACACGACATAGCTACCAGAAGCTACAACATGAGCAGAATAAAAGGTAAGAATACTAAGCCTGAAATGTTTGTGCGGAAATACCTTCATACAAACGGGTTACATTACAGGTTACACAGTAAAAACCTGCCTGGAAAACCCGATTTAACCTTAAGTAAATATCGAATAGTAATTTTTGTAAATGGCTGCTTCTGGCATGGGCATAAAGGATGCAAGTACTTTGTACTCCCAAAAACCAAAACTGAATGGTGGCGGGAAAAAATTGAAGAAACAATCAAAAGGGATAACAAAATAATTAAGGATTTGAAAGTACTTGGCTGGAGATCAGTGGTAATATGGGAATGTGAATTGAAAACAGAGAAAAGAAATACTTCACTCAAAAACATTATGTTTACAATAACTAAAGAAGCAAACAACTAAATGGCAAAAAAGAAAAATGACTTTAGATTTATTGACCTGTTTGCCGGAATTGGTGGCTTCCATATCGCAATGCACGAGAATGGTGGCACATGTGTTTTCGCATCAGAGATTGACAAGTTTGCCCAGAAGACATACGAAGTTAATTTTAGAAATATTTCACCCGAAATTTTTGAAAAAGGAAATTTTAATGAAGACATAACGGACCCTAAACTTGACTATTCGAAGATTCCGGATTTTGATATTTTATGTGCAGGTTTTCCGTGCCAGCCTTTTTCTCATGCAGGCTTAAAAAAGGGATTTGATGACACAAGGGGAACCTTGTTCTTCAATATCAAAGAAATTGTAAAGTCTAAAATTGAAGCAAACAAACTCAATAAAAAAGTTGCAATACCAAAGATTCTACTTTTAGAAAATGTAAAAGGATTTAAAAATCATGACAAGGGTAACACTTTCAAGGTTGTTAAGCAAACGCTAAACGAATTGGGTTATGAAGTTGCCGCTGAAGTGCTGAATAGTAAACACTTTGGTATTCCCCAAAACAGAGAAAGAATTTTCATAGTAGCATGGCACAAAGAGGTAGTTAAAAAGACCGACTTTAAATTTCCATTTGGGCTGACCGAAGACAATGAAGTAATTTTTGAAAAGGAGAAACGAGACGAGAAAGCAAAAAGAATTTTTGTTGGAGACATTCTACTAAAAGACAAAGAACTGGAAAAACTTGAGAAAAAGGATAAGAAGACATATACAATTTCTGAAGAGCTTTGGTCAGGACATAAAAGAAGAAGAATTGAACATGCAGAAAAAGGTAATGGCTTTGGCTATTCACTTTTTAATGCCAAATCT
>Ga0208222_1000244_pt1 | contig 15358 bp, 19 predicted proteins | sample LakMenEpi13Sep09_FD_150694 | JGI IMG/M metagenome (GOLD analysis project Ga0208222, IMG submission 150694) | Freshwater microbial communities from Lake Mendota, WI - 13SEP2009 deep hole epilimnion (SPAdes) | ecosystem: Environmental > Aquatic > Freshwater > Lentic | place: Lake Mendota, Madison...
TCCGGTGTTCCCTGCTATATAATTTATTTATCGGTAATTCTCAAAACCTATGACTCAAACTTTACCCAAACTCGTAAGCTTTGAAGAATTTGTGGAGTGGCTGCCAGAAAATTCAGCGGTACGCTACGAACTGCATAATGGAGATATTGTTGAGATGGCACAACCAGTAGGCGAACACGAGGAAGTTATCAGTTTTCTTGGTATCAAAATTTCCGTTCAAATAGATCGTCTGGGATTACCCTACGGTATCCCCCGCCAAGTAATAGTTAGACCTCCTGAAAAAGATTGTGGTTATTTCCCTGATATTTTGGTACTCGATCGCGCAAATCTGGCGAACGAAACATTATGGCAAAAACAATCTACCCTCAGTTTAGGTGCATCTATCCCTTTGTTAATTGAGGTTGTATCAACTAATTGGCGAGATGATTACCATTCTAAATATGCCGATTATGAGGAGATGGGTATCCCAGAATATTGGATTGTCGATTATGCTGCTTTGGGGGGACGCAATTTGATTGGAAATCCCAAACAACCGACAATTTCTATCTGTAACTTGGTTGACGGTGAATATCAAATCGTCAAGTTTCGAGAGAATGATCGCATTGTGTCGCAAACTTTTCCAGATTTGAACCTCACAGCAAACCAAATTTTTCAAGCGGGTGTAGTTTAGTTTGTTCTAATACCACTTTTAAATTGAAGATTTCTGAACTAATCTAAATTATGGATAATACAAGCAGTTGTTAAAATAGAAGCCCCCACTTATATAATATTTTGCGAGAAAATCATTATGCCAGATGCGATGATGTACGATGAGGATACCTTTCTGGTGTTAGAAACCCATGAACCAGAACAGTTTATGAATGTTACGGAACTCCTCGAAAAACTCAAGTCCGTTTTATCTGAACATCAAGACAATCTACCCCAGGATTTACAACGCTTTAATACTCTTGAAACCCAAGCTCAATATCTCTTAAATACAGGTTGCGATCTCAACCTAAGTCCGGGTCAATATTTACAATGGTATGCTGTTAGACTGGAGAAATAGGGTGAACTGTTACGGATTTATCAGCTATTATTTTTAGCCGTTTAAATCCGTAGCAACTCAATTATTTGTGTCTAATGAATTCGTAAATTGCTAAATAATCAGTTCCAGGTTGGTTCCAAGAATAGTCATAATTCATGCCTTGAATTCTCAATTTTTCAAATTCATCAGGATAGTAATTATACAAGCCAATAGCTCGATCCATTGCGGATTCTAACCCTTGAAAATCGGTTTGATTGAAGACATAACCGTTGCGTTTTTCTGGTTCATGATATTCATCATAATCCCGATCAAAAACGGTATTAACTAAACCTCCAACCCCTCGAACAACCGGAACCGCACCATATTTTAACCCAATCATTTGAGTTAACCCGCAGGGTTCATAATTGCTCGGAACCACAATAATATCCGCCGCTGCATAAATTAAATGGGATAATTCCTCATTAAAACCTAGTTCTAAATGACAATCGGGGTTATTATTTAAAAAGTTCTTTTCATGCCAAAACCAAGAATTAATACTGGGTTCCGTTGCCGATCCTAATAACACAAACTGCGCTTGTCGATGCAGGGCATAATAAATAGCATGATGAACCAGATGTACACCTTTTTGATCATCTAAACGACCAATATAACAAACAAGAGGTTTATCATCATGACTTAACCATAATCTTTCCCGTAGGGCTTTTTTATTCTTTTCCTTTCCTGCTAAATCTTCGGAACTATAGGGGTAGGGAATAAATGAATCAATTTCAGGATTCCAAACCGCATAATCGATCCCGTTTAATATTCCACCAAATTTATGTTGATGCAGTTCTAAAGTATGTCCTAAACCATAACCAAATTCTCCATAATGGGCTTCCCAAGCATGGTTAGGAGATACGGTTGTAACAAAGTTAGAGTAGACAATTCCCCCCTTCATAGAATTTAATCCAAATGGGTTAAAATTATCGCGTAAACGGTCATATTCAAAATAGTAGGATTCTCGGTTTAATCCCGTTGCCCAAAGGATATTTGTCCCCGCAATTCCTTGATGTTTGAAATTATGAACAGTATAACAAACCCGGATATTTTCCATTCCGTGATATTTGTACATTTCATACAACATCACAGGAGCTAAACCCGTTTGCCAATCATGACAATGGAGAATATCGGGACGTTTATCAGTTCTCAGTAAAAACTCTAATGCGGCTTTACTAAAAAAGGCAAATCGTAAATGGTCATCTACACAACCATAATAACAACCTCGGTTGAAGAAATTATCTTCGGAGTGAGGTTCAATAAAAAAGCATAAGCTTCCATGAACCCAACCACAAAAGACAGTGCAGTGTATTGCACCATCAAACCAGGGAACAGATAAATCTTGATAGGCTTCATGAAGTCCCCAAATTTGGTCATACCTCATGCAGTCGTACTTGGGCAAAATAATTTCAATGGTATGACCCCGTAGTTCTAACTCCCTACTGAGTCCGTACACAACATCGCCTAAGCCTCCCGCTTTGATGACTGGGGCGCATTCAGAGGCAATTTGTACGATGTACATCCTGTTTACTCACTCCAAACCGTGATGTTTTGTCTTCCCCATAGTAATCATGTTGGTTGCAATAGTAAAGTCCTAAAGTATGATTTTTTTTACCAATTGAATCAATTCTGATCAGAATTGCCTGGTTTAGTTGGGGGATTGATTCAGTTTGATTTCCTGTTTGTGATGATTAAATTATAGTTTGAATATGGTTGAAAGATTTAATACTGTTAAAACAGAAGTTATAAAGTGGAGAGATTTTACACTAAATAGTGAAATTTACGATTTATCACATCTAAACGCCCATTCGGTTGAATATCTTGATAATAGGGACGAAAATAACCTAATTCCATACAAATTTATAGTAACCTATGGCCTACATTGCTTCACTAAAGAATTACAAGAGCTTACAAAGGAAGAATCACAATTATTGATGTACAATGCGCCAAGAGAGTCCAGACCCTTTAATTTTGAGAGATATTACCTATCAAAGCAGTTACCTGAAATTATCAAGGCACTTGGTCAGAGTACAACCTTAGTCTGTCATGCTGGATACGGAAATTATGCAATTGTGAAAGTTGTGGACTCAGAGGGCGTTGAAGTTGATTATTTTGTTGTTTTTCGAGTATTCAAGGAAACTAAAAAGCTAAGACTCCATGTAACAAGTGCCTATCCCAAAGACGAAGGTATAGGGAAAATAAAGAAAGTCAATTTCTTCGTCATAGCTAAGAACTTATTGAATAATAAGAAACTACCTAAGCCTTAAATAACAAAGGCTCCTTCAGGAGCCTTCGCCAAAAACTTGTTTATATTTTTGGTATTCAGAACGTCTTTACCGGACTTGCCTCGACCCTAAAGGGTAACGGGATGTCATGATTATCTCATGTCTGCTGCATCCATACTTCTACTTCTAGTATAGAGGGTGGTTTTAATCCTGTCAAGTCCTGCCTCTAAACAACTGCCACTACTCGAAAAATACACATTTCAACCGTAGCGCAAAAATTAGACTTATTTAGATCTTCTCCTGTTTTTGAAGAGGTTTGGAATGCTGAAACATCTTCTGAGGAAATGCTTTTTGAAGCATTGAAAAAATTTGATCGTCCAGATGAAAAAATAGATGTTTTTTCTGGATTGGAAGAAGATGAAGATGACTTTTTGGAAAGTTAGTATAATAGTGGGGAAGGTTGGAGTTCTTGGTATAATGAGGAGGAAAGTCAGTGGTATTTTGGAGAATGCCCTGAGTGCAATATTCCAGATAGAGATAGAGATTGATTTGAATTGGTAACAGCGATAATTAAGATTGGGATGATTACAGTATCATCATTCCTCTCGAATTTATGGATTAGCAAAAGTATTAATTTCCCCCCCGCCAATATAACGACCTGGAACACGATTAGGAACTGAAAAATTAGGTTGAGTTTGACCGATTTGACCCTGTTGAATGTTGGGATTCATATTACTGGGGGTCATGTAGTTATTTGGTTGAACAGGTTGAACGGTGCTGTTAATACCCGTGTTAGGTGTAACTGAATAGGAGGGAACGGTATTATTTAACGGTAAGGAATTGAAGTTGGCATACCCGGAATTGGGGACGGTTCCAGGTGTAACCGTTGGCACGGTAGGAACCACCGGAGGTAGGGTAACGTTAGTTTGATAGGGATTAATCGGAGGCAGGGGAACTGTACCGACAGCCGAATTGGGATTATCTCTGGGAACACTCCAACTGGGTTGATTAACCTGTCCTGTAAGCGTTGGGGTTCCAGTAAAAGGTGTGACACCAACTGCTGTTCCTGGGCTGGGATTTAAGGCGGAATTGGAATTGGTGAGACTATTGGGAGGGTTATTGGCGGAATTTGTATCGGTGATTAATGAGTTTTTTGAAGTATCATTTGTATTAGAGGGTGCAGCCGAATCTGTGTTTTCTGTTTCCTGGGTTTGCAGATAGTTCTGCATGGCTTGTTGTAGGGAGGTTTTTGCCGTTTCGGGATTTGTGGTTTCCGTTACAGGGGAACCTAAACCCTTTAGACCCAAGTTAGAATTAGTAGTAGTAGGAGAATTTTCAGAAACCGGATTTGGCAGATTGGAGGTTTTTGGGGAATTTTCCTCTACAGGGGGTTGATTTGTGGAATTAGATGGGGGAAATAAACTATCCAATAAAGGATTAGATCGAGGACTCGGTTCAAGTTTTTTATCTGTATTTTGAGTTTGTTTAAGTAAATCTTTATTAACCTCACTATTAAAATTTAAAGGCGAAATTAAGGAATTATTACTCCCTAATGCCTCTAATAAAACCTTAGAGTTATCAATATCCGCAGCAATCGCTTGTTGTTCTGGGGTGAGTTGACTGCCTGAATTGCTAGGATTTAGGGTTGATTCTGCGTCTAAACTAAACCATTCGGGGTTTTCGGAAAATTGCCAAAAGAAAATCCCCACCACGGCCAGAACGCTGACGGAACCCCAAATACGAGGTTGTAGGAGAAACCGCAATTCCTCCCCTACGGCACGAATAGATTCAGGAATTCGGTGTGACATAACTGACAAACAGCCGATTGCTGGGTTGAAAGGAACAGGGGTAGATAGTCAAATAAATACTAGGTTTTGTGTCTCAACCGCTAACGAGCAAAACCCTCTATGATTATTATAGCCTGTAAATTCAATGTAGAAATTCATCTTGTGAGGCTATCCCAGTGGAAAAAAATATAGAAATTTTAGCGAATCGAGAGGAACTCATTGATCGAGCTTTAGAAATCCTTCTGGCTAAAATCACAGAAGCAATTGAAACTCGGAATCAATTTACGATCGCCTTAGCCGGAGGGAGTACCCCAAAACCCCTATATGAAGCCCTAGCCCAACAACCTTTACCCTGGGATAAAATTCATGTATTTTGGGGAGATGAACGCTATGTGGAACCGGATCACCCCGATAGTAACCAAAAAATGGCAGCGCAGGCTTGGCTGGATCGGGTAAATTTCCCCGCCACTAATATTCATCCGATGCCAACTTTAGCCAATAATCCCATTGCCGATGCAGAACAATACAATAGGGAGTTAGTACAATTCTTTGCGCTCAATGCCGGAGAGTTCCCCGCTTTTGATGTGGTTTTATTAGGGATGGGAGATGATGCTCACACCGCATCTTTATTTCCCCATACCGATGCCTTAACCGTTGAGGATCGCTTAATTACCGTTGGCAATAAGGATGGCCAGCCCCGAATTACCTTTACAGTTCCTTTGATTAATCATGCCCGTTGTGTCCTGTTTCTGGTCACCGGGTCGAATAAACAAGAACCGTTAGCCCAGGTGTTCGCCACCGAGGGGGATGCCATCACCTATCCCAGCCGCCTAATTCAACCCGTGGGAGAACTTTGGTGGTTATTGGATCAAGAAGCGGGAGCCAAACTCGCTGAAAATTTGCCAAATTAAGCATCTGAAACCCTAATTCTACTCAAGTTTGCTTATCCAAATTAATAATATGGTTGTTTGTCCGAATTGTAGTCATCAAAACCCAGAAGGCGCGACCCAATGTGAAGCCTGTTATACGCCTTTACCCACCACTACCAGTTGTCCCCATTGTGGGGCAACGATACAAACGGATGCGTCTTTCTGTGGTCAGTGTGGGTCAAATTTACAACCCGCTACGGTCAGTAATGATGGGGAAATCCAAGCGGTAATTCCGACGGTGGTTTCGCCTCCGAATGAACCCACACCGGAAGTGGCGGTGAGTTCGGGGTTGAATTTGGAGAAATCTCCCCTTCCTGTAGCGATGGCAACGACTCCCCCAGAAGTTCCGGTGGTGATTCCTGAACCGCCTCCGATCCCGATGAATCTGGGTTCCCAAAGTTCTGCTACCCAGTTACAGCAACAGACAGCTAAGTTAATTCATGTCCAAACCAGTACGGATCTGGAATTACCTCAAAATGTGTCGGTGATTCATTTGGGAAAACCGAATGATTTAGTCCCCCCCGATGTGGATGTTTCGGGATTCCCGAATTCGGAAATTGTGTCTCGTAGCCATGCCGATATTCGCATTGAGGGAGATGCGTATTATATTGAAGATGTGGGCAGTTCCAATGGCACTTATATTAATAACACGGCTCTGCCCAAGGGGAATCGTCATCGGTTAAAACCAGGCGATCGGATTTCTTTAGGAAAAGGGGATTTGGTTTCGTTTATTTTTCAACTTTCCAAGGGTTAGGAGGGCTGAGAAAAAAGCGGGTTTTCCTGTTTTCAAATCGGGTGAAGCATGGGATTAGATCATTAATAGCTGATTGAAGGGAATTAGGAAATCTAACCCCTATTAAACCCCAAAATTGAGGAAATTTTTGATTCTATTCCCTATTCCCTAAATACCAAGAATTCAAAATTTCCGATTAAAAATAGGTTCATGACATAGCTGTTGATTGTTGGATTGTCCCAATGTGATTAGACTAACGTTATTACATCCTCTCCAATCGATTCCTGTCCGCAGTTGGGTATTTGACAAGGACAATATGATTCGGATTGGGCGATCGCTCAAGAATGATGTTGTCCTCTATAGTGCGGTCGTTTCCCGTCATCATGTCGAGATTTGTCGTGTTGGAAAAAATTGGCTGGTCGTAAATCTAGGAACCAATGGAACCTATATCAATGGACAGGCGGTTAAACAAATTCTTTTAGTAGATGGACAGGTGATTCACTTGGCAATCTCTGGCCCTAGAATACTCTTAAATATTTTACCCGATCCGACGGAAATGGTATTAAATGGAGGAATCGACCTCAATCGACCGGAACAGCAGAAGGAAGTAGAAACCCTATATTCTGGGGAAGTTAGGTCTTATGAATCTACTGCTGAACCTCTATTTTCCCATCCCAACGATGAGATAACCAAGGTTGATAAGTATAAACACTTGAAACTTCCTACCAATCATTCGGTTTAATCGGATACCACAATAACCGAGTCAGTGCTATTCCATTCAACGCCGCGACAATTATCCAAACTAGGACTAACCCTAAAACGTCTCCGAGAAAGAAGCTTGTCCCCTGACGCATCATTCCTCCAAATATCCAACCGATGGGTAAGGCTACTCCCCAAGAGATGATACTGGCTACTATCCACCGCCAGGCGTGAAATACTTCGGTGCGTAAGACCAACCATTGTCCTAGGCTTAAACATAGTCCTAATTTCACTCCTTCTATCAACCCGTAGACAATTCTAGGGGTAAGATTTAAGGTGCGCGGAGCCACCCAACCCAAGAGTCCGAGGGGAGTTAAGGCGATGATACTGAATATGAAAACATGAACAAAAATCCATCGCCAACTTTGGGAAATATATTGTTTTAAAATAAACCATTGGGCTAGACTGATAATTAATCCGCCAATGGCTCCTTCTAAGGCTCCTAAATCCGGTTTTTCTCCAATTTCTATCCAAATTAAACTAACTACAAATCCAACCAAAGTTACAAACATCCACTGTAGAATAAATACTAAATCTGTTTGTAAATCTAAATTATCACATACCCATTTCATAATAATTGAAAGCGGTCGCCTTTAAAATAATTTAATAACGGATCATATTGTTGATATAATACCAAATTAGAAATTAATTGAGCCGTAATCGGAGCTAATAGAATCCCATTGCGATAATGACCCGTTGCTAAAGTTAAGTTTTGCCAAGAACTAGGCCCTAATATTGGGCATAAATCAGGGGTTTCCGGTCGAAATCCCCACCAAAATTCCTGAATTTCAAACTCTTTTAATCCTGGGTATAATCGAATAGCTCCTGAGAGTAAATTTTCAATTCCATTCGGGGTTAAACCGGAGGTAAAACCCACCTGTTCGGATGTGGCTCCAATCACAATTAAACCATCTCGACGCGGTACAATATAAATATCTGAACCGAATAAAACCTGTTTTAAAGGTAATGGTTTAATATTATCTGGAACCCGCACTGATAACATTTGTCCCTTTCGGGGATATACGGGAATTGATAATAATTTTCCCGACCAAGCACCCGCCGTTAAAATATAATGATCTGCTCTAAATTTACCTTGATTTGTCTGAACTTCTGTGATAATTTGATTAGGAAAAATAACTAATTTTTCTACCGTAACTCCCTCAACTATTTTAACCCCTAATTCCTGAGCCGCCCTTTGCAATATTTTGATTAACCCCCGACGATTATCAACTTGACCATCCTGGGGAAACCACCAACCCCCGACAATATCATCCCCTAACCCGGGTTGTTGTTGTAAAATGGCTTCGGGCTCTAACCAATAGCTGGGGGTGTCTGGAGTAGCATCTAAACTGGTACAGTGGGGACGTTCATAAACCGGAGCCAAGATCCCACAGGGCCAATATCCCGTATCTAACCCGGTGATTTCCTCCAGTTTGCGCGTCCAGTCATTGTAAAGGGCGCGACTGCGTAAACACAATTCTAGCATAGGGCCAGGGGGAATTTGTTCGGATTGGGGTGCTAACATTCCCGCTCCGACTAAACCCGCCGATTCTTGGACGTCCCGACTCAAAACCGTTACCGTGGCTCCTTTGCATTTTAACTCGACGGCGAGGGATAAGCCAATTAAACCGCCACCGATTAGAATAATTTCACTATGTTGTTGCATAAAATTTAAAAGTTCATCTTAGGAATTGAATCTGTTTTCTATTTTAAACTTTTAGGGTTTGTTTTTCTATAGGTTAACAATGATTAAACGATTTTTTACTAATACTGTCTCCGCCCTGTGTTATTCTTTAATTGATTATCGGTTTAAATCCTCTCCAATTCCCCAGCATTTTCCTAATAATTCTGTGGTTAATTTTGTCATAAAACAACAGAATAGAATGCCAGATTATCTGCGATTTCCCTTGTTTATATTAACATTAATTTTTGATATTTGGGGGCTGCTGCGTACAGGTTTATTCTTTCATGCTCAATCACCATCTGTGCGTCAACAGCAAATTCAAGCCTGGAAAAGTTCCCCATTGCAAATTTGTCGGGATTTGATCAGGTTTTATGAAAGTTTAGTGGTATTATATTGGCAATCTGATCATATAAAATTCTCGAATTATATCTAATAATTATCATGTCTGAATTTAACCTGATTTCCCCATCTGAATCTCCTTTAAAAGTTGAAATTGCCGTGATTGGTTCTGGCCCAGGAGGAGCGATTACCGCCTGTTTATTGGCTGAAGCTGGACGGAATGTTTTATTAATTGAAGAAGGAGCCTATTTATCCTTAGAATCCTGTCAGCCATTTTCCGTTGAAGAAATGGTGCAAAAATATCGTAATGGCGGTATAACAGCAGCCTTTGGTCAACCTAAAATTCAATATGTGGAAGGTAAATGTGTGGGGGGAGGAAGTGAAATTAATAGCGGATTATATCATCGGACACCCCCTAATATTTTAGCACAATGGAGTCAAGAATTTCAAGTAGAATCTTTAACAGAAGCCGATTTAATTCCACATTTTGAAGCCTGCGAACAAGCGGTTAATGTCTGTTATTTACCCGGAAAAGCTCCCACTGCTTCCTTGAAATTACACGAAGGCGCAACCCGTTTAAATTGGCAATCTTTAGAAGTTCCTCGCTGGTTTCGTTATCAAGAATTAGATGAAACCGCAATTCCTAAAGGAACTCGACAATCCATGACGGAAACCTTTATTCCCAGAGCTTTAAAAGCTGGGTGTAAACTATTAGTAAATACTAGAATTAAAAAAATTAATCAAAGCGATAAAAACTGGGTTTTAACAGGTTATTATCAAGCGAATAATTCTGATCAACAACCGGTCAAAATTCAAGCAGAAACAGTATTTGTTTGCTGTGGTGCAATTCAAACCCCAGCGTTATTAAGAAGAAGTGGAATTAAAAATAATATTGGTAATGCTTTAAGAATGCACCCAACTGTTAAAATAATTGCTCAATTTGATCAAGATATTAACACCTTGGATATGGGAGTTCCCGTCCATCAAGTTAAAGAATTTTCCCCTAAATTTAGTTTTGGTTGTTCAATTAGTTCTCCCCCCTATTTATCCGTGGGAATGACTGACCATCCTAATTATACTCAAGAAGTGCAAAAAAATTGGCATAAAATGGCAATTTATTATGCTATGATTGTAGGGGAAGGTTATGGTACAGTGAGAAATATTCCCTTTTGTCGTGATCCTTTAGTTAGTTATAAATTAACATCTCAAGACTTAAAAGACTTATCAGAAGCATTAAAAAAATTAGCCCAATTATTATTTGAAGTAGATGCTAAAATTCTCTATCCTAGTATTTCCAATAGTTTCCTCTTGACCCATCCCAAAGATTTAGATAAAATCCCGGAACAACTTCCTATAAAACAAACTAATTTAATGACAGTTCACGTTTTTTCCTCCTGTCCAATGGGAGAAAATTTACAAAAATGTGCGGTTAATTCCTTTGGTAAAGTTCATGGATTCAATAATTTATATATTGCTGATGCCAGTTTACTTTGTACCGCTCCTGGAGTCAATCCCCAAGGTACAATTATGGCGATCGCGCGTCGAAATGCGTTAAAATTCCTAAATCCCTAAGTTGTTGCGCTTAAGCGCATCTTATCAACATAAGATGGTGCTAAAGCACAACAAATGTAATTGTGCTGAAGCACAACAACAAATAAAATTATGATAGAATTCAACACAAATTTAGTTTTAATAACTGGTGCATTAGGTTGGTTAGGAATTAATTTAGTCGAATCTTTAGTCAAAGGATTAGCAGATTTTGAACCCCTAAGTCAACCTCAAAATAATTTAAAAATTCGCTGTTTAATTTTACCAGATCAAAACCCAAAAGTATTAAATAAAATATCAGATCAGATTGAAATTTATCAAGGAGATTTAAGAAATCCCCAAGATTGCGATCGCTTTTGTGAAAATGCCGAAAATGCTATTTTATTTCATACCGCCGGAATTATTCATCCTCAAAAAGTTTCTGACTTTTATCAAATTAATGTCGAAGGAACAAAAAATCTATTAAATTCCGCCATTTCTGCTAGAATAAAAAGAGCTATTATTGTATCTTCAAATTCTCCCTGTGGTTGTAATCCCCATCCCGATCATTTATTTGATGAAACCTCTCCCTATCATCCCTATATGAATTATGGGTGTTCAAAAATGTTAATGGAATTAGCCGTAAATAGCTATCAGCAACAGGGGAAAATTGAAACAGTTATTATCCGTCCTCCTTGGTTTTATGGCCCCCAGCAACCCCAACGTCAAACCCTATTTTTTAAGATGATTAGAGATGGAAAGGGGCCAATAGTTGGAGATGGGAATAATTTACGATCTATGGCCTATGTGGATAATATTTGTCAAGGATTGATATTAGCAGCTATCACCGAAAAAGCTAACGGAGAAACCTACTGGATAGCCGATGAAAAACCCTACTCCATGAATGATATTATTAATACAATCGAACATTTATTGGAAACAGAATTTCAGCAATCCTGCACCCATAAACGCTTAAAATTACCAGGGTTAGCCAGTGAAATTGCTTTAGTTGTTGATGGAACATTACAAAGTTTAGGATTTTATCATCAAAAAATTCATGTTCTCTCAGAAATGAATAAAACTATTGCTTGCTCTATTGCGAAAGCTCAACGCGAATTAGGTTATAATCCGACAATTGCTTTAGAAGAAGGAATGCGAAGAAGTTTAAAATGGATCTTTGAGAATTATGGAGGATTAGATTAATTATGGTTAGCCATATTGTCGTGACAGAAGGATTGGTTTTTAGAGAAGACTTTGCCCAAAATTATTTTTTATCGAATTATTTTGAAGCAGTTTTAAAACAAGTTTTAAAGCAGGTTTCTGAAAATGAAAAAGTGTATATTTCTCCAGGGAATTGTTTTGGTTGTCCAGAATCAGAAGAAGATTATGCGGCAAAATATCTCCTAAATCATCGTCCCGAACTCCAGATTTTTGTTCCTGAAAACGTTAAAGACCGCCCCTATTTGGATACCTTTGATAATGCTAGATTATTAAGAAAATGGTTAGAAAAACAGGAACAATGGCCCTTAGAAGAAGTAATTTTATATTGTAATAAACCCCATGCACTTAGGAGTAAGTTAATGTTTAAACTCTGTGGTTATAAGGTTCAACAGGTGATTACTTCTTATCCTGAACTGGCGAATCGAACAATGCCACTACGTCTTGTATTTTATCATTATTTACCTGCTCATTTACTTTACGAATGGGGAGCTTTGGTGTATGATTTAATTAGATTTTATCAATATAAATAAAAAAATGCTCAAACAAACTATGATTAAAAATCGGCACGGATTGGGAACTTTAATTTTATATATTCTCCTTAGTCTTATTATTTACTCGACGATTATCAATTCTTTTTTTCTGGCTGATGATTTTACCTGGGTTTATCAAATTAAAACCAGAGGAATATTTGGGGTCTGGACAACTGCGCCCGATGTTTTTTTTAGACCAATAATTTCCATACTTTTATTTTTAGATTATCAAATTTGGGGGCTAAATCCTGTCGGCTATCATCTCACTAACATTATTTTTCATGGATTCTGTTGCTTTTTTGTGTATTTTATTTCCTCTCAGCTATTAATACATAGTCATTTATCTACAAAACTGAGTCAATCCATTTCTATGATTGCAGGTTTTTTTGTTTTTAGTTTTACCCAGTCATGTAGAAGCAGTTACTTGGATTTCGGGTCGTTCTGATGTAGTAGCAACTTGTTTTTTTCTAGCGGCTTTTAGTAGTTATTTACATTACAAAAATAACTCTAATAAGTTATGGATATTCAGTTCTTATATCTTATTTGTATTCGCTTTATTGTCCAAAGAATCAGTAATTATCTATCCCGGCTTAATTTTAGGCTATGAAATTTATAGATTTTTCCAAGACAAACAACCCCTTAATCAGCTTTATAATTCGATTTTAAAACTTATCAATCTTATCAAATTAAAATACTGAACGCAAATCCGATTGATCAAATTTTCTATTATTCTCAGGGTCAACTTCTACCTGTTTCCCACCGCAAGTTAAGTTAAACCTTTACGAATGGGTAACTTTTGTTTATGATACAAGGAAACAAGTGGTGTCGAGGAAAAACAGAAATTTATGAAGCACTTAATTACGGGAGGATCGGGATTTTTAGGCAATTTAATTGCACGACGATTATATCAAAGGGGGGAAGAAGTTAGAATTTTAGATATTTGGGAAGATCCTACCCGTCCCCCAGAGATTGAATTTATTAACTGTGATATTTGCGATCGCAACGGGGTCGAAAAAGCCATGAAAGATATTGATATTGTCCATCATAATGTAGCTTTAGTTCCCTTAACAAAATCCGGTAATAAATTCTGGGAAGTCAACGTAGAAGGCAGTAAAATCGCCGCCGAAGCAGCAGTAAAAGCCGGAGTTAAAAGCTTTATTCACATGAGTTCTAGCGCCCTATTTGGGGATGCTGAATGTCCGATTACAAACGATACCCCCACTAAAGCGGTTGAAATTTATGGACGGGCAAAATTAGCCGGGGAATTAGCAGTTAGAAATATCTGTGATCAAACTGGTTTACCATTAATTGTCATTCGTCCCCGAACTATTTTAGGAGAAGGAAGATTAGGAATTTTTCAGATATTATTTGAATGGATTCAAGAAGGAAAAAACGTTTATGTGATTGGGAGTGGTGACGTTCAATTTCAATTTGTCCATGCCCATGATTTGATGGACGCCTATCTTTTAGCTCTGGATTTAGGTCAACCAGGGATCTATAATGTGGGAAGCGATCGCTTTGGTACATTACGAGAAGGATTAGAACATTTAATTGATTATGCAGGAACAGATTCTCAGGTTAAAAGTTTACCTACAGGATTAACAATTGGCAGCTTACAACTATTAGACTGGATGGGATTAAGTCCCCTCGCTCCTTGGCATTATTTAACCTATCATAAAGAATTTTATTTTGATGTTGATCCTCTGCTAAAATTAGGCTGGAAACCTAAATATTCTAATGATGAAATGTTCCGTGAAAGTTATGATTGGTTTAAACAAAACTATAATCAACTGCAAGCGGAAAAAGCCGGATCTGCCCATCGTCGCCCGGTGAAAGAAAAGTTACTTTGGGTATTAAAACAACTATCTTAATTATACACTGTGAATAACATTAACTCAATCAACTGGATTTCCTGGAGTTTAGTTTTAATCGCCGCTATTAATAGTGGAATCGGTAACTTATTACTAAAAAAATCTCGAATAGAAGCTCCCGACCCGGGTTTATTAACCCTGTTATTATCTCCTTGGTTTCTGGCAGCAATTTTAGTCTATGGAATTAATTTAATTGTTTTTGCTAAAGCTCTTGATAGTTTACCTGTTTCTGTTGCTTATCCAGTGTTTGCTGCCATTGGTTTTAGCTTAGTTGCCTTGATGGGAAACCTATTTTTAGGAGAGCGTTTTGGATTAAATCAAATCATAGGATTAAGTTTAATTATTGCTGGAATTATTATTATGTCTCGTTAAAATATTAACATTTTTTTAGGAAATTGCAATGATTATGGAAAAACCAGATCAAGACCATTATTTGGGTGATTCTAAATCTATATTAGAAACCAATGATAATTCAACTGATCCCGTATTTGTAGCCGTTAAATCCTCAAATTTGCCCCCCCTAATTAAACTTCTTCGTCCCCACCAATGGACAAAAAATCTATTTTGTTTGGCGGGACTTTTATTTGGGGGGAGACTATTAGAACCCCAGTCTATTCTATTATCAATATTAACGGTGATTTTTTTCTCGGCTATGGCTTCGGCAATTTATATTTTTAATGATATTCAAGATCG
>Ga0208222_1000246_pt1 | contig 15331 bp, 10 predicted proteins | sample LakMenEpi13Sep09_FD_150694 | JGI IMG/M metagenome (GOLD analysis project Ga0208222, IMG submission 150694) | Freshwater microbial communities from Lake Mendota, WI - 13SEP2009 deep hole epilimnion (SPAdes) | ecosystem: Environmental > Aquatic > Freshwater > Lentic | place: Lake Mendota, Madison...
CGCCCTAGTCTTTAGCCGCCTCAAGCAAAATATCTCTGGTGACGGTCTGAATCTTTTCTTGCCTAGTGGCCAACTCTCTGAGTTCCTCTTGAAGCCTCGGATCACTGACTTGGCCGACTAAATCCTCATTGTTATTGGATTGATCAGCTAGTCGGTCGGTTCTTCGGTTGACTCTCATCTGCAAGGTTTTAATCAAACGTAGTTCCGCGATCTTTCCGACCAGCGAATCCTCTTGCTGCCCACCACCACCTTGGTTGGGTCCGTTGCTCTGACGTTGTTTCTTTTCATCATCGCGCTTCTTCTGCACAGCTTGCAGGGATTGGATCATCTCATCAAGAGCGCCCAAAATCTCTTCCTGGATCGACTGGGTATTGGTCGATACATCGGCGGCCCCAAGTCGGGTAACGACCAACTGAGCATCGCGGATCACTTGCTCGAGAGCTTCGGGAAAAGCCTGACTCGATCCTTCATCCTTTAATAGCAACATTGCTCTTTGGCCCTCCATCGCCACCTTGAGTTGCTCGGTCGAGAGCTTGTTGGCTTGGATCTCCAACTGACGGTCCTTTTCGTCCCCCGATAGCCTCTGGAGTTTCTCGGTTTGATCGCGAATGGTCTTCTCCCACTCGGCCATCCGTTTAAGTCGGGTCTCAAGATCCACAAGGGTTCTTTCGATTTCTTCTTCGCGAAGTTGCATCAGGATCTTTTCGAGTTCTGCGATCGCTTGCTGCAATTCCTCTTCGGCTTGCTGCTGCTCTTCGATAGCCTCCTTGCGTTTGTTGTCTTTCAAGTTCTCTTCGGCTTTTTGCATACGCTGGCGCGCTTTTTGGACGCGTTCGCGGGCTTGATCCTCCTTGCTTGGTGGCTTGCTAGGATCCTTTCTCTGGTCGGACTTATCCGACTTATCCGACTTATCAGACTTATCAGACGGATCGGACTTATCAGACTTATCAGACTTGTCGGACTTGTCGGACTTATCAGACGGATCGGACTTATCAGACTTATCGGACTTGTCGGACGGATCAGACTTATCGGACGGATCAGATTTATCGGACGGATCAGATTTATCGGACTTATCAGACGGATCAGACGGATCGGACTTATCTTTTTTGTCGGAGCTGTCTTTGTCGCTGAGGTCCTTTTCCGTGGTTTGGAGCTGCTTTTCCAGGTCGCTTTGGTCCTTTGCAGCACTGTCTTTATCTTGGCCTGCTTCGGTTCGACCTCGAGTGGCCTTTTGGATGTTTTCAATCCTGCGAATGTCCTTAAGCACATCTTCGAGCCGTTTGCGCTCGTCTTTGATCCGAGAGGATCGATTCTCGCTTTGAAGAAGCTCGAGAAGTTTTTTGAGGTTGTCGCGACTGGCTTCCTGTTCTGGGATCGCGCGCGAGTATTGGCCTTTGGCCAAGTATTCACTAGCTTGGCTCATGCGTTGCTGAGTGGCTAGCTGCTTGCTCATCTGGGCTGCCTGCATCAAAAGGGCAGCGCGTGTGGGGTTGCTAGCTGCTTCGAGCTGACTCATCCGAAGAAAGATCTCTTCGAGGTTGGCATACTGGGTCGCTAATGCTTTTTGCTCTTTTTGAAGTTCCTTGATTGGGTCCAGGGGCTCTTGGGCATGAGTCCAAGCGACCAACCAGCAGCATGCAAAGCTGCCGATGATCCACATATTTGGGTTTCGGTCGTTTGAGTGCATGTCATGCTCCGGGCTCAGGATTTACTTCAGCAAGTCCAACGTGCTTTTCTTCTGCTGCTGCTTAGTTCCATCAATGGTCTTGGACTGCCGGTCTAGCAACCCTCGCACGCGATCGATGATTTCGTTGAGATCTTGAATTTCGATCATGTCGGCCAAGATCGAGCTTAACGATGCGATGATCTCGTTATTCTTTGCGATCGATACGTCGAGTTGTTTTCCAAGTTCCTCTGGGGTGGATTTGGCGACCAACGTTTCGAGCTCATCGATTTGTTCAGCAAACGGTTTCCATTTCGATTCCATCAGCGCTTCCATTGGAACTTTGATTTTCTGACCAAGTCTTTCTCGGCGGTCGTTGCTGTCGATGCGGTTGTTGATGAGTTCTGCCACCAAAAGCGAAATTTCGCTCAAAACGCCTTTGAGCTCTCCTTCGGATTTCGAAGCCTGCGCGGAGGCTTGTTGGGATCGCAGCAGCAGAATTCGTGATCGAGATTCTTCAGGTGTCTGGTCGCCGGACTGGTCGGACTGCAAACTCGGTGATTGAGCTTCGGAATTCTCAGAAGGCTTGTTGCTTTTGTTCGTTAGGATCAGTAGATCTCTAAGCTGTCCGAGTTCACTGATGATTTGCTCAAGCCTTCTTCGCATGGCCGCTTCACGGCGATCTAAAAGCACTAAGAACTGATCTTCAGTCACCACGCTTAATTGGATTGGGGTCGATCGCCCTACGTGAGGCAAACTGGGTGTATCGGGTTTCCTCGAGACGTCATAGTAATCTGCAGCAGCAACCATAAGCGAATAAACCGACCCTACGACGGGAGTGGATTGGCCAGCTTCTTGCATCGCTTTTAGGTCGATATCCAATTCACCGTTCCCTTGAGGGTCGATTTGAAGTTCGGATTCTGTTGGTACCTGCTCGTCGATTCGGGATTCGACCCAAGCTCGCTGCAGGTCGTAGTCGTCTTTAATCTTGCTCCGGACAGGCAATTTGGCGTTCTGTGTAATCGCCGTCGAGATACCTTCAAGCACAAAATCGATTTCCGGGACGTTGTCGGCAGTTGCTGCGATGACATACTGTTGAACCCGTGTCGAACAAAGTCCTTGTTCATCCCATAGGCGTATCTCAATGAAGAGATTCCCTAACAGCGGAGTGGCCGGGATGGCAAATTCGACTGTAGGTTTTTCCATTTCTATTGTGAATCGTTCCGTTGCGTCTTGGTCGCCTGCTCCTGAGACTCTCATCACATCGACTCTACGGATCGGTTTATTGGCTCGGATCCACAATCCAACTTGGGTCCCCTGAGGCAATCGCATTCCATTGCGAAACTCCAAGCGTTCGTTACCCCATGTGGTTTTCGTAGACCGCTGAAGGTAGGTTGGATACTGAACGTCTAAATCGGTCGAAAGTGCCAAAGGTGCATCGACGGTTTCAAGCACCAGATTCGACAGCCTTGCATCTCCCCCGACTACCGAGAACCAAAGATTGTCATTGATCGCTTCCAAGGGAGGGCCATCGAGAACAAATTCGCGTGGATTTGAGTTCGAGTAACTGAGCATGCTGGCTCGGCCGCGATTGCCCCCGCGATCGCGATAATGGAATGCACATTGATCATACGGGGCAGCCAGGAGATCCTTGGCCGTCGACCGCAATCGCGCCGATGAGCCTTTGGGGGTCAAAAGTCGATTGCCATCCAAACGGACCAAGTAGCGCTCCGGTGTCGGAGCATTGGTAAAGGGTGGAATGTCCAGTTCTAATCCAACTATCCCCAGCGAAGTCCTTCGGGGCCAAGGTAAGTCCGATAGACCGTAAAGACGTTTGGACCAATGCGTTACCAGATCTGGATGCAATAAAGCTCCGAGGCTAAAGAGCCCAAATAAACCCGCTAAGATCCCCAGCTCCCATTGAAGGGTCGAGAGTCGAACCAGAGAACGAACGTCGATCGATCCGATTCTCTCGACAGCCTTATTGGCCGCGATCTCGATCATGCCAGCCCGATTTGGATGTTCGAACGCTTCGAGCTCTTTTGATTGAAGCTTTGACGAAGGACTTGCCGCTTGGACCGTGGTGACCAGTGTGCTTTGAAACTCAGGATGCCGACGTTCGATCGCCAGTGCCAACGCCGAATCGCTCCAGCGAACCATCCAGCGATTCCAAAAATAGTGGTATAGTATCCCTAACGTCACCGCAGCGATGATCAGCAACATGATCACCCGAACGACCTTTGGGGATTCGTCAGAACCAAAGCGGGTCGGCAGATAGTCGATCCATCCAAACGCGATGAACGAACCCAAAAGCCAAATCAGAAGCACCGCGATTCCCTGCGTAGCGATGACTCGACTGATCAGGCCTCGAAGCTCCGATAGTTTTTGACGAATAGGTGTTGGAAGTTTCCAGGTGCTCGCGTTGCTCATGGCTTCCAATTGTAACAAGAAAACGGGAAAAAACCTAAGCCTCGATCGAGCCGATCAAGCTCGATAGTTTTCGAAAGGCCCGAAGCCATTGAGCCCACCTACACCCGATGAACCAATCAATCCCTGGGAGTCCTCGCTCGATACAAGCCAGGCCGGGGAGTCAAATTTCAATGGCGATGATTACTCGATCTCCTTCCGAGGCAATCTGGAGTTCTCACAGATCTCCAAGTACTTCAATTCCACCCTACAGATCGGCTTGGTGGTGCCACTGGTGTTGATCTCTGCCATGATCTGGGGTGCCATTTTGGTCGTCGGCATCGGGGTCACAGGACTGTTTGTCACCGCCCTAATGGTAGCGGTTGTGCTGTGGTTTGTGCTGATGCGTTATTTGGGATCCAATCATGCTCGCCGATTGCTCAAGCGGAGACCGTGGCTGGTTGGACCAATTCGCGGCCTAGTCTCCAACGGGCGTCTAACCGTCTGGTATGAAGACGTGTGCATCCAGTCCACGCTGGAGTCTTTCATGATTCACCCCTATCGTGGGATGATCTGCTTTCCGGATTTAGAAAACATGTTTCCTTGGGTGATGGTCCCGAGTTCCTGTTTCTTGGAAGATCAATGGCACGATCTGTTGGCCTCGTGTCGCCGAAGACCCCCAACTCAAACGCTGATAATCCAAGCCGCACCGCCGAATGCTTGGGAGTGCGAGCTTTCGACGCAGCGCAGTTTCACCCTGGGGAACCGAACCAGAGCCTTGGACTGGCGGCCAAGCAGTGGGCTTTTTCTCCTAGCTCTGGTCCTTGGAGTATGGATGAGCTTCTTTCCCGTCGTTACGGGTATAGCTCAGCAAAGAGACTGGGTGCCACTGCTTGTCGTGGGTGTGTGGGTTTTGGCCGAGTTTGCAAGGTTTACTTTTGCGCACTGGCAAGTCCATCGTGAGTACTCGGATCCAAACCGAATGGCTTATCGCCAAGGTTCGTTGGGCTATCAACAACAATTTCAGTGGTTCAATACAGAACAGATTGTCTTTTCTGACCTGCACCACTGGGTCTTGTGCCCTGCTAGGTATGTTCAGCGAGTCAAGATCCGTAACAGCTGGATCGAATTCCGAATCGGTGAAGAACCAATTTTCTTTCACCGAGAAGGATTCGCCGATGAAGCGTCCTGGCAAGCGGCATGCAAAGATGCTCTTACGATCAGCCAAGGACTTAAGAAACCCTTGTAGTTACTCCGCTTGCCGAACCACAAGGATCAAAAACCCTGGTTTTTGCGAAGGCTTGAACAGTCTCGCTGCATTGGGCTGATTCGCATTGACTCGGGAAGAACGATCCTTCTGAAGCCGTGATTTCGGTTGATTGATCGATTCCGATGGTGTGCCAGTTTGCAAGTTTGGGAAAAACAGTTGCCTTGCGGTTTGTGCCGAATCGGTGATTCCAACGATGCTGTCCAAAAGCTTCAAGATAGAAGTGTCAAAACTCACATTTAGATGGTAACCGGGGAAGTCTTCGTGCTGGTTCTCGACCTCTAGCAAGAAGGAATCAAGCCTTGCCATTGAGGCCTTAACGACATAGACCTTCAGATCTTCTTTGGCGGATTGTGCGTCGACCGGACCGCACTTGAGCACCTGAGACGATACCAATGTCTCTACCTCGTCTTGGTCGAGAATTGCATCGGAACTGGCAATGATTTCGTATTTCTCAAGAAGCGATTCTAGGGCATCGTTGGCTAACGCTTGGGAATCCATGGATATGTTTGCGACTAAGGCCATCATCTTGATAGCTTCCAAGGGATTGGCCAGTTGTGTCTTTGGATCGGACCGAGCCACCATCGAAGGATTCATTGCGGACGTTTTTTCCGGAGCCGTTGTTGGTGCAGGGCCCTTAGCAATTAAGCCTTCTGAACGGGGTAAGCCCTCTGGCATGGCCGTTTTGTCGGTAGGTAAGGCAGGGTTTGAGTTCGGATCCGTTGGCGACTTCTGAGTCGTCTGTGCGATCGAATCTCTTGGAGCGGATGGTTCAGTATCCGAAGCGTCTGGTCGCGAAGGGTTCTGGGCGATGGGAATTAAGTCGTTGTTGATAGGGGCTGACCGAGGCAACAACAAAAACAGCGAGACCAAGGCCGCAACGATGGCAATCGAAGGAACCCAAATTCTCTTGAATCTATCAGAGGCCGTTCCAGAAACCGATTGGCCGTTCCCAGAGCCTAGCAAGCCTCGAGGTGTGAGTGTTGGAACCCCAGCCAACGGCGACTTACTCATGTCGATCGACTCGGCCACCGGGCGGAACAAGTCTTCTGGCTCGTCAGACCACGAAGAGTCGGAATTCCATTCAGGATCCGACTCCTGAGGTTGGGGAGCCACAGCATTGGGGGCATCCGGCAGAATCCATGCCGGAGGAGCATCCATTTCGCTGGCACGTTGGCGAGCGGTTTGGACAATACGCTTGGAAAAATTCTCTCCAAGTCGGCCTACAGAGCGCCCCTGTAGCAAAGCGCGACGGAGGACTGTTAGCTCCTCGAGACGCTGGGCAATCGAGGGATCGTTATGCATGGCGGTATCAAGTTCACGCTGCTCTTGTTCGGAAAGTTCTCCGTCGAGCAGACCGCTAAGCCATTCTTCAATTTTTCGGGGATCTGGAGGCATCATGATTGTAGGTGACCAAATAACGTGTACCTCTCGGAGGCTGCAGTGCCCAGAAAAGTTCCGCTTGCCTACCGTAGAATATCGATGCAAGAGGGTCAAAGAAACGCAATTCGCAGCGATTTTAGGATCTTTTGGTCGTTTTTTCTCCCCAAATTCCTTGTTCAACCAATGTTTTCTCCACCGCAGCAGCCCAACCTCGGTTGGCAGCTGGGGAAGCTGGGCTGGGATGAAGGATTCTAGAGATTTTGACGGGCTCGGCCCCAGATGTGGATTTTTGGGCAAATCCCACAGATTTGCTGACTCTTAGCAAGCATTGCTCGGCAAATTGCCCAACACCCACCAGGTATTTTGGTTTCAGGATCCCGATCAGCGTAGCCAGATGCTCATCGCATCGTTGGAACATCACTGTGGTCTGCTGCGCCGGCAATTTGTCAGGTGTCAGATTCCTGGCACCCGAATCCATGAACACCAAAGGGCAATAATTCGCGACAAAATGTTCAGCGAAAAACCCCTTGGGGGTCCCAAATCGCTTCTGAAACAGTCCCCACATCCGCTTGCCAGAAACTTCAGATCGCTTGCAATCAAGCCCAAGAATGGGGCGTTTTGGATGTTCCGACGGAGGCTTCCCAATCCTGGCATCGATCTTGAGAAACTCGCGAACCGCCTGGATTTCTCCAAACGGTACTCCGCTTTGAGCCATCCCCCAAGGCCCTGGGTTCATCCCTAGAAATAAGACTTTCTTAGGGCCTGTTGCGAAGCGATCCAAGTACTGACGATGGGCTTCCCAAGCGTATTCCAAGGGGTTGTAAACCGTATGAACGGGCTCACCAAACGCAAGGACACTGAGCCCCTGGACGAGATTTTGGGCGGCTTGAACGACCGCCTCTGAGGTTTTACTCAATACCTCGGCTCCTTTGCTGCCCAAAACTCGCTTGCATGCCTAGGCCTATTTCCTCTAGAACCCTCTCTGGTGCGATGAGCCATGACGGCGGCACGTCGATTTACATCTGGTGTTTCATGCTAGCAAATAAAGCCGATTCGATGGCAACCCCTGGGGCTAAAAACAATCGGATTTCCAAATTCAACCCCCAGAACTTATGATGTTCAAGCTTGCCTGATTTCGTTCGAGTATCTGTGAATTAGCCGAGAAAACAATTTATGGTTTGGACGATCCTTCAAGTGAGCTTCCGTCGATTGAAGAACAATCGGTCCGAGTTGCTACTGACTTTTTTGGTTCCAATCCTGTTTTTTAGCATCTTTGCGCTAATCTTTGGGTCGCGTGGAACCAGGGGGGCTTCGATGCCCAAAATTAAAGTCGCTTTGGCCGATCGCGCCCAATCACCTGTTTCAAAGCGAGCGATCGAACTGCTTCGCGAGCAGAACTCGCTTCGAGTTACCGACGCAGAATCAGCCTTATCGCACGCCGATTCGCTCGAGCGAGGACTTGCGCAATTGGTCGAGCCTGTGGTTGCCGAGGATTTGGTCAGGCGTGGATCGGTCTCAGTGGCTGTGATCTTCTTGCCACCCGCGCAGCAAGAGGTCTTCCCGCAGATCCAAGTCCTTTCGGATTCCTACGATCAAGTTTCAGGACAAGTCCTATCAGCGCTGGTGCAAAAATCGGTGATGACTGCGTTTTCGGAAGAGCAAAGAAGGGCTGTTCCACCTGGACCTACGAGTTCCATCCAGGCGGTCGCTTTCAATACAGCCCACACGACGAATTCCCCGACGAAGACTCTCGCTTTTACCGAACCTCCTACGATTCAGAGTGTCGATGTTCTAGGAGGCAAAAAGACCAACCCTGTGATCGCCATGTATGCAGCAGGGATCGCAGTGATGTTCCTGCTGTTCTCGGCGACCACAGCCAGTGGTTCGCTGCTTGAGGAACGGGAAAACTCTACCTTGGACCGATTGCTTTGCAGTCGTCTGAGCATGGACCAGTTGCTGCTGGGGAAATGGTCCTACTTGACCATTGTCGGAATCCTTCAAATGGTGCTGATGTTCGGTTGGGGTAGTTTGGTATTTGGAATCGATTTGAAAAACCATTTGGAAGGTTTCTTTGGGATGACCTTAGTGACTGCTGGTGCTTCGGCCAGTTTTGCTTTGCTGCTTGCATCGCTGTGCAAATCCCGCACGCAACTCAGCTGGGTGTCAACCATCGTGATTTTAAGCATGTCTGCACTGGGGGGCAGTATGGTCCCTAGATACCTGATGAGTGAATCGATGCAAAGAGCCGGGATGCTTACCTTCAACGCTTGGGCATTGGAAGGCTATAACAAGATTTTTTGGCGAGATCTCAAGCTGCAGGATATCGAGCTGGAACTCGGCGTGCTGACATTGTGCGGTTTTTGCTTTATCGTTGCAGCACGAATATTCGCTATCCGCTGGGAACGCACATGAGCTTGAAAGACCAAGCTCCATTGGATGAGCATCGATTGCTCAGGCACGATGCTTCGAGGCTTATTGGGCAATGGGTACGTTTGCAGAAAGTTAGCCAAGGTCCAAAGCAATCGGACCTCTTGCGTTGGCATGCTGCCCTCGATTCGGCTTATGCCCGGTTTCAAAACCGGCTCAGTCTCCCCTATCGAATTGAGTACGATCCGGAACTACCGATCTATAACCACCGCGAAGAAATTATCGAGTTGCTGGCCAACCGACAAACGATGATTGTCTGTGGGGAGACGGGTTCTGGTAAAAGCACGCAGCTTCCGAAATTATGCCTCCAAGCTGGATTGTTCCGTCATGGTTGGATCGGCCATACCCAACCCCGTAGGCTGGCGGCACGCTCGATCGCGAATCGACTTGCCCAAGAACTCGACACAGAGTTGGGGCAAGTCGTTGGCTACAAGATCCGTTTCCAAGATCGCACCCAAGAATCCTCGCTGGTGAAACTCATGACCGACGGTATTCTTTTGGCCGAGATCCAAAGAGATCCTCTCCTAGAAGCCTACGACTGCATCATCGTCGATGAAGCTCACGAGCGGTCGATTCAAATCGATATGCTGATGGCTTACCTTGCTGAGTTGGTGCATAAACGTCCGGAACTAAGGTTGATTATCACCAGTGCAACGATCGACGCGCAGCGATTTGCTGAGCATTTTTACGACTCGATAGGACCGGCACCTATCCTGTCGATCCAAGGGCGAAGCTATCCGGTCGAAGTGCGCTATCGCGGAATTCAAAGCCTGGCCGACTCGGTACCCAGCGATAACGACTACGGTCAACTCGATCGTCTGTGCGGTGCGGTTGATGAGCTCTTTAGCGAAGGCAGAGGCGATATCCTTGCGTTCTTTCCTACCGAGAGAGATATTCGGGACGCGAGCAAACGGCTCAGGGGACACCTGACGCAACGAGGATTACAAGATTCCGTAGATGTCCTGCCGCTGTACGCAAGGTTAACCGAAGCCGAGCAGCAACGGATTTTTCAGCCACACAAGCAAACTCGAATTGTCCTTGCCACCAATGTCGCTGAGTCCTCACTGACTGTTCCTGGGATTCGTTATGTGATCGATACCGGTACGGCAAGAGTCTCTCGTTATGCACCCCGCAGTCGAGTCCAGCGATTGCCAATCGAACCGATTTGCCAAGCGTCAGCCAACCAGCGCAGTGGTCGATGCGGACGGTTGGGACCGGGCATCGCGATACGACTCTACGACGAATCAGATTTTTTGGGCCGTCACGGTTTTGCTCAACCTGAGATCATGCGGTGCGATTTGGCCGCCACCATTTTGCACGCCAAGTCACTTGGGATCGACGACATCGAATCGCTTGCTTGGCTCGATCCACCAAGACCTGAGAGTATCCGCGAAGGACTGCAAACTCTCCGTGAAATTCAAGCCATCGATGATTCGGGCAAGTTAACAAAAATCGGAAGAACCTTATCGAGTTGGCCTGTGTCACCCAGTATCGGACGCATGCTACTAGCTGCTCACCAAAACGGTTGCTTGCATGAGATGCTCATCATCGCTTCAGCGTTGGAAACGCAAGATCCTCGCGTGCGTCCTCCGGAATTCCAGCAAGCCGCCGATGCAGCACACCAGCGGTTTCGCGACAGCCAAAGCGATTTTGTCACGCTGCTTCGAATCTGGGACTACTACCAGTCACTGCGAGAGAAACTCGGTCGTAGTCGACTCGAAAAAGCATGCCGCGACTCTTTTCTATCCCTGGTCCGATTGAGGGAATGGGGGGATGTTCACCGTCAACTCATGGAACAGTGTCGCCAAGAAGGCCTATCGATCCAATCGAGGCGACTCGCAGTCCAAGATGATCAAGCGGTACAACCAAACCAACCTTCGGTATCCCGAGATCGTTTTGTGGATGGATACGCCCAAGTCCATCAGTCCATACTTGCTGGATTGCCCTCGGGTGTTGCAATGCTCGATGATAAAGGCAAATATCGAGGAGCTTCGAACATGGAACTTCTATTGTGGCCGGGATCCTGCCTACGGGGCTCCAACGCCAAATGGATTGTCTGTTCGGAAATCGTCGAAACCCATGATCGCTTCGCACGCACCGCAGCAAAGATCGATCCGGTCTGGATCGAACGCGTGCTGAGTCACTGCTTAAAATACTCCTACGATGAGCCTCACTTCAGTCGAAAACAAGGTTCGGCAATGGTCATGAGGCGCGGGACACTTATGGGCCTGCCCGCAGTTAACCGTCATGCGGTAGCTCTTGCTCCTTTAGATCCAAAGCTTGCCCGAGATCTGATGATCGAGCATGGTTTAGCCGAATTGCAATTGGAATCGAAAGCCAAGTTTTGGTCGCATAACTGCAAGTTCCTCGAAGAAGTTCAGCAAATTGGCGATAAAACCCGCCGTCGCGACTTTGTTGTCGATGCTTTTGCTCTGCTGGGTTTCTACCGAAGTTGTGTGCCTGAGCATGTCGTCGATCGAGTCACACTTGAGCAATGGGACAAGACACTCAATGACGCCAAACTCCCCCCCTATTTGTCTTACGAGGCTTTAGAGTTGCACCTGGACCCCGTGACAACGCTTAGTCAGTTTCCTGATCAACTTCAAATCGGACCGACAAGTCGCTTACCGTTAAGTTACCGTTTTGAGCCTGGCTCCCAGAGCGACGGAATTACCGTCCAAGTCCCACAGACGTTTGTCGAACAGCTCCATCAAGAGAAACTCGAGTGGCTCGTCCCAGGGCTCTTAGAAGAGAAGATTTCCGCTCTGCTGAAATCGCTGCCCAAGAGGCTTAGAAGACAAATGGTCCCTGTCCCAGACACCGTGCGTCTTCTGCTACCAAAAATGCTTGAAGCAGCATCCAAGTCAGAACCGTTTTGGAAAAGCTTGTGCGAAGTCTGTTCCAAGCACCTTGGTGAGCCGATCCAGAAGTCTGATTTCGATAGCCAGGGGTTGCCCGAGCACCTTCGTTTTCGTATCGAGCTCAAGGACCCTCAAGGCAAAAATATTGTCGTTACCAGAGAACTCGAAACCGTCCAGCAAGCTGCCTTCAGGCAAGTCACCAACCAGCAACAAGAAACGCAGCAAGGGGCAAAGACATCTCAAAACAACTATCCCTGGCAACGCCAAGGTATGTTGCAATGGGACATCCCTCAATTGCCCGAGAAAGTGATCGAACTGGTTGGGGGAGTGCGCATGGAACGTTATCCAAGCATGGTTTGGAGAGACTCCAAGGCCTCTACAATCCTATACGACCATCCTCATTTGGCCGAGCAGCAATTGCGGGAATGTTGGATTCGTCTTGCGGCAAGCAATCAACGACGAGAGATAAAAAGCCAAATTCAGTATTTGCCCAAGTGGACTCAGTGTGGTTTGTGGCTCTCGGACCGTTTTAATGCCGCACAGTTGTCCGAGTATGTGTCTTTTCTGATCGCAAGACTAGCGATGGTCGAAGTCAACTGGACCAAGGATGCCGGTCGCTTTGAGCCATGCCCTCGAACGCTCATTGACTGGGAAGCCCGACGCGTGGGCTGTGTGCAAAAGATCGGGATGGCCGCTGGCGAAGTTGCTCGTTGGTTGCAGAAATTCGCAGAAGCCTACTATCAGGTCAGGCGGCTTAAGGAGAACGTACCCAAACCCATTTGGGAGCAGAGCAAGGACATTCGAGTCCAGCTTGATGGCCTGATGGACCCAGCACATGCACTTCATACCCCCTGGGTTTATATCAAGGATTTGCCGAGATTCTTAAGCGCGATGGCGATCCGTATCGAGAAGCTTCAACTTGGTGGATTCCAAAAAGATCAACAGCTTGATCATGGACCCATGCAATCCTCAGGCAACTTTTTGCAGAGGATCGCCAAGCTTGAATCTCAATTGGCGTTTTCCAAGCACAACAGCAAGTGGTATCCCGATGGTATTCTATTGGAGTATCGATGGATGATCGAAGAGTATCGGGTTAGCGTTCACGCACAAAAGCTAGGTACACGCATGAGTGTTTCTCCTAAGCGACTAGAAAAATTGCAGCAGCAACTCGATACCTAATCGTCGCGGAACGGAGGATCGATAGAAAAAGATGAATCCATCGAAATCAGACCGTTCCAAGGCTCATAAACTTACGGACCTTCCGAATGTTGGTCCGGCGACTGCCAAGGATTTACGCCTTCTTGGGATTCAGGTCCCGCAGGATCTTGTTGGCAAAAATCCCCTGGAGCTATACCACCGGCTCAATGAAGTAACCGGCATCGAGCATGATCCCTGCGTTCTGGATATCTTTATGTCAGTAACGGACTTTATGGCCGGAGCAACAGCACAGCCATGGTGGGCTTACACTCAACGACGCAAGAAAATCCTCCTGGATCGCGATCTTTAAAAAATCTCCGCGCGCTCAAGAGCAGCCCAGGTCTCATTCTGACTAATAGAGCTATGCTAGCAATACGTCGTCAGTGCCGCTCCAGGTGCCAGGCACCCTGGCTTGGTCATTGGTTCGCTAGCAATTCCGCACTCGCGGATCGGCGATGCCGCCCCAGGTGCCAGGCACTCTGGCTTGGTCGGTTCGCTAGCAATTCCGCACTCGCGGATCGGCGATGCCGCCCCAGGTGCCAGGCACCCTGGCTTGGTCAAAAAGTGCCGCCCAAGGTGCCAGCGCCCTGGGTGCCAGGCACCCTGGCTTGGTCTTTAAAAAATCTCCGCGCGCTCAAGAGCAGCCCAGGTCTCATTCTGACTAATAGAGCTATGCTAGCAATACGTCGTCAGTGACGCCCAAGGTGCCAGGCACTCTGGCTTGGTCAGGTGCCAGGCACCATGGCTTGGTCATTGGTTCGCTAGCAATCCGCACTCGCGGATCGGCGATGCCGCCCAAGGTGCCAGGCACTCTGGCTTGGTCATTGGTTCGCTAGCAATTCCGCAAAAGCGGATCGGCGGAAAAGTTGACCCAAACCTCTTGAATTAACGAATCCACAATATCCTCCCTGTCGATATAGCTTTTTATGCCACGGGTCCGTACAGTCGGATCCACCATTTGCCCAGGTGTCTAAACCATGGAATCTGCAGGACCTACCATGCATCAACGCCAAAGTACAGCACGACTGAGAAACTCCCGACCAATCCAACCCAACAGTACTAGACCCGCCGCTAACTTACCGCCAGTCCTGTTCTCCTTGCCCGATCTTTCGGATCCACGCGAATCCCAACCCGTAACCGTACCGAAACCACTGTCGACTTATTCGGACTCCGTCGCTGCCTCTTCACCAGTGACCATGGGCGTCAAAAAACCCTCGGTCCTTCAATCATCGCATGATCGGAAGTCAAACCCAAAGTCTTCCAGCCTCTTGAATACTGCCATAGGCTTCTTAGCCTTTGCGTTACTACTCATAGGACTGAAAATCTACACCGACACGGTCTCCGAACGCACCAGAACTAACCAGCGCACATCCTCCGTTTCCAAAACCTCCAACGATGGAAGTGTCCTCGCCAACTCTTCCTTGCAGTCCGATACTCGATCTGTCCCAACAAACACCTCTAACCGGGCAAACACGCAAGATCCACAATCCATGGATCTTACCAACTCCCCATTCTCCCCGGTAAGTGACGGGCCTCAGCGAGCAAACTTCCAAACCCCGATCACTCCTGTCAATCCTACAACATCGCTTGTACCTGATGCGATTGCTCCTCAAACGCTTGAACCCAATGTGGATAATCCAGTCGATTCGGCAAGCAAACCGGTCCTAGGCATCGATGACACTGTTGTGCAAGCGAGCTATCCAGCCGAATCCCAACCAACTCAGTCTCCACCCGAAAGTAGTCCGCGTCATGACAACCCCAACGCGATCGCTATCCAAGCCGACTCGCTAAATACCCGAGATATGATTCTCCTGAGACAAGGTAAATCGATCGATTTAGTCCATCGCGATCGCGACGAGAAACCATCGAAGATTCCCACGAGAACTACCACCCTGGAATCTCAACAAGTCAGCCCCAAAGGCTATACCGGCGTCAAACTTACCGGCGAAACCTACCCGCCAGTTCGCCAAAAATATGAGCCAATCGGTATCCCGGCTTCAACCCCATCTGCTTCAATCCCAGTTGTAAGCCGTCCTACTTCGATGGAGATTGCCCAACCGCCCAAACCTTACCAGCCTATCGGAGCTTCGTTGGATTAGAAACAACGACCCGTTACCCTAGAAAACA
>Ga0208222_1000252_pt1 | contig 15115 bp, 10 predicted proteins | sample LakMenEpi13Sep09_FD_150694 | JGI IMG/M metagenome (GOLD analysis project Ga0208222, IMG submission 150694) | Freshwater microbial communities from Lake Mendota, WI - 13SEP2009 deep hole epilimnion (SPAdes) | ecosystem: Environmental > Aquatic > Freshwater > Lentic | place: Lake Mendota, Madison...
AAATCCAAGATGAACATATCGTTTCAATGGATCCATTTGCAACTATTGCTTACGGCGGTATCAAGCTTTGGGTGCATGAAAAAGATGTAGAACGCGCAGATAAAATAATTAATGATTTTAATTCTCCTTTAAAAAAAATTTAAAGTTTTGAACATTCAATAAAAACAAAAAAAATATTTTTATAAATTTAAAATTAAATGGTGGTGATTATAGTCTGTTGAAAAGTGTGAAAAAAAAAGGCCTACCCTATTGTATTTTAAGTTATCATCTTTTTTAAAGTTTTTTTAACAATATATATTTAGTTAAATAATTGAAAACAAACGCATTTTTTTTACTTATTAACAGTTGTTAATAATATAAAACAAGGTATAATTGTTTATAAAAATTTATTGTTGATTTGTTAATAAACCTAATTTTACTGTTTATAATTTACGCACAACTTTTAAAAACGTTTTTATGTTTTTAAGAAAAAAATTTTGCATTAGAAAAATAAGTTTAACTTTTACAAAAATCTATTTTTTTTAGTGTTTTTTTATTAACATCATTTGTTAATTTAAGGTTAACTGAAAATCAATAGTTTAATTTTTTTATTAACATTAAGTAAATTAAAACATAACTACTTATATTTCAATATTTTATAAAATGATAGAAGTAAATTCTTTGTAAATAAAATAATTGGCACTTTAGTCATAATTTTAAGTTCTTGTGAGATCGTTGTTTTTTCATCAAGAAAATCTAGAAGTGTTTTTGTTTTATTCTTTTGGAAAAGTTGTGTAAAAATTTCAGCGCCTCTATGGTTATGATTTTTTAAAACTTCAAGAAAATTTAAATCATAAAGCCAAAACCTAGAAGGTTGATAAAATTGGTTTAATGGTTGCTGTTTTTTGATAAAAGAAACAAGTTTATCAACAGTTTCTAGTGTTTTAGAAAAAGTAAAACCTGTACTGGCTTTCGTCCAACCGCCAGCACTACCTATATACAATATATTTGATGAATTGTTTTTGTGAAAGGGATAGCAAGTCATAGGAATATTTCCTTGTTCCTTTTCTGTAATGTGGTAGTTTGTAATATTTTTTTCTTCAAGATAGGTTTTAATAGCCTGCTCATATGTTTCAAAAGGAAGCAAGTCTTCGGAAAACAAAGTGTACTCAAACAAAGCTTCATTTTTAGAAAGCGGCAGTATATACATAAAACGCGTATTCCCTTGTTGCGGGATATCAAAATTCATAAAATGTACTTCATGCTCGTTAAAACAATCATTTGCGGTTTTTATAAACCAACCTACAAAATGCTGTTTGAGGTATGCATATTTTTTTTGTGAAAATAAAGGCTTTATATCTAACGTTGAGTTAAAAAGTTTATATCCTTCGTAGACATTATTTTTTCCATTAAGAGTTACTATGTTAGCAATAGCTTTAACGGTTAAAATTTCATCTGTTATGAAAAAAAAATTGTTTTTTAGCTGAAGTTCAGTCAAAATTTTTAAATAAAAATCTTGACTTCTTATCATTTGATAGGTATAGGGGTTTAAGTCAAATGATTTTTTAAACTGATGATTAGCTACAACCGCATGCGACCATTGTTTTGATACGATATCAGCATAATCATGTTGAGGTAAAGCCCAAAAACACCAGGTACGATCGTTTTGGTTTTTGATGGCTTGGTCAATAATTGCTATTCTCTTTTCATAAAACCAAGGGTCTTTACTCATCTTGTGAGCCAGCATTAAGCCTGATAAACCTGAACCAAGGATGATAAAATCGAAAGGTTTTTGCATGGGATAAAGATAACTAAATGATGATTACAAACTATTTAAAAATTTCCAAAAAAATCTTTACCTTTGTCTCAAACTAAAACATCATGACAATTTCCATCGGTAACGATCATTCGGGTCCTGCATACAAAAAAGCTATAGTAAATTTTTTAGAAGAAAGTGGTTATCAGGTTTTCAATCATGGCACAGATACTTTTGAGAGCGTTGATTATCCAGATTTTGGTCATGCAGTAGCTCTTGATGTGGTAAGTAAAAAAGCAGATTTAGGCATCGTGATTTGTGGCTCTGGCAACGGTATTGCCATGACCGTTAATAAGCATCAAAATATTAGAGCAGCTTTGTGTTGGACAAAGGAGATCGCAGAACTCGCGCGTTTACATAATGATGCAAACATCATCAGTATACCAGCGAGGTTTACCTCAATAGAACAAGCCGTTGAAATGGTTAAAGTCTTTTTAAACACAAATTTTGAAGGCGGCCGACACGCGAATCGTGTGAATAAAATTTCTTGTGTTTAAATTCTAAATGACATAGATAAAAATTAATTATGTCTAACCCATCCATCATTTCAAAAACCAAAGTTAACAGTCAAAATCTAGTCATCACTATTTTTTTGAATTTAGCGATTACTTTGGCGCAAATTATTGGTGGTTTTATTTCAGGTAGTTTAGCGCTCATTTCTGATGCTTTACATAATTTTACAGATGTCATTTCACTCGTTTTTTCTTATGTTGCCCATCGATTATCTAAAAGAAAAGCGTCAATTAACCATACCTTTGGCTATAAAAGATCAGAAATTTTAGCGGCTTTTGTTAATGGTATTTCACTTTTAGTGTTAGGATTTTTTCTCATTTATGAAGCCATTAAAAAGTTTTATCACCCAGAGCCGATAGACGCATCCATTGTTATTTGGTTATCAACTTTAGGTATTGCTTTTAATGGATTATCTGTTTTTTTACTAAAAAATGATGCAGATAACAATTTGAACATGCGCTCAGCCTACTACCATTTAATAACGGATATGTTAGCCTCTGTCGGTGTTTTGGTAGGTGGACTTTTAATGAAATTTTATGAAATATATTGGGTTGATGGCGTTTTGACCATATTAATTGCGCTGTATCTTATTTACATCAGTTATGATTTGGTAAAAAAATCAACTAAATTTTTGATGTTATTTACGCCAGATCAAATTGATATTAAAGAAATTGTAAGAGAAGTGCATCAAATAAATGGTGTTGGAAAATTACACCATATTCATGTATGGTATCTCAATGAAGATGAGTTGCACTTAGAAGCGCATTTAGATTGTGAAAAAGATATTAGCATGAGTGAATTTAACGATTTGTTACTCGAAATTGAAAAATTGTTATTCAAAAAATTCGGAATCAATCATGTAAATATTCAACCCGAATTCCAAAAAGCAGACCCAAAAGAGTTCATTGTTCAAGATTAAAAAACATGGTTATGAGGTATCTTTTCCTGTTATTTTTTCTTGTTATTTTTTCTTGTAAAAAAGACAATACCAACACGCCATTAGATAAAAAGGATAATAATGAAAACACGGTCGAAGTTAAACAGGAAAACCTTAGCCTTTCTGACACGACCAACATCGATTGGTCAAAACCCAAAATACCTTTACATCAGGAATCATCTGCAGTGGTCAATGACTCTTTATTAAAAAAGCAAGAGGCGGGTTATTTTACTGATGAATTTGTGAACTTAAAAGACTTATCAAACGACTTTGTTTATGATATTAAATATGCCACATCAGATAATTTTCTCAGACAACCGGTATATGATTGCCCAGAATGTTACTTAAGAAAAGAAACGGCATTAGCTCTTATCAAAGCCAACAAAGCCTTTAATGAAATAGGTTATAAAATTTTAATTTACGATTGTTACCGACCCTTAGATGTTCAAAAAAAAATGTGGGCTATTATGCCGGGCACGCATTATGTAGCCAATCCAAAAAAGGGCTCAAAACACAACCGTGGCGCAGCCGTTGATTTAACCCTCATTGATAAAAATGGCAAAAATGTTGACATGGGCACTGCCTTTGATTTTTTCGGCAAAGAAGCCCATCACACCTATACCAAACTATCGAAAGAAGCCCTAGAAAACAGAAAATTGTTAAGAGAAACTTTAAATGCGCACAATTTTAGCCATATTTTATCAGAATGGTGGCATTATGAATATCGACCGGAGATGTATAAGCCTGCTTCTAATTTTAAGTGGGATTGTGAGTAAAACTTTAATTACCGAAGGATTAAAATTATGACGATTTAATAGTATTGTTAATAAATTCCTCTCCTAACTTTCCGCCATTCTCCCTATCTTTACCATTCAAAATTTTCACGCCAGATGTACTTAATTTTTGATACAGAAACCACAGGTTTGCCCAAAAAATGGGGCGCACCAATCACTGATATTGATAATTGGCCAAGAGCCATTCAGATGGCGTGGCAGCTACATGACGACTTGGGACAACTCGTGGAGCATCAAGATTATCTCATCAAACCAGCAGGTTTTAATATTCCCTATGATGCGGAAAAAGTACATGGCATTTCTACAGAATTGGCGCTGCAAGATGGGGTCGACTTGCAAGATATTTTAATAAAATTTAATGACGCTTTAAAACAAGCAAAATTTGTGGTAGGACAAAATGTTGGATTTGATATCAACATCATAGGCTGCGAATTTTATAGAATGGGGATTGAATCACCGTTAGCAAAAATGGCGGTTTTAGACACTTGCACGGAAACTACCGCCGATATGCTCAAGTTGCCAGGCGGCAGAGGTGGCAGATATAAATTGCCTACACTTTCCGAACTTCATGTTTTTTTGTTTAATCAAAAGTTTGAAGAAGCCCACAATGCCACCGCCGACGTTGAAGCCACCACACGATGTTTCTTTGAACTCGTGCGCCAAGGCGTTTTTTCTGTTAAAGAACTCCATGCTGCAGATGATTATTTGGTTCAATTCAAGACCCATAATCCAAAACCAATTCAACCCATTGGTTTAAATCATAACAATTTAAAAGAAGCTTCTCAAAAATTAAGGCAAAAAGCGGTTAAAGACATCAATATTGTTGAGCAACCAACAATTGTAGAATCACTGAGCGATGTAAATTATTCACACTTACATAATCACACGCAATTTTCTGTTCTTCAATCAACCATACCAATCAATAAACTCATTAGCGAGGCGGCTAAATATGCTATGCCAGCTGTGGCCTTAACCGATATGGGAAATTTGATGGGTGCTTTTCAGTTTGTGAGTGGTGTTTTAGCTTATAATAAAAAGCTTGATGCAGATTATAAAAAGGCTATTGAAGAAGGTATTGAAGCCATAGAACCCAAACATTTGAAACCTATTGTTGGCTGCGAACTTAACGTTTGCGAAAATCATTTAGACAAATCAAACAAAGACAATGGCTATCCCATCGTGTTTTTAGCTAAAACTAAAAAAGGGTATCATAATTTGGTGAAGTTGGTTTCAAAAGCACACACCCAAGGTTTTTATTATGTACCTCGCATTGATAAAAATCTACTTTTAGAGTTTAAAGAAGATCTCATCGTTTTATCAGGTGGGCTAGGCGGCGAAGTGCCAAATCTCTTATTAAATGTGGGTGAAAAGCAAGCTGAGGATAAATTATTGTGGTGGAAAGACCATTTTCAAGAGGATTTTTATATAGAAATTTGTCGTCATCAACAAGAAGATGAAAAGCGGGTCAACGAAGCTTTGATTCCTTTGGCAAAAAAGCATGGTGTTAAATTGATTGCCACAAACAATGTGTTTTATCTCAATAAAGAAGAAGCCAATGCACATGATATTTTACTTTGCGTAAGAGATGGTGAAAAGCAAGCCACCCCTATAGGTCGAGGCAGAGGTTATCGCTACGGTTTTCAAAACCAAGACTATTATTTCAAGTCGCCCGACGAAATGAAAGCGATTTTTAAAGACTTGCCTGAAGCGATTGTCAATACACAAGAAATAGTTGATAAAGTTGAAACTTTTGATTTATCAAGAAACGTGCTTTTGCCAAAATTTGTTATTCCAAATGAATTTTTGAGCCAAGAAGATGAAGCCGATGCTGGTAAAAGAGGGGAGAATGCCTTTCTTAAACACATCACTTATGAAGGCGCCAAAAAGCGCTATGGTGATATCAGTGCTGATTTAAAAGAGCGCATAGATTTTGAACTGCTCACCATTGAAAAAACAGGTTATCCGGGTTACTTTCTTATTGTGCAAGATTTTATTGCAGAAGCCAGAAAAATGGGCGTTTCTGTTGGCCCTGGACGCGGCTCAGCAGCAGGTTCAGTTGTAGCTTATTGCCTTTGGATAACCAATATTGACCCGATTAAATACGACCTGCTTTTTGAGCGTTTCCTCAATCCAGACCGCGTGTCGATGCCCGATATTGATATTGATTTTGACGATGAAGGTCGTTCAAAAGTCATGCAATATGTGATTGATAAATACGGCAAAAGTCAAGTGGCTCAAATCATAACTTATGGCAAAATGGCTACAAAATCAGCCATTAGAGATACCGCTAGGGTGTTAGATTTACCACTTTTTGAGGCAGATAAAATAGCTAAGTTGATTCCCAACATGATGCCTGCAAAATGGAATTTAAGCCGATTTTTTTCAGAACCTATTCAAGAGGTTAAAAAAGCGGTTCGCTCAGATGAATTTGAACGCATATCTGAATTAATCGACATGGCTAATCAAAATGATTTGTCTTCAACCACTTTGCACCAAGCCAAATTATTAGAAGGTTCACTCCGAAATACTGGCGTTCATGCATGCGGTGTCATCATCACGCCTGAAGATATTACCAATTTTGTACCTATTTCCAATGCGAAAGATTCTGAATTAGCGGTTACCCAATTTGATAATGCCGTTGTGGAAAGTGCTGGTTTATTAAAAATGGACTTCTTAGGGTTAAAAACCTTAACACTAATTAAAGACACAGTTAAACTGGTTAAATACCGCCAGGGTAAAGACATCGACCCGGATAAATTTCCTATTGATGATTTAAAAACCTATGAACTTTTTCAGAGAGGCGAAACCGTGGGTATTTTTCAGTATGAATCTGTTGGCATGCAAAAGTATCTCAAAGACTTGAAACCGACAGTTTTTGGTGATTTAATCGCCATGAATGCGCTTTATAGACCTGGCCCATTAGAATATATTCCATCGTTTGTAAAAAGGAAAAATGGTTTGGAAGAAATTACCTACGATCTTGACGCTTGCGAAGAATATTTAGGAGAAACTTATGGCATCACAGTTTATCAAGAACAAGTGATGTTGTTGTCTCAAAAACTAGCAGGTTTTTCTAAAGGCGATGCCGACGTTTTGCGTAAAGCCATGGGTAAAAAGGATCGCCCAACCTTAGATAAAATGAAACCTAAGTTTATTGAAGAAGCGGCTAAAAAAGGTCATGACGCCAGTAAATTAGAAAAAATTTGGAAAGACTGGGAGGCTTTTGCTAGTTATGCTTTCAATAAATCACATTCTACTTGTTATGCTTGGATAGGTTATCAAACGGCTTATCTAAAAGCCCATTATCCAGCTGAATATATGGCGGCTGTGCTATCTAACAACATGAACGACATCAAGCAAGTAACCTTCTTTATGGAGGAATGTAAACGCATGGGGCTTCCTGTTTACGGTCCTGATGTCAACGAATCTTATTATAAATTCACGGTTAATGATAATGGAGCCATTCGTTTTGGTATTGGCGCGATTAAAGGTGTTGGCGAAGGCGCTGTAAATACTATTGTTGAACAGCGCAAAAAAGGAAATTATAAATCCATTTTTGATTTAGCCAAACGCATAGATTTGAGGGCGGCTAACAAAAAAGCCTTTGAAAATTTAGCTTTAGCAGGCGGTTTTGATTGTTTTCAAGAAACACATCGGGCACAATACTTTTTTCAAGATGGTGATGGCGGCACATTTTTAGAAAAAGCCATCAAATATGGCGTGCGATTTCAAGACAATGAAAACAGTTCACAAGTTAGTTTATTTGGCGAATCTAGCGATGTGCAGATACCAGAACCACAAATTCCGCCTTGTGAGGAATGGGCAACCATGGAAAAATTAGCTAAAGAAAAAGAAGTGGTGGGTATTTATATATCAGGCCATCCGTTAGATGATTTTAGAAATGAAATCAAATATTTTTGTAATGCCAAGTTATCAGATTTCCAAGATTTAAATAGTCAAATAAATAGGCAGTTATCTTTTGGAGGAATCGTCACTAGTTCACAGCATAAAGTATCAAACAATGGTAAACTTTGGGGGATCTTTGCCGTTGAAGGATTTGATGAATCTTTTGAATTTAAAATTTTTGGAGATGATTATTTAAAATTTAGACACCTTTTTGTTCAAAGTAATTTTATTTTTGCTAAAGTGATGGTCAAAGAAGGTTATGTCAATAGAGAAACAGGCAAAAAATCTGATCCACGAATACAATTTTTACACGTACAATCTTTGCAAGATGTGTTTAAAGAGTTCGCCAAAAAGCTCACTTTAGAATTAAATGTGTTTGATTTAAAGCCAAAATTAATCAACCAACTCCATAATATTTTTAAAAATCATAGTGGTAATCACCCCCTAACTATTGATGTTTTAGAACTTAAAGAAACCAAAGTAGAAACGTTCGTGCCTCTTTCAAAATCAACAGCTGTTGAAACCGATGATGAAATAATCAATGATGATAATTATGATGACATAGAAACTAGTGGAGAACAAGCCATGGATATTCAGCTGTCTTTAAATCTTGAAGTGGTGAATAAGGTTTCTATGGCTAGCAGAAAAGTTAAAGTCAATATCACCAGCGAATTATTAGAACATTTAAGCGAAAAGGATATTAAATTTAAGTTGAATTAAGTAGAAGTTTTTTTTATTAAAACAGATAAATTTTAAAACCCAAAATGACCAACACCCAATACATCCAATCCCATACCCAAATCAACGCCAAAAGCATCGAAAGTTGTGTTAATCTGCTCAACGAAGACTGCACAATTCCCTTCATTTCCCGCTATCGCAAAGACCGAACGGGTAATTTAGATGAGGTGCAAATAGAGCAAGTAGCCAAACTCAACAAACAATTTGAAGAGATTGTCAAGCGCAAAGAAAGTGTGTTGTCGGCTATTGAAGAGCAAGATAAACTTACGCCCGAGCTCAAAAGTAAAATTGAGAAATCTTTTGATTTGCAAGAAATAGAAGATTTGTATTTTCCTTACAAACGCAAAAAGAAAACCAAAGCCGATGTGGCACGAGAAAATGGTTTAGAACCTTTGGCAAAAATCATCATGTCTCAAAACCATGATGATGTGGAATTTTTGGCTTCAAAATATTTGAATGAAAAAGTAAAAAATGAAGACGAAGCCTTGCAAGGCGCGAGAGATATCATCGCTGAATGGCTCAATGAAAATCTTTTTATTCGTCAAAATCTAAGACGGAAGTTTCAACGGCAAGCCGAAATAACAACCAAAGTGGTCAAGACCAAAACCGCAGATGAAGCCGCTCAAAAGGTTTCACAGTATTTTGATTGGGCCGAACCTTTGGCAAAAGCGCCGTCTCACCGACTATTAGCCATGTTGCGTGCTGAAGCGGAAGGTTTTGTGAAACTCAATGTGTCCATTGACAAAGATGAAGCAATAGAATTCATCGAAAATAACATCATTAAAAAGAAAAATGATTGTACGCCTCATTTGCAATTGGCGATTAAAGACAGTTACAAGCGGTTGCTTGAACCAGCCATTTCAAATGAAGCCTTGCAAGAAGCCAAAGCTAAAGCCGACATCAAAGCCATAGATGTTTTTGCTAGCAATTTAAGTCAGTTGTTATTGGCGCCACCTTTGGGCGAAAAACGCATCTTAGCCATTGACCCAGGTTTTAAAAGTGGTTGTAAAGTGGTTTGTTTAGACGAAAAGGGCGACTTGCTACACAACGAAAACATTTACCCACACGCCCCACAAAACGATACCGTTATGGCCATGAAAAAAATTCGTTCGGTGGTTAATGCCTATAAAATTGACGCCATTTCTATTGGCAATGGCACAGCAAGTAGAGAAACGGAGCATTTTATCAAAAAAATTTCTTTTGATAAACCGCCACAAGTTTTTATTGTTTCAGAAGCAGGCGCATCGGTTTACTCGGCGAGCACGATAGCCAGAGAAGAATTTTCAAATTATGACGTTACCGTTCGAGGAGCAGTTTCCATCGGCAGACGCCTGGCAGATCCGCTGGCAGAACTTGTAAAAATAGACCCCAAATCAATAGGTGTTGGTCAATATCAACATGATGTGGATCAAACTAAACTAAAAGCAGAGCTTGATACGGTGGTGATGCGTTGTGTAAATTCAGTAGGGATAAATATCAACACGGCGAGTAAATCTTTGTTGAGTTATGTGAGTGGTATAGGCGAAAAAATGGCTGAAAACATCGTGAAATATCGCTCAGAAAATGGCGCTTTTCAAGACAGAAAGCAATTGAAGAAAGTCCCGCGATTAGGCGATAAAGCCTATCAACAAGCCGCTGCTTTTATAAGAATAAAAGACGGAAAAAACCCACTAGATAATTCGGCAGTGCATCCAGAAGCTTATCCCATTGTTGAAAAAATGGCCAAAGACCTTAAGCTTTCTGTTGATGAATTAATCGGCAATAAGGAAAAAATAAAAAGCATTCAACCAGATGTTTATGCCAATGAAACAGTCGGTGTTTTAGGTATTAAAGACATTTTAAAAGAATTGGAAAAACCAGGTTTAGACCCGAGAAAAGCCACCAAAGTTTTTGAATTTGATCCCAATGTGAGAACCCTTGCTGATTTAAGAACCGGCATGATTTTACCAGGTATCGTCAATAACATTACGGCTTTTGGTTGTTTTGTTGATTTAGGTATTAAAGAAAGTGGTTTAGTTCACATTTCTCAACTCAAAGCAGGTTATGTATCAGACGTGAATGAAGTGGTCAAAATCCAACAACAAGTGCAAGTGAAGGTTTTAGAAGTTGATGAGGTAAGGAAAAGGGTGCAGTTAACCCTGATTGTATAAAAAAAGAGTAATCACTTACTCTTTTTCTATTTTCTTATCGTTTTCTTCGTCTTTCATGGCTTTCTTAAATTCTTTAACGCCGCCACCAAGACCTTTCATCAGTTCGGGAATTTTTTTACCACCAAACATCAATAAAACGACAACAGCAATAACGACCCAGCCCCAACCAATCTGAGTAAATAATGGAATAAAAAATAAAGTTGTCATAAGGTAATGAATTTAATGAAGCAAAGGTAAGCGGTTTTTTTATATAAATACCAAAAAATTTCATATTTTTGCAGGCCAATTGACTTATATGATAGACCTTAAGAATATTTCTCGCTCACGAGCACAAATTTCTTCTCAAGCCATTGAAAGATTATATGTGACTATGCGGCACCTTTTCAATAGAGGTTTTTATAAACCTATGGGTGTATCTGGTGAATCTTTGCGAGAAGCTTTATTAGAATTAAGACCTGAAATATATGGTACCATTGCAGAAGAAAAGCTAGAATTGAACGGTTTGCTTTATGTGATAGAAAGGTTGCCTATTGGTATAGAAGAATGCAGATACATCAATTTAACTTCGGATGAAGGCTATTCAAAATCTCATTTTAAAGCGATTGTTCCACCAAAAAGAAAAAGAAATTGTTATCGCATTGACGATGAACAAATGAATGTAGAAATCACACGTGGTCGGTCAGATATTTATGATATTTTAACGCATTTGACCTTTATATTCATAGAATCACACAAAATAAAAAACAAAGTGTTGTTTGATGAAAATGAGCACATTTTATCTCGTGATTGGTTAAAAATTAAAGAGCTTATCGAAAACAAAACGGTTTTAACTGAAATTGAAAAAGAAAAGGCCATTTCAAGATGCACCAGTATTTTGGGACGAACCTTTGCTGAAATTAAAGAAGTTTATGCTAGTTTTGCTTCGCCAGAAAACCCAGATAGATTTTTATCTGTTGTTTATTGGTTGGGTAAATTAGCCATAGATGAGGTGGTTCATAATAACAAAAGAACCATTACTTTTAGTCCGATATTAAGAGAAAGACTCGGTCATCATATTCATGGCGAAATATGGGCAAATCAAATAAAAGACGTTTTGTTTAAAAACAATTTAATGGGTAGGCCTATTCACATTATAAGCGCCAACATGCATTCTGTGATGAACTCTATTTTTGCTGAACCAGTTTTAGGCAAGTCATATAAAGATAAAGAGGTCTTTGCTGTTTATGAAGATTTAAGTCAATCAGGCCATAAAGACTTACGAAAAAAGGTGGAATCATTTGCTTTAAAAAACGGCATGATTGCGCTCCCAGATCAATCAGGTACAAACATTGATGTGCAGATTTTTGACACTGAAAAAATGGATTTTTCCAAAACAATTTTTGACACCGCTTCATTTAAAGGAAAAAAACCTGTACTCATAGTCATGGATTATGCTTTTGGTGAGCAAGCTTATGAAACCATAGATGAGTTACTTAAGCCTTATCGTATAGGTAATAAAAAGATTTTCCTTAAAGTAGAATCTTTAGCCATAATGGGTAAAGCAGGTATTTTATGCGGAGAAAAAGGAGACATCATGATACCTAATGCGCACATCAATGAAGGCACAGCAGACAACTATCCTTTCACCAATCAATTAACAAAAAAAGATTTTGAAGGATTTGGCATTCCTGTTTTTGATGGGCCAATGGTTACTGTTTTAGGAACCTCGCTTCAAAACAAAGATTTGTTAAAGTTTTTTCATTTATCTACTTGGCAAGTCATTGGACTAGAAATGGAAGGTGCTTATTATCAAAAAGCTATTCAGTCCGCATCAATGATTAGAAAAAGCATACCAAAAAACGTAAAAGTCCGTTATGCCTATTATGCCTCTGACAATCCGTTAGAAACAGGTAGTACTTTAGCTTCAGGCGGATTAGGCACAACAGGTGTCAAACCAACCTATTTGATAACCCTAAGAATATTAGAACAAATATTTAACACAACTGATAAACTACAAGCAAAATGAGTAACCAAAATGCAGACAATCAAGAAATTGATTTAGGAAAAGTCTTTTCAAACATCAATGAGGGTGTTCAAGGCATTTTTTTTAATGCCATCAAATTTGTTTTGAAAAACAAACTTTTATTGGCTTTATTGTTTGTTTTAGGAGCAGCTTTAGGCTTTTTCATAGATTCAAGGCCAACCTACAAGCACGAATTGGTTTTGCTCCCAAATTATGGTGTTGTTGATTACCTTTACACCAAAAACGATCAATTTAACTCACTTAAAACGGTCGATAAAAATAATGTTCTAGAAAAAAAATACCAATTAAAAAAAAGAAAAAAAATCGGAAATTTTAAATTAGAACCTATTAATGATATTTATGGCTTTATTAGATATGATGAAAAAAGTTTCGAATTTCTTAAACTGATGGCGGAAGACGGCAGTATTAAAAAAATTATTGATGAAGAAGTAACGAGTAAAAACTATAGCAGACATAGACTTTTATTTTCTTCAAGCGAAATGATTACAGAAAAAGAAATAGTAAAACCCTATTTAGAATTTCTAAATGATGATGTTTTTTTAAATAAAATTCGCGTCCAATCGCAAGAAAATTTAGAATATAAAATTAGACAAAATGACACAATTATCAAACAAATAGATGACGTTTTAAAAAAGTATGGGACAGGGCAAACGGTTTCTGGTTCATTGTCAATTAGCGGAGAAAACGTACCCTTAGATCAACTCATCGAATTAAAAGACAAATATATTTACGAAAACAATCAATCAAAAATAAGCAAATTGAGTGATCATGTTTTGGTTAAAGATTACTCAGTTATTTTAAACATCAAAGACACCAAGGGGTTAAATGGTAAAATGAAGTTTTTCTTACCAATATTGTTTGTTCTTTTATTTGCGATAGTTTCATTTTCCAAGAATTTTTATCTAAAAAATAAAGCCAAATTATCTGCCTAAAATGATTTTTGAAGAAACCAAACTAAAAGACTGTTTTTTAATCAAACCAAACATTATTAGAGATGAAAGAGGCTATTTTCTAGAAAGCTTTCATCAAAAAAAATTTAATGATGGCATTGGTCAATCAGTCAATTTTTTGCAAGACAATCAGTCTTTGTCAACTAAAGGCGTATTAAGAGGTTTACACTATCAAACAGGTGAATTTGCGCAAGCTAAGTTAGTACGAGTGGTCATTGGTCAAGTACTTGATGTTGCGGTTGATTTAAGGCCTAATTCGCCTTCTTTTGGCAAACATGAAACTTTTTTAATAACAGAAGAAAATCAGCACCAAGTATTTGTTCCAAGGGGTTTTGCTCATGGTTTTTTAGTGCTTTCAGAAATAGCTGTTTTTTCTTACAAATGTGATAACTTTTACAACAAGGAGAGTGAAGGTGGAATTATTTATAATGATCCAAAATTAAACATAAATTGGGGTAAATATGATTTTGATTTCCTAGTTTCAGAAAAAGACATAAACTTACCATCATTTGAAAACGCTAAAAAAGTATGAATGTACTTGTAACCGGGGCAAATGGACAACTTGGAAAATGTCTTCAATATTATGAAGATAAATTTCCGCATTTAAATTTGATTTTTTTAGATTCAAAGGCTCTAGATATTACAAAATTTGAAAGCTGTCAAGAGGCATTTAGTACATATAAACCAACTTTTTGCATAAATACAGCAGCCTATACAGCAGTTGATTTAGCAGAATCAGAAACCGAGCAAGCAGATTTGGTCAATCATATAGGCGTTGAAAACTTAGCAAAAGTTTCAAAAGCATATGAAACAACATTAATTCATGTTTCAACAGATTATGTCTTTGATGGCAGTCAATCTAGTGCCTATACGGAAAGTGATCAAACGAATCCCATCAGTGTTTATGGTAAAACAAAATTATTAGGTGAAATAAGCCTTGCAAATCATTGGCACAAGCACCTTATTGTTAGAACCTCTTGGGTATATTCAGACGTTGGAAAAAACTTTTACCTATCAATGTTAAATCTTGCAAAAGTCAAACCAGAATTAAACATTGTCAGTGATCAAATAGGCTCACCTACTAACGCATATGAATTAGCGATTGCGCTTTTTAAAATAGTGTCTTTTTTAAATGATAAGCAAGATTTTAACAACTATGGTCTTTATCATTATACGCAAAAGGGTAGTTGTTCATGGTATGAATTTGCTATTGAAATATTTAAGCGCAATAATGTTCAAATAAAAGTTAATCCAATCCCAACCGCCGCCTATCCTACACCTGCTAAACGACCTGCGTTTAGTTTGCTTA
>Ga0208222_1000253_pt1 | contig 15026 bp, 15 predicted proteins | sample LakMenEpi13Sep09_FD_150694 | JGI IMG/M metagenome (GOLD analysis project Ga0208222, IMG submission 150694) | Freshwater microbial communities from Lake Mendota, WI - 13SEP2009 deep hole epilimnion (SPAdes) | ecosystem: Environmental > Aquatic > Freshwater > Lentic | place: Lake Mendota, Madison...
TGATACAGTTCTTCATACAGCAGATCCCGCTTTTGTCTTAGCGCGTCCACCTGGACATCATGCGGTCAGTGATACGGGTATGGGGTTTTGTTTGTTTTCCAATGCGGCGATCGCAGCCTTTTACGCTTTACAACAACCAGGAATTAAGCGTGTTGCTATCCTAGATTGGGACGTACATCACGGTAATGGTACGGAAGCAATAGTCGAAACTCACCCACAAATTGCTTATATTTCCCTTCACCAATATCCAGCTTATCCCGGTACAGGGGATGCTTCTCAACAAGGTTTACACAATAATGTGTTAAATTTACCTATTTCTCCTGGTAGTGATATTACTGTCTATCAACCCCTATGGGAAAACCATATATTACCATTTTTAAATAATTTTTCCCCAGATTTACTGATTGTGAGCGCTGGTTATGATGCTAATGCTAATGATCCTTTAGCAAGTGTGAATTTACAACCAGAGGATTTTAGTTTATTTACAGAATACTGTTTGAGTATAACCAGAAAAATCATGTTTGGTTTAGAAGGAGGTTATGATTTACCAAGTCTTGCTAAATCAGTAATTGCTACTATTCAAACCTGTATTAGTTAGTCTTTTTTAGTAACTCCATATTCCACTAAATTTAAGACTTTACTACCTAGAGAATAACAATGTGTAAATATAGGAATAATATTTGATTTTTGATAGCTTGCGTGGCGTAGCCATACAAGACTCAGTAGGTATCAATTCTCTCTTTCTTCCTGTGTTCCCTGTTCCCTGTAACCTGTAACCTCTTCCCTGTTCCCTGACCACACAAATAAATTCACAGAATCAAACCGGATTCCTATAGTTAAAATTTATCAAAATTATCAAATCTTTCGTAATAAAACTTTGTCATCATGTCATGAAAGAGCTAAAGTTTTGTTAAGATATAATTACTGGGAATTTCCTAAAAAGTACCAGTAGCTATCTAAAGTTCAGAAGGTGAACAAATGACCACCTATATTTTTTTTGACCAAGCACTCCAGATGCTAACCACTGCTTTTTTCGCATCAATAATTATACTAACGACATTTTCTAGTATAGGTTTAGCAGTGATTGAAACAATTGAAAAAACGCGAGACAGCTAAAAATACGCTTCAAACTAGGGACAGGTGTGAAAAGTCTGATAGTATTTAGTTTCATAGCCGAAATCTGATCTACAACCTGTCACCATAAACATAATCATCTGCGTTTATCTGCGTTTATCTGCATTTATCTGCGTTTAATTCTGAATTTTTGTACCTCACCAGAAAGTAATTTCATTTTTGAAACCCACCCAGGTGGGTTTTGTCTATTGAGAAGTGTTTTCTAACCCCTAACTGAGATTCTCACAGACAGATAACGAGAAATTCATAGCACCATAGAACTAAACAGAAACTAAGCGACGCAAAGACTCAGCCCGACGTTTAGCAACGGCGTTATTAGGTGCTAATTTGAGAGTAGCTTCATACATTTCTAAAGCTTGAGCATTCAATTTTTTCTTCTCATAAGCGTGTCCGAGATTATTTAGGGCTGATATATAATCTGGGTTCAATTTGATAGCTTCTTTATACTGACGAATTGCTAAATCATATTGTTCTTGAGCAAAATAAACATATCCCAAGCCGTTGTAAATAGGAGCGATAGATTCTTCTCCCTCTTCTTCGGCTGCTTTTAGAGCTTTTTGAAATAGGACTATGGCTTGGCTAAATACTTTTTTTTCTGAATAAATACTAGCTAATTCATAATATTCTTGAGCCGTGCCTTTTTCTTTAGTTAATTTGTTTTTTAACTTGTTCAGGGAGCTTTCAAGTTTCCGAGTTTTGAATACTTGACGAAAAACACTCACACCAGCAAATGCGAGTAAACCAACAAAAGTTGAAAGATAAATGATGACTAAATTGTTATCCATTTTCTACAAATACTGATTAAATTAAAATGTGTTAGGTCATAGATATCCGACTTCTTGAAGAAGTTAGGGATCTTAATTGATTAATTACTACAATCCCCAATATTCTATCCTTTCTTTGAGCCAACCTGTAACTGTATAACGGGCAATGGCTTCATTCACTTTACGTCTTAATTCATCATATTGCAATCCTTTGGGCATAACTACAGATAATGGTTCTGCTGATAATTTAGTTGCTAGTATATGATATTGAGGATATGCTTGCACCCAACCACTAAGAACGCTAAAATCCGCAGCAAAACCATCTACTTGATTATTTTCTATTTTTTCCCACCCTTGTCCGTAGGAATTGACAGCGACTAATTGAGCAGATGGTGTAAAATATTTTAAGTAAGAAATAGTGCTAGAGTGGTTGAGAACTGCTATTTTCCGGTTTCCTACATCTTTTAATTCTTGAATAGATGTATTTTTTATAACTATTGCCGCACCATCATAATAGTAGGGAACACTGAAGCTGACAAGGCGAGAACGTGATGCTGTTGCTGTCACCCCAGCGACAGCTAAATCAACTTGCTGATTAAATACTACAGGTAAGCGATCGCTATTAGCTACTGGTTGCAATTTTACAGCATCGGCTTTCCCTAATAAATCACTGGCTAAACGTTTGGCTAAATCAATTTCTAACCCCTGTAAATTGCCTTGATTATCCCTAAAACCTAGAGGGCGGAGGTTATCCTTAACTGCTAGATTTAGATAGCCTCGCTGCTGAATTTCCGCCATTGTTCCCGCATATACAGTCAAGTCGCCACCTAAAAAAAATAGGCAAACAATCAATAACAAGGTAGCGGATAATACCAGATGTAACTTCTTCATCATTGCCCAGGGTTTTACTCCAATTAAAAACTGCAAAAAACTTCTTAATTTTTAATTTTCAATTTTCCGAGGTGGCCATTTGTTACATCCGTTATTCATCCGTTGCCACCTTTATCCGTTAACCGATTGTGCCAATTCTGCAATTTTAGCAAAACTTGCCGGATCAAGAATTGCCAATTGCGCCAACATTTTGCGGTTTAGTTCCACATTGGCCTTTTTCAAATTGCCAATTAAACGGCTGTAGCTTAAACCGTGTTGTCTGGAAGCCGCATTAATACGTGCTATCCACAGACGACGAAAATCACGCTTTTTCTTTTTGCGATCGCGGTAAGCGCTTCTTAGCGCCTTCATTACTTGTTGATTAGCAGTTCTAAACAAAGTGGAATGAGAACCACGAAAACCTTTAGCTAATTTGAGAATTTTATTGCGGCGTTTACGAGCTACATTACCGCGTTTTACCCGAGTCATATCTTATTACCTGTGTTTTTTTACAAATATGGAAGCATTAAGCGCACATTTTCTTCGTCCCGTTCATGAACAACGGCCATTTTTGACATATTGCTCTTTTTGCTAGAAGATTTATGTTCTAATAAGTGGTTTTTGAAAGGTTTACGGCGGACAATTTTACCGCTACCAGTGGCGCGGAATCTCTTGGCCGCAGCCTTGCGAGTCTTTAGTTTAGGCATGAGATGGCTTTAATTCAACACAATCTACTATTATATACGAGAAAAGCCAAATTGTATGTCCCATTGGCAATATCAGCAAGGATTCCCAAAATATTTTAATTCAAGACTTGACAAGGCGAAAATTTTAGTGTACAGTTATGTTGTAATCAAAAATCTGTCCGCGCATATATAGTAAATCTTTTTAATGTTTCAACTATTAATATCACGTTATTTAACCAATAATTACTCTCTTCCTGTACACCAATTCCGTATTTAGGGGGCTTACTACCTTTGCTACTGCTTCTATTCAAGAATTTTTGAGCAATGGGGGTATCTGCTAAATTGTGTAAAATCTGTTGAGGATGTTCTAAAACAGAATTGTACGAATTTGTGTTTATTTATTGGCAACTAACTAAAATCGTAAATAATACATTAACTGAGCGATCGCTTCCCCTGATAATTCTAAACGTTTTTGAAAATCAAGTAAACTTAGGTAAGGACCTGCTGCCAGTCGGTTTTCTATAACTGTCTGTGCTAGAGATAAATCAATAAAAGGAATTTTACGCAAACCTTCAACCGTTGCTGTATTGGGATTAATTAGTTGGGGTTTATCTAAAGAATTATTGTCATAATAGTTAAATTTTAACATGGGTTTTAGTGGTTCTAATCGCTGCACTGGTATACCCAAAGCCGCAGCCACATCTTCAAGACAATAAAATACTACACCAGCGCGGGAAAGTTCTACTAGAGATCGGCATTGGTGAATTGATAACCCAGGTAAACGCAACCAATCATCTACAGTCGCTTGATTAGCATCAATTCCCAAGCCTAATTCAGCCGCTATTTGCACTTCTTCACCGGATTGTAAACGATAATAGGGGTCATTGAGTAATTTAACCCGGAGCTTTTGTAATTTCAGATTTAACGGTAGCCACTTATTCATATTTTTGTAGGTATAAATAAGTAATTTTTAGTTGCGCTAATCATCATCAAATCTAACTTTTTTATCACTTAGGAACGGAGAGGGAGGGATTCGAACCCTCGTATACATTACTGCATAACAGACTTTCCAGGTCTGCGCCTTCAACCACTCGGCCACCTCTCCAGGTGTCTCGCTTTACAATCCTACAACAGAATTTTCAAAAAAGCAAGCATTTTAAAAAAATATTTTTTTCATGACTCCCTGACCTGAAAATGCGGGGTTTTCCACCTATTTTCTTATAATAGACTTTGACACCCCCAAATCGGAAAAGCTAAAAATCAAAATGGTTCAAACCCACACCATTAAAGTTTATAATCGCCAAACTGGTATATCCCATACCCTGGAAGTTCCCGAAGACCGTTATATTTTGCACACTGCTGAACATAACGGGGCTGAACTCCCCTTTTCTTGTCGTAATGGGGCTTGTACAACTTGTGCGGTGAGAGTTGTATCAGGAGAAATTTATCAACCAGAAGCCATTGGCCTTTCCCCAGCTTTACGCCGTCAAGGGTACGCCTTATTATGTGTAAGTTACGCTCGTTCTGATTTAGAAGTAGAAACACAAGACGAAGATGAAGTTTATGAACTTCAATTTGGGCGCTTTTTTGGTAAAGGTAGAGTTAAAGCGGGTTTACCCTTAGATGAGGACTAATAGTTTTTTTGTGTTCAAGTTAGTAAATTTCATGGCGAGGACGATCTCTATTATATTCCGTCTTCGCATTCCTGTGACAAAAATCAAAGTAATTATATTGTTGAGTTTGTTATTTTTGGTGAGTTGTCAAAGCCAAAATAAATCCGCAACAATTCCCTCTGATGTGAAATTAGCGCGGGTTATGAGTGGACAAAGTTTGGAAGTGTTGGGAATGGAAACACAACCCAATTTAACCTCTCAAATCCGATTAATTGGTTTAGATGCTCCAGATCTGGGTCAAACTCCTTGGGGGGAGGATGCAAAAAAAACACTAGAAACTTTGATTGGTGGTATAAATAAATCTATAAAACTGGAATTTGACCTAGAAAACAAGGATAAATTTAACCGTACCTTAGCTTATGTATGGAAAGATCAACTATTGTTAAACGAAGAAATCATTAAACAAGGATATGCTTTATTTGTAGCGCGATCGCCTAATAATAAATATAATCAACGTTTGGAACACGCCCAACAATGGGCCAGAATCATGGGAAAAGGTATCTGGAATCCTGATCAACCTATGCGAATAACTCCTGGAGAGTATCGTCGTCTTTATCGTTAAATCCACTGACAACTAACAACTAACAAATATGCAAATTTTTCTAGATATTGCTACAGAAGCAGCCCTGGCCGCAGGTGTAGTTTTACAAAATTATTTAGGTAAATTAGAAGACACAATTACCGAAAAAGGCCGTCCGGGTGACTTAGTTACTGCTGCTGATAAAGCTTCTGAACAGGTAATTTTAGAAGTTTTGCGTCGTCATTTTCCCCAACATTCGATTTTAGCAGAAGAGTCGGGAAAACTGGGAAATCAAGATCATGATTTTCTCTGGGCTATTGACCCCCTCGATGGTACAACTAATTACGCCCATCAATATCCTTGTTTTGCTGTTTCCATTGGTTTATTGATTCAAGGTATACCCAAGGTAGGGGTAATTTATGACCCTTTTCGTGATGAATTATTTCGGGCTGGGTCGGGTTTAGGTGCAACCCGTAACCGTCGTCCTATTCATGTTTCCCAAACAGCGGAATTAAATAAAAGCTTGTTGTCTAGTGGATTTGCTTATGATCGTCGAGAAACCGCTGATAATAATTATGCTGAATTTTGTCATCTGACCCATCTTACCCAAGGTGTGCGTCGTGGTGGTGCAGCAGCCTTAGATTTAGCCTATGTAGCCTGTGGACGACTTGATGGTTATTGGGAGAGAGGAATAGCTCCTTGGGACTTTGTGGCTGGGATAATATTGGTTCAGGAAGCAGGAGGAAAGGTGACTGCTTATGATGGAACTCCGATTAAAATTGAGTCGGGGAGAATTTTAGCTACTAATGGTCATCTTCATGATAGTCTTAGTCAAGAATTGATGCAAGTTCCCCGTTTATCTAGTTGGACATGATTTTTTGATCATGATTTTGGGTAAGAAATAGGAATAATGTCAGTTAAGAAACATCCGCACCCAAGGCTATCCTAATTACCCAAAATACCATTAAAGAGGCGATCGCTAACCAATCAGCCATTTTTAACTTTAATTCTTGCCATTTAACCTGATGTTCATTAGGACTAGTAAAACCCCTAACCATCATCGCATTTGCCATTTGTTCAGCACGCAAAAGCAGATTTTTTAATAGTCTCTCGGTAACAGTTAACCAAACTTTTGCTCCTGCTTTTAATCCTAACTTTTTCCAATTAATTGCCCTAGTCATAACGGAACGAACTAAGTTTTGAATTTCTTCTAAAACCAAGGGAATAAACCGCAAAGATAAAGTCAGAGTTAGGGTGATTTCTGTAACTGGAATATTCAACCTTCTTAAAGGCTGCATTAAACTTTCCATTCCCGACGTAATTTCCTCCGGTGCGGTTGTGAGTAAATATAAATTAGTGCTGTAGATTAATGTAAAAACTATTGTACTCAAACTAGTTGCTAAATCCCAAGAACGGCGACTGATTTTCACAAATCCCTGGTGAAATAACACATAGCTATATTGTTTATTATTATCTGCTATAGTCGGGGTAATTTGGTTTTTTTTATCAGTGCTGAGTTGGGTGAGAATTTGTTCATTTCTAGGTAAACGTGACTGATAATTTGTACCTAATCCATCGGGACTAATTGCGCCAATAGCTAATACCATAAATGATAATACCAGCAGCCAGCCCATTTGTTGTCGCCATACTCTGAGCGGAATTTTAGCAAACACAGTCAAAATAATTAGCAGTAATACCAGTAACACCCGCCAATAATTATTAGCGAAAACATAGCTACTTAGAAAACTCAATAACCAAATTAACTTCACTCGCGGGTCGAGTTTATGTAACCAAGTTTGCGGTTCTTCTAAGTAAAGTCCGATGGGTAGCGATCGCAGTAAATCCATATTTTTGTCATTGGTCAGTTGTCATTTGTCAGTTGTCAACGGTATCAATTCCGGGAAGATGACCAACTGACAATAGTTTTTTATTTTACACGAGTAGCTCGATTCGGACCACCAATTTCCATGTCTCGAACTTTCTTACTGCGCCAAAATAGACGAATGGGTGTCCCTTGAAAGCCCAACTGTTTACGGAATTGTCGTTCGATATAGCGGCGATAATTCTCATTAAATCGTGTAGCATCATTCACAAACAAAGCAATAGAAGGAGGCTGACTACTCACCTGAGTCCCATAATATATTTTACCCTGACGACCGCCCCGGGATGTCGGTGGTGAATGCCAACTAATAGCATCTTCTAGCACTTCATTAATTACTGATGTACTTACACGACGTTTATGTGATTCAGCGGCTTCATTGACCAATTCTAAAATCTTTTCTACTCTTAATCCTGTAACTGCACTCACAAAAATAGTATCCGCCCATTCAGTAAAATGTAAGCGAGATTCTAAATCTTTTTCATAATCATAAATGGTGTAAGAGTCTTTTTCGATCGCATCCCACTTGTTAATAACAATAACACAAGCGCGACCTTCTTCTAAAACGCGCCCAGCTAATTTTTGATCTTGTTCGGTTACACCATCTATGGCATCAATCACTAATAAAACCACATCAGCCCGACGAATAGCTTTAAAAGCGCGGTTAATACTGAAAAATTCCGTCCCGTATTCTATATGTTTCTTTTTGCGAATACCAGCGGTATCAATTAACCTGTAGGTTTGTCCACCTCGTTCAACTATTGTATCAATAGTATCTCTAGTTGTTCCAGAAATCGGACTGACAATAGCTCTATTTTCACCAACAAAGGCATTAAGTAGACTGGATTTACCCACATTTGGACGGCCGATAATAGCGACTTTAATTTCTGGATTTTCCTCTACTTCTGTTGCATAAGGAATGTGATTCATTAACTCATCGAGAATTTCCCCCGTACCACTACCATGAATAGCGGAAATGGGGAAAGGTTCACCTAGTCCTAATTCCCAAAATTCAGCGGCTTGAATCACTCCTTGATCTGGAGATTCGCATTTATTCACAGCCAATAATACGGGTACTGGTTGCTGACGTAACCATTCGGAAATTTCTTCATCTGCGGGCATTAGACCTGCTTGCCCATCTACTACGAAAATCGCCGCAGAGGCTTCTGCAAGAGCCGTTAAAGCTTGTTGGCGAATTAAAGGTAAAAATTCGGTGTCATCGTTAAAAACTAAGCCGCCTGTGTCCACTACCACAAATTCCCGATCATTCCAAAAAGCTGGACGATACGTGCGATCGCGTGTTACACCTGGTTCATCGTGAACTATTGCTGTTTGATCTCCAGCAAGACGATTTACAAAGGTAGATTTGCCCACATTCGGGCGGCCGATAATTGCAACAATTGGCAATGGCATAAACTGAAGTTCTTTAGTGCTGAGTGTGTAGGTGTGCTGAGTTTTGTCTCTACGTTCTTCACCCAGCACTGTTTTAGAGAACTACTTATTGTATCATGGTTTTTGATAATTAAAGATAATTAAATTTGTTTGTGAAATCAGATATTAATAGATCCCTGAATTTTTAAAGAAATCAGGGATCTGAGTATCAAGATATTTAACTAGATTTCATTCAGGAATTGTAACTACTGGATCTTCAATTTCAGAAGACACACTAGGTAATTCTAGACAATATCCAGCGCCATAGACGGTTTTAATATAGCGTGGATGACGAGGATCGGGTTCAAGTTTGGTTCTCAAATGACGAATATGTACGCGAATAGTCTCAATATCATCATCAGGATCATAACCCCAAACTTCTCTGAGGATTTCACTGGGGGAAACGGTTTGTCCGTGACGTTGTAGCAAGCAGTGGAGTAACTCAAATTCTAAATGAGTCAATTTCACTGTTGTTTTGAACCAGATAGCCTCAAATCTTTCGGGAACAAGGGTAAGAGATCCATAGTTGAGAATTTCACTATGTTTTGCTGCTTGGGGAATTCTGTCAGTGCGTCGCAATAAAGCCCTTATCCGTGCTAATAATTCCTCTACCTCAAATGGTTTGGTAAGATAGTCATCCGCACCAGCATTAAACCCTTCTACCTTATTTTGAGTTTGGCTTAAAGCAGTCAACATCAATACAGGAATCTCAGCAGTGCGCTCATCCCGACGTAAGCGTTGACAAACTGTAAACCCATCTACTTTGGGTAACATCAGATCAAGCATGATTAAGTCCGGTTGTAGCTGGAGAGCCAGTGCTTGACCTTTGACACCATCTTCGGCTTGACTAACATCGTAGCCCGCCATTTCCAAGTTGACGGCAACAAGTTCTGAAATCGCTAGGTCATCATCTATGACAAGAATCCTCGGCATTCTTAAAAATTATAACTACTTTATTTAAGGATAATTGACGTTCCCCCTACTACCAAAAGTTCGCTGTGCTAATTCTGGTAGAAAGTTGAGGGACTTTTGAGATCATCAAGCAAACCGTAAACTTTTGTTTTCCTTGATATATAAAAAGACTATCATCTTAATTATAAAAAATATGTTAAATCTAATATAGAACCTATTTAGGATCTGTGATGGGGCAGCAGCTACTCTTTTGAACGTCAACCTCAGAAAACAAGAATTAATATTGGACTAGTATTGGCGTGATTAAATGCAGTTAGATATTCCCACATATATTACAATCGGTTACAAAATTTTCTCCCCTTTTATTAAGCGAGTCATATATAGTCATGTCCAATAGTAATATATATCTTCCCTATTTTGACAAACTTCTGGAAAAATTCCGCCAGGGTGATACCGAGACAATGCAAGCCTTTGGTAGGCACGTCCATTGGGGTTACTGGGAAAACCCGAAAAAAGCGGATGGTTCAGTATCAGATTTTGTTGCAGCAGCCGAAAATCTGTGTCAGCGAGTATGCGATGCAGCAAATATCAAAGATGGTGATAAATTGTTAGATGTCGGGTGCGGTTTTGGTGGAACTATTGCCAGTCTCAATGAACGTATTGCTAATAGCGTACTAGTGGGTTTAAATATTGATGAACGCCAATTAATACGTGCGAGATCGGAAGTCAAAGCATCAAATTACAATCAAATTGAATTTGTACAAGGTGATGCCTGTCAACTTCCTTTTGAAGATGCTTCCTTTGATGTGGTACTGGCAGTGGAGTGTATTTTTCATTTTCCCAGTCGGGAGCGTTTTTTCCAAGAAGCAAAGCGAGTTTTAAAACCGGGTGGTAGACTAGCATTATCTGATTTTGTCCCCATTCCCCTAGCTTATCACTTGATGAACTTGGTAGGACAAGTAATTAAGTCACCTGTGGGACAAACCTATGGTAGAGTGGACAGTCGTTTTACTGTGAATGATTACCGAAAACTCGCCCAAGAAACCGGATTTAGTATACTTGAGGAAGAAGATATTACAGTAAAAACACTGCCAACCTATCCCATTGTTAAACGGATATTTGAGGAAATGGGCGGCGAAATTGACAGAAAATCCACGGCTGATGTTGAATTGGTGAGTAATTTAGGATTGTTGCGCTACCTGATTCTTTCCTTTCAATCGCTCTAAAATTTATTAAAATTTATGTTTATGGGGATTATTAATTACAGCATTTACCATTGACCTGACCTCAAAGACTTTACACCACAAGACTTTAAATTTTGTTCCCTGTAACTGTGTTTAATTATAATTGGCTACCTGCACCCAAAAACTTAAATTTGTCATTAAATGATGTGCATCTTTGGCGCATTAATTTAAACCAATCAGAATCACAATTACAAACTTTCTGGGAAACTTTATCTAGTGATGAAATTGCTCGCGCCGAAAGGTTTTATTTTCCTGAACATCGGCAAAGATTTATCGCTGGACGTGGCACTCTCCGCGCCATTTTAGGTCGGTATTTAGCTATTGACCCCAAACAAGTGGAATTTGAATATCAACCCCGTGGTAAGCCTTTTTTGGCGGCTAAATTTGCAAATCAAAGATTATTCTTTAATTTATCTCATTCCCAAGATTTAGCTTTGTGTGGTGTGAGTTATCAAAATCAGATTGGTGTAGATTTAGAATGTATTCGCACTATGCCAGATTTAGAAAGTCTGGCCAGACGGTTTTTTTCTCCTGAAGAATATGAACATCTGCGCTTAGTTTCTTCTGAAGAACAAAAACAAATGTTTTTCCGTTATTGGACTTGTAAAGAAGCTTATGTAAAAGCTACAGGAGATGGTTTAGTCAAGTTAGAAGAAATTAAAATATCTTTAACAAAAAATCAACCCAGTAGATTACTTGTATCAGGAGATTGGAATTTAAGGGAATTAACACCAACAGATAATTTTGCGGCCGCAGTTGTCGTTGCGGGAAAGAATATTAATTTACATTGTTGGGAATATTCACTGATCTAAAAACGCTAACTAATGCTAACAAAAGTCGGCTTTTTCTTCCTGCTTCATCCTAGAACTGTCAGCACTATGTAGAGACGTTCCATACTATGTAGAGACGTTCCATGGAACGTCTCTACAACGGTTAATCTAACCGCTTCTTATCTTAAATTAATTGCAGCGTTTACATCTCTATCACACTCAAAACCGTATTTCTCACATTTAAACACTCTTTGAGATAATGACAGTAAAATTCCAATATTGTTACCATAGAGGTGTGACTTTGCATAGGAAGCATAAGTGATTAATTGTCATTAATTGTTAGCTTTTGAGTTACTGTTAATTAGCCCTTTGTGGACTATTAAATGGGTTTCCTGTCTCATAACTGAAGTCGCTTAAAAGCGACTTGAATTAGCAGTAATTGGGTTTTGGGTGAGTTCTCAACTGTCTTGAGGGGAAATTCGGCCAAGGTAAACTAAGATTTAGGACGTTGCTGATTTAAGGTATGAAAATGATTTTTGATGATTTCAAAACCCTTCTAGAGACCGTCCATGGAAGGTCTCTAGGTCTCTACACCTAAATTCATACCTGGTTTCAGCAACACCAGATTTAGTTTGGGTAGAGTCATGACTAACTAAACTTCCTGGAAAACTTATGTTTACTGTGGCCTGACTAATTGATGAATTTAACTCATACCAAAATCATCTCAATAATCTCCAGTAGAAAAATCACAGTTTAGACATTATTCAGGTGCTAATAATTCCCGAATTATCCTAGTGACAGCTTTTTGAGTGACGCGACTAGCAATTTGTTGACCTAAACGCTGCACTCCTGGGTTAACAATGATTTGGGCTAATTGCGGTGCTATTTTAGTAGCATCAAAACCTTTAGTTTCTCGCAAAATACCAGCAATGCGTTTAATATATTCTAAGGTTTGTTGTTGTTCAACTGTTGCTGATGGGATTTGATTTACTGCTGTTAATCCTACCCTTTCTCTGAGTATATAGGTGAAGTTATGTAAAGCATTTTTACTAACAGCGTCTACACTATTGAAAAATTCATCAACTAATCTATCACGAATAAATGAACCCCGTTCTGAAGAAAGAAATTCTACTCCTTGATTGAGGACTAAGTTAAGATCATATTCTTGGTTACTGCGGGCATTTTTTAACAAGTTTTCCAAACGATTCCAGCGGAATTTACCATCTTTAAAAAGTAACTCCTTTAATGATGTTCTTAATTCATCTGCGGGGTCTGTTAGTAACCGTTTAGCAACATAAGGATAGGCTTCGCTGAGAACTTTGAAGTTGGGATCTATATAAATTGCAATTCCTTCTAAAGTGACAAGAGAACGAATAATTAAAGCGTAATAAGGTGGAACACGGAAAGGATATTCATACATTAAAGCCGATAAATCATCGGTAATACTTTTAATATTCAAATCCGCTACACTTGCACCTTCCGCATTAGCAAATACCTTAGCAAAAGCCGGAACAATAGGGGTAAGGTCCGTTTCTGGAGTCAGAAATTCTAGCTTTACATAGTCTTTTGCTAAACTATCAAATTCTCGGTTAACAACGTGAACAATTGCCTCAATTAAACCATAACGTTGGGCTGGTTTAACTTCGCTCATCATCCCAAAATCAAGATAAGCTAATTTACCATCCATAGTAGCTAACAAGTTACCTGGGTGGGGGTCAGCATGGAAAAATCCATGTTCTAATAATTGACGCAAGGAACACTGGACACCAATTTCAATTAAATACCGCGCATTGATTCCTAAAGCCGCAATTTTTTCTGGTTGAGTTAATTTCAAACCGTTAATCCATTCCATCGTTAAAACCCGACGGTTGGTGTATTCCCAGTAAATTTTTGGTACATAAATATCCTTCATCGTACCATATAACTCAAAAAAGCGTTCGGCATTTTCCCCTTCATGAATATAATCCATTTCTTCAAAAATGCGATCGCCCAATTCATCTAAAATCCCGACTAAATCACTACGCACCCGCTTGACTTTGCGCTGTACCCAACCAGCCAGATTTCGTAAAATATACAAATCTATAGTAATTCGTTCCCGTAAATCTGGACGCTGAACTTTAATCGCTACCTCTTCCCCAGTTTTCAATTTTCCTTTATATACCTGTCCCAAGGAAGCAGCCGCAATAGGTTGAGCAGATAATTCTGCATAAATTTCCGTCGGTGGCGCTCCTAGTTCTTCTTCTATAAACTGGTAAGCTATTTCATTAGGAAAAGCCGGTAATTGATCTTGCAGTTTAGTTAATTCTTCTAAATAAACTGGTGGGACTAAATCTGGCCTGGTAGATAAAGCTTGACCGATTTTAATGTAAGCCGGACCGAGTTTTGTTAATAATTTTCTGAGTTGAATGGCGCGACGTTGTTCATTTTTTACCAAAATTCCCCATTGCTTATCCCACCATAAGCCAAATGCAAAGGAAATTGTTGGTTTAAGAACCGTCAAAATCCGCCCTAAAACTTGCAGAAATCGTCCACGATATTGTTCTTGTATTTCCACAGGATCATACAGCACTGTCTCCGGTTCAGATCCTGTTGTCACTCGCGGCTTATGTCTCGGCTGTCTGGAGACTTCCGCTGACTTGATTACTAAAGTCTCTGCACTTTTTTCCGCTATGACTTCAATTACGGACAATTCGCCTCCGCGACTGTCCTCCTGAATTGTTCGAGAACTAGGGGGAAGTGTCTTAACCATCATGAAGAAGCCACCAGTTAAATCAACGTTGTTAAATATTGTAACAATATCTTGTCTTTTAGAAATATTTTTGTCAATTATTATATTTTATGTTTTTGTAAGCTACAACGAATCTTAATTTAATACGTTACGATTAAGAAGATTATGATAATAGTTTTTTGCTCTCGCAGAGCCGCAGAGGACGCGGAGAAAAGAGAAATATAGAGCGTTTTTATCTAAATTTGGGACTTTTTTATTTGCAAGTCTCTTTTTAAATTACAAGATTGATTAAATAATTTGGATATTTTGTTCTAGAGATATAAGTTATTTATATAAGACTTTGGGAAAAAAGAACTTTCTCAATAAACAGGGGTCTATTCTCATGAATATTGAGAATTTTGTCAATAATTTCACG
>Ga0208222_1000255_pt1 | contig 15010 bp, 18 predicted proteins | sample LakMenEpi13Sep09_FD_150694 | JGI IMG/M metagenome (GOLD analysis project Ga0208222, IMG submission 150694) | Freshwater microbial communities from Lake Mendota, WI - 13SEP2009 deep hole epilimnion (SPAdes) | ecosystem: Environmental > Aquatic > Freshwater > Lentic | place: Lake Mendota, Madison...
AATTGGTCAAAATCAAATCTCAAGTCCAAATGGTGCTGGTTTTGGAACCTGTAATACTTTGGCTGGTGGCTGGTGGGGCAATCAATTGGCAAATCAGACCATAACCTCAACTCATTCTAGCGGTTGTTTAACTTTTAGGTTTTGTAGTGACGCTACTATACAGCAAAGTGGTTGGGTTGCCAATATTATTTGTTCGCCTATCTCTGCATCTTTTATTTCACTTACTTCTTTCCTAGACAATAATGCTAATGGACAGCTTGACAACAATGAAATAACTTTTCCTTTTGGAAATTTTAATTATGAAAAGAACAATGATGGCAATACAGTTGAGCTAACTTCTTCAAATGGCATTAATAATATTATAGTAACAAATCCTTCTGATAACTATGATGTCAATTTTAATTTGTTTTCGCAATATGCGAATAATTTAAATGCAACAGTTTCTTCTTTTCAAAACGTGAATACAACTAATGGTAATGTCAATTTGTTTTTTCCTGTAGTAGTGACTAATCCATTCCTAGATGTTGAAGTTAATCTTCTACCAATTTCTCAACCCAGAGCAGGTTTCAATTACATCAATAGAATTATTTACAAAAACAGCGGAACAATTGCAACAAGTGGCACCATCAACTTTACTAAAGACCCCATAACGAATTTAATCAGTGTAAACGAAGCTACTGCTGTGACCAATAGTAATGGCTTCACTTTTGAATACACTAATCTATTGCCTTTTGAAACAAGAAGTATAGATGTAGTGATGTTTACCCCGCCTATTCCGATTGTTACGATCAACCAACTTTTAACCAATACGGTTTCTATTACGCCTATAGAAAATGACATTAACGAATTAAATAATACAGAGTCGTCTAGACAACCTGTTATAGCCGCTTATGATCCCAACGATAAAATGGAGTCAAGAGGCAGAAGAATTTTGTTTGAAGATTTTGATCTGGCTACAGATGACTTTATATACACCATTCGCTTTGAAAATGAAGGCAATGCGAGCGCCATAGATGTCCGTGTGGAGGATACGCTTCATACCCAACTTGACGAAACAACAGTACGCATGGTTGCTGCAAGTCATAATTATGTTTTACAACGAATCGGCAATCAGTTGACTTGGCGATTTAATAACATTCAACTTCCTGTTTCTGTACCTAATACACAAATAGGTCATGGCTATATTACCTTTAAAATTAAACTAAAGCCTGGTATTCAAGTGGGCAGTTTAGTGCCTAATAAAGCTAGTATTTATTTCGACACCAATCCACCAATAATTACTGACGAATTTGTAACGGAATTTTACGAGGTGCTTCAAGTTGACGCTTTTCAACAACAAGTTTCCTTTTACCCAAATCCTGCAACAAATCAGTTTTTCATGACATCAAAAAGTGAAATCATCAGCTGGGAACTTTACAATGTTGAAGGTCGTAAGTTGCAAGAAAATCAAAAAGTTAATCTATTAAATACACTAGTTGATATTGAAAAATTGGCGGCTGGTGCATATTTTATTCATGTGAAAACCATTGATTCTCAAGCTAAAATAAAACTCATCAAGCAGTAGAAAAATAGTCCCCCAAAAAATGATACAAAACAATTGGAAAAGGCTTTTTCATGACTTCGTGTGGTGATAAAGCCTTTTTTAGTTTCATATCAGAACCAAATTCATAAAAATTAATCAATAATGTTTGATGCGTCAATTGATGTTTTTTATGACCTAAAAACACTAAATCTTCGAGTGAAATTGACGTTAAGGTTAAATCAGATAAAAACTTTAAGTCGTCTTGCTGCCAATTGGCAATTTCTCCCTCAATAAGTGGCAGTTCATACAAACCTTGCCAAATACCTTGCTCAGTGCGTTGGTTAACGATGATATGGCCTGAATTATCTTTAATGACAAAGTAGTTTAAAAATCTATTGGTTGGTTTTTGTAATTTTGATTTAACTGGTCTCATACTAATCGTTTGATTACCAAAAGCGAGGCAATTGTCTTGAAAAATACAACTGTCACAAAGTGGATTTTTTGGCTTGCAATGCGTGGCACCAAACTCCATCATCGCCTGATTAAATAAATCTGGCCGCTTGGCATCGATGATTTCTAATGCTAAATTTTCAAAATAGACCCTGTTTTTTGTTTTGGCAATATCTAATTCCACATCAAAAATTCGGGCTAAAACCCTGAACACATTGCCATCAATCGTTGGTACCTTTTCTTTAAATGCAAAAGAAGCGATTGCGGCGGCCGTATAAGGTCCAATGCCTTTGAGCTTTATTAGGTTGTTATAAGTATTAGGAAAAATGCCTTGATACTGCTCAACAATAAAAGTCGCAGTTTTTTTGAGATTCCTAGCCCTACTATAATACCCCAAGCCTTGCCACAATTTTAAAACATCATGTTCATCGGCGTGATGCAAATCAAAAATGGTTGGGTAGTTTTCTACAAACCGCTCATAATATGGCAAACCTTGTGCGGCTTGCGTTTGTTGTAAAATTATCTCAGACAGCCAAATTTTATAGGGGTCTGTGGTTTCACGCCATGGAAAATCACGTTTATTTTGATGATACCAAGCAAGGAGTTTATGTGAGAAGTTTGTCATAAATTAATATAAATCAATAATTTATGTTAAAAATGGCAAATAAAAAGAAAGCTAAAATAGGCGAAGTTCATAAAAAAACCTAAAGTTAACAAAATTAGTTATTTTATATGATATAATTTAATTTTATCTTAAAATCAGCACTTGACAATTTAAAAAATATTACTTTCGAAGTTTCTATTCTATCCAATGCAAAAAATAAATTATCGAATAATAAATATATTCTCTAAGCTAATCAATGATTACTTATTTGAACCTGACTTGTTAAAATCATTTTACAACCAAACGCCTGTACTTGAAAATTTTGCGGAACAAATTAATTTTAAATCACAAAATTTTAAAAACCGTGAAGATTTAACACAGATTCTATTGCAGCAAAACAAGGACTGTGCCAAAAGTGTTTTGGACAACGTTTTGAAAATGAAAGAAAACAACACTTTTACTGTAATTACTGGCCACCAACTTAATCTTTTTACTGGGCCTTTATATGTTTTTTATAAAATAATTACGGTTATCAATCAATGTCAATTGCTAAAAGAAAACTACCCTGACCAGCATTTTGTTCCGGTTTTTTGGATGGCTAGCGAAGACCATGATTTTGATGAAATAAATCATTTTTATTTTAATGACAAGAAAATTTCATGGCCTATCGAAACTTCTGGACCTGTAGGAAAAATTTCGACAAAATCAATAAATATTTCTGATTTTATCAAAGATTTTCCAGATAATGAAAATGGCAAAAAATTACAATCTTTGTTTGAAACCGCCTATAAAAATCATGAAAACTTAACACAAGCTACGCGGTTTTTAATAAACCATTTCTTTGAGGATAATGGCCTTGTTATCGTGGATGGTGATGATGTTGCTTTAAAAAAATTAATGATTCCTATTATCAAAGAAGATGTCATTAATCAGCATAGTTTTCAAAAAATTAACGACACCTCTAATCATTTAAAAGATTATCATATTCAAATAAACCCACGAGAAATAAATTGGTTTTATATTCAAGATGGTTTGAGAGAACGAATTATTTTTCAAAAAGAGAAGTTTTATATCAACCATACATCGCTTCAATTTACCAAAGAAGAACTCGTCGTAGAAATTGAAAACCATCCGGAAAGATTTAGTCCAAATGCGCTATTAAGACCTCTTTATCAAGAAGTGGTTTTTCCAAATTTGGCCTATGTTGGTGGTGCCGCTGAAGTGGCTTATTGGTTGGAGCTTAAATCAACTTTTGATTATTATCATGTGCATTTTCCTATAGTGATGTTACGTGATCATGTGATTATTTTAAATCAAAAACAATCCCAAAAACTTGAAAAATATCAGGTTAAATTAGAGGAACTGTTTTTAAACGAAGTTGAATTAGGTCAACTTTTAAGTAAGCGCTATGGCGTGTCAAACGTTGATTTCTCACGTTTGAGAGAAAATTTGCTTTCTCAATTTCAGGAATTGTATGAAGTTGTAAAAAATACTGATCCGTCATTTAAAGGTGCTGTTTTAGCAGAAGAAACGCGACAAACAAAAGGCTTAGACAAACTTGAAAAACGCTATTGGAAGGCAGAAAAAATGCGCTTACAAGAAAAGATAAATAATGTTTTATTGCTCAAAGCAGAATTGTTTCCTAGAGGAATTATGCAAGAACGTGTGCATAATTTTTCAACGTATTATGCCCTATATGGCGATGATTTCATTCGCAAAATAAAAGAGCAAGTCCAAGGAGATTATGATGCATTAAAAGTGGTTACCTTTTAAAAATAGGCACCGCTGAACAAGCCTCACCAAACATAACGCTTTTTGCAACTGCTTGAAGATGTTTTAAAGCTAAAACGTAAGCCTCACTTGGAACTGCTTTTTTGCTGCAGCCTTTCAATATGATGGGCTTATTTTGATAGGCGCTGTAATCTAGTTTACTTAATATATCTTGATAATAAAGTTTCAGGACCATTGATTCATCAGCTTGATAGACATAATAGGTATGGCGCATAACATAGCTTGACACCAACAAATAGGCCCATGCGGGCAAAATGGCATCTGTTGAACAATTTAAAGCAACGATTTGACCAGAATAAACCGACCAGTCATGATTTTTTAAAGCTTCTCGAAATGGCTTTTCCATTAATATGATGCCTTCATGTAACCATTTTGATAAATCAATGTTTATAGGTTTGTTGCTTGGAAAATAGTCTTCCAAATCAAAAGTCATTAGGGGGCTTTGGGCGACACGGTTGATGATTTCATTCATTTCTTAAACATTAAGAAGTTAAGTAAGTTAAGGTTTGTTTTATAAAAGTAAAAATAATATTTTTGTTAAAAATTAATTTTTATAACGATGAAAAAAAAAGAAATTACAGAGTTGTCTTATGAATTAGTTGGTTTTGCAATAAAAATCCACAAAGAACTGGGACCAGGATTGTTAGAATCAGTTTATGAGGAATGTCTAAAATATGAGATTTCAAATGCTGGATATAGTTTTGAAAGTCAGAAAAAAGGTACCATTATATTATGAAAGTTTAAAGTTGGATGCCCATCTACGATATGACCTATTAGTTGAAAAAAATATTGTAATTGAAATAAAAACTGTTGAAAATTTACTCGCTGTTCATGAAGCGCAACTATTGACTAATATGAAATTATTAAAAGTTCCACAAGGGCTTTTGATTAATTTATATACGGATAACATTACAAAATCAATGAAACCATTTGTTAATGAATACTTCAGAAAATTAAAAGATTAAAGTGATATAACTTAAGCTTCTTAATGTTTCAACTAAAAACTTAAACTTCTTAATGCCTTAATGTTTAATTTTACAAAAACCCCAATTCCAATTTAGCCTCTTCACTCATCAAGTCTTTAGTCCATGGTGGATCAAAAGTGATTTCGACCTCTGCCGATTTGACCGTATCAATACTTTTTACTTTTTCTTCAACCTCAAGAGGTAAAGTCTCTGCAACTGGACAATTTGGGGAAGTCAACGTCATCAAGATTTTCACATCATTATCTTCGTTAATCATCACATCATAAATGAGACCAAGTTCATAGATGTCAACGGGAATTTCAGGGTCATAGATGCCTTTAAGGACTTTGACTATATTTTCACCTAAATTGATGGTGTCGTTATATTGTTCCATGGTTTTTTTATTCTTTTAAAATTAAATTATAATAAATCCCGCTTATTGATTTAATGCCTCCAATTATTTGATGACTAAAAAAATCTGGGTTAATTTTGTTGTTTAAATCTGCGTCACAATTAATGATATATTTTTCTTTCATTTTAGATACAAGATAAACATAGTGGTTATCATAGTGTGAAGTTAGCTTAACATCAACTACCTCATTCAAATCTCTGGAAGTAGAAGAAATTTTCGTTGTTCTTTCAATTTTGTTTTGGTTGAAATAGAATTTATCGGTAAAAGAGTGACCTGAAATTACTTTTCGTATAAAATTGTACATTTCTTTGGAATAATTAGACTTATCATTAATATAATTTAATTCTAAAGCATTTTGTTTCCCTTTATATTCGCCTTCTATCCTATAGGATAGATGAAAAATAAGGGACTGCAGCGCTCTAAACTCATATTTGTTCAAAAGATTTATAGGAATATAAAATCTATTTGATTCGTCTTTTTTTATTTTTATTTCATCAATTTTGGCGTCCTTCGCCATATTAAATAGGCATAAGCTATCTGCAATAAGTTGATTATTTTCAATATTAAATTTCTGTTCTAATTGATAAATAAATTTAATATTTTGACAGTTTATATTTAATGAAATCAAAAGTAATAAAAAAATTAAAAAATTCTTCATCGTTTATAATTTTATAAACTTTTAGGCAACATTAATAAAAAAGGTAATGCGTTTGCATAGTTTAAAGCCTCATATTCAATGCCTAGTTGTCTGATGTTTTGATAATAATCATTGTGATTTTGATAATAATATTTTTCATTAGTTAAAAACCAGGACTTTTTGCCAAGTTTTTCTGCAATAAACCATTTTTCAAGTAGGCGAGCAAATCTGCCATTACCATCAAGCCAAGGATGAATTTTTACAAAAACCAAATGAAGCATTGCTGCAAAATAAAAAACTTCTTCAAAAGATAAATTAATCTTTTTAAGAAGGTATAAATCTTGCCAAAACTTACTCATTTCAGTTTGCACTTCATCTGGACGCGTTGCAACATAATCAATTTTACCATTTTCAGTCGTTACATACATGTTTTGAATCCTGTATTTACCTTGCCATGCTTTTGAAATAAGATTTTGACTGATTATTTGATGGACTTCTTTGGCATTTTGTTCATTTAATTCATGATTTTGAGCAAATGTATAAGCCATGTATAAATCGTCAGTTTTTTTAGTGTAATCAGGTTTAAAGTTAAGATGCTCGCGTTTATGTTTAACGTAACTGTCCAAATCAATGTCTTCTCCTTCAATTTTACTACTAAATACGCTAGCAACCGAGGTATAAAAACTAAAGTCAATTGTGCTTAGTTCTGCATCTTTCAAATCATCAAATTTTTTCTTCAAGTCAGCTGGCAACTGCTTTAAAAAGGCATTTAATAATTGATTTGAAAGAATAAAAAAACTCATTTTTATGATAATTAATTTTTACTTTGATAAGCCAAAGCGTAAAGTTTAATCTGCTTAACCATTGAAACTAAACCGTTGGCTCGTGTTGGTGAAAGGTGCTCTTTTAAACCAATTTCATCAATAAAATCCGTATTAGTTTCTAAAATTACCTGCGGACTTTGGTTATTAAAAACTCTGATTAACAATGCTATAATCCCCTTGGTCAAAATAGCGTCACTATCAGCAAAATAATTGATTTTATTGTCGTCAAATTTGGCATCTAACCAAACTTTTGATTGGCAACCTTTAATGATGTTGTCATCTGTTTTTTTATCAGCTTCTATCAAGGGCAAGGATTTGCCAAGTTCGATAAGGTATTCGTATTTTTCCATCCAATCATCAAACAAGGAAAATTCATCAATGATTTCTTCAGCTATACTCATAGTTTGTGATTTGTAAATTTAAACAAAACGTTAATGATAGGTTTAATTTTTTTGTTAGGATTGTGATGATCAAACGCTTGGGTTTGATAGCGGTTACCAGATTGCGAAATGGCAAAAACCGCGTGCATCCCTTTGTCCGAAAACCTATCATTTGAAGGCACATCTAACCAACCTATTTCTTCAACTTTTAGTTCTTCTAAAGCCAATTGGAGTTCGGCTGCCTCCAAAACATGAAGTTTTCTTTTACTAAAATTACCATCTCTAGCTGTTTTTTCTAAAAATTCATTGTTAATCACCATACATTTATAGTACATGGCACGCGTCAGTACTTCATATTCAACAGTTGTTTTGAGTAATCTTTTGGCAATAGGTTTTTGCGCAGAGTTACAACTTAGGACCAAAAAAAAGGATAATATATAAATCGTTTTTAACATCTTAACTCAACATAAAAATAGCTTTCTTTAATCCTTCAACAAATATATCAATTTCTGATTTTGTATTATAAAAAGCAAAACTTGCCCTCACGGTGCCAGGAATATCAAAAAACGTCATGATTGGTTGCGCACAATGATGCCCCGTTCTTACCGCAATACCTAATTTGTCTAATATCATGCCAATATCATAAGGATGAATATGACTGACATTAAATGAAATAACCGAAGTTTTGTCTTTAGCTTCACCAAAAATCTTTAAACCTTCAATCGCTTTTAATTTTTCCGTTGCATAAGCCAATAACTCCTGTTCATAAGCAGCAATATGCTCAAAACCCAAACTGTTTAAATAATCTATGGCAGTCCCTAAAACAATGCCTCCAGAAATATTTGGTGTACCAGCTTCAAATTTATGAGGCAGTTCAGCATAAGTCGTTTTTTCGAAAGAAACTTCTTTTATCATCTCGCCTCCTCCTTGATAGGGTGGTAATTTATTTAACCAATCCTCTTTGCCATATAAAATACCAACACCTGTAGGTCCACAAACTTTATGCCCTGAAAACACATAAAAATCGGCATCCAAATCTTGTACATCTGGTTTTAAATGTGGTACGGCTTGCGCACCATCAACTAAAATCGCAGCACCTACTTGATGCGCCATTTTTATCATCTCTTTAACAGGATTGATCGTTCCTAAGGCATTAGAAATATGATTAAAGGCTACAATCTTGGTTTTATTTGACAGCAAGGCTTGGTAATCTTCAAGAATTAATTCGCCTTGAAGGTTCATAGGAATAACCACCAATTTTGCCCCCGTTTTTTCACAAAGCATTTGCCATGGCACAATATTGGAATGATGTTCCATAGCTGATACCATGACTTCATCACCCGTCTTTAAAAAAGAAGCGAAGCCATTAGCAACCAAATTGACCCCATGTGTGGTTCCCGATGTAAAAATAATTTCATGTAAAAACCTCGCATTTAAGTGGTTTTTAATGGTTTCTCGAGAAGCTTCATACGCGTCTGTTGCTTTTTGGCTCAACGTATGCACCCCGCGATGAATATTGGCGTTAATTTCCTTGTAGTAAGTTGAAATGGCATCAATGACCACTTGCGGTTTTTGTGTAGTCGCACCATTGTCAAAATAAATCAATGGTTTGCCATTAACCATTTGGTTAAGAATAGGAAAATCTTGTCTTATCTTGCTAAAGTCCGTCATAAATATTATAAATCAAAACCAAGGTTTACGCCTAATTTTTCAGCAATTAATTTGGTTATTCGTTGTTTTAAAACTGGAATTTTTATACTTACTAAGGCTTCATTTGCAAAGGCATACATCAAAAGTCCTTTAGCTTCTTTAATTGGAATACCTCTTTGTTGCATATAAAACAAAGCGTCTTCATTGAGTTGCCCGACTGTACATCCATGTGAACATTTCACATCGTCCGCAAATATTTCTAATTGTGGCTTCGCATTAACCGTTGCTTTATCACCTAATAAAATATTGTTGTTTTGCTGAAAAGCATCGGTCTTTTGTGCCTCTTTTTCAACATAAATCTTACCATTAAATACGCCTGTTGATTGTTCTGCAAAAATACCTTTATAGTTTTGATGACTTTCGCAATTGGGCTCGGCATGATGAACCAGTGTATAATGATCAACATGCTGTTTGTCATTTAATATGGTAACACCGTTTAAGTTAGAATTAATATGCTCACCCTTGTGATAGAAATTCAAATTATTTCTCGTTAGTTTTCCACCTAAGGAAAAGGTGTGAACTGACGCTACACTATCTCGTTGTTGACTAATATAAGTATTATCAATCAAATGCGATGTTGGTTTATCATTTTGAACTTTGTAAAAATCTAAAATAGCTCTTTTTTCAGCATAGATTTCTGTAACAACATTTGTTAAAACTGCATTACTTGTTAAAGAAATATGTCTTTCTACAATTTGAACATGCGCATTTTCACCAACCACAATCAAATTTCTGGGTTGTAAAAACATCGCTGCTTCTGAACCTGTTGAAAAGAAAATCAGTTCAATAGGTTTATCAGCGATTTTGCCTTTTGGTACATTAATATAACCGCCTTCACTAGCAAAAGCAGTGTTTAATGCAGTTAAAGTCTCGTCTTTTTTTGCAATTTGATTAAAATATTTATCAAAGACCAATTGATATTTTGGCTTTTGCAAAACTGATGACATTAAACAAACATCGATACCTTCATGTGTGGTTTGCGATAAAAAGGAACTAAATTTACCATCAATAAAAACTAATTTGTAAGTATCAATTTCATGTAAAAAATATTGTCGAACCTCTTTAAATTCAATAGGTGTTTCATTTTTAGGAAAAATGGTGTAGTTGTCTTTAACAACAGCATTAAGTGAAGTGTATTTCCACGCCTCGTCCTTTTTAGTTGGAAAGCCCTTTTGCTCAAAAGCATGAAAAGCATCATTACGCATTTGATGCAAAGGTGAATCAAACTCACAATGTTGTTCAAAAGCAATAAAAGAGGCGGATAATTTATCTTGTAGTGTCATTTATAATATATTTTTCAACTATAACTTAAAAGTTTAATTTAACTCTTCTTTAATCCAATCGTAACCTTTTTCTTCTAAAGCTAAAGCCAATTCTTTACCACCTGATTTTACGATTTTCCCATCCATTAATACGTGAACAAAATCAGGCACGATATAGTCTAATAATCTTTGATAATGCGTAATGACTAAGACGGCATTATTTTCGTTTTTAAGTTTATTCACGCCATTGGCAACAATTCTTAAGGCGTCTATATCAAGGCCAGAATCAGTTTCATCTAAGATAGCCAATTTTGGTTCGAGCATGGCCATTTGAAAAATTTCATTTCGTTTTTTCTCTCCACCCGAAAAACCTTCGTTTAGGGAACGAGATAAAAATTTGCGGTCAATTTCCAAAAGTTCCGCTTTATCTTTGATTTTCTTCAACATTTCATTGGCTGGCATATCCTCCAATCCATGGGCTTTTCTGTTGGCATTAATAGCCGTTTTGATGAAGTTTGTTACTGTTACACCTGGTATTTCAACTGGATACTGAAAAGATAAAAAGATACCTTTATGTGCACGTTCTTCTGGCGATAATTCAGAAATATCTTCGTTCTCAAGCATAACGTCACCTTGGGTCACTTCAAATTTTTCGTTACCCGCAATAACGGCAGAAAGCGTACTTTTTCCTGAACCATTTGGCCCCATAATCGCATGAACTTCTCCAGCTTTTATGTCGAGGTTAATCCCTCTTAATATGTTTTTATCTTCTACTGCTGCGTGTAAGTTGTTTATTTTTAACATAAAAAAATGTTTAAGGTTTATTTTTTGTTCATTCTAATTAAATCTATAAAAGATGAAATAATTTCTTTTAAATCGGGATGTCTTGCATTGACTACAAAAGAAATAGGATAAAGCTTATCGTCCTCATCTTTAAGTTTCTCATCAATTTTTACAAAATCGTCATTTTGATATTTGTAAAACCAATCATTAAATTTTCGCCTTCTTATGTCTTGCTTTCCGTCTGATGAATCACAGATATAAACGCAAGCATTATAGTCATTTTGCTTCATGAATTCATTGAAAATAGCCGCAACTGTAGGGCTAATTTTTTTATCTAGAGGAATGTTGTCTATTGGATTTAAAGCCAATTCTATAACAAACTCATAAATATTATCTTTGTTGAAATTTTCAAAAATATAGGAAGATGGCTTAAATTTAATTTCATAAATCAATCCAAAATCCGTTTCAAAGAAGAAACTATTCTTTAATCCACCCTCAAAGATGTAGGTATAAATCATTGTTGTTTCAGCTTTTTCTCTCTTAACTTCTTCAAAACATTTTGAAACTCTGGTGTTTTTGCAAAAGCTTTACTATCCTCTTGCATTTCTCTTTTACTTTGCAATAAATATTTTATCAAAGCATCTTGCGTGTTGAGAACAGGTTTTTTTATATTTTCCATGATTTAAAATATTATCATTACACATTAATAATAGTTAATTATCCAACGCTTCCTTCTAAAGAAATCTCCAAAAGTTTTTGTGCTTCAACAGCAAATTCCATCGGTAGTTTGTTTAATACCTCCTTGCTAAATCCATTGACGATTAATGCGATAGCTTTTTCAGTGTCGATACCTCTTTGGTTGCAATAAAAAATTTGATCTTCACCAATTTTCGAAGTAGTCGCTTCATGTTCAATTTGAGCCGAGCTATTTTTTGTTTCAATATAAGGAAAAGTATGTGCGCCGCAAGCATTACCCATTAATAATGAATCACATTGAGAAAAATTTCTCGTGTTATGCGCTCGGGAACTGATTTGCACTAAGCCTCTATAACTATTTTGAGAATGTCCTGCTGAAATCCCTTTCGAAATAATCGTTGATTTGGTATTGTTACCCAAATGAATCATTTTTGTGCCAGTATCAGCTTGCTGAAAATGATTAGTTACGGCTATTGAATAAAACTCGCCTATAGAAAAATCTCCTTTTAGGATACATGATGGATATTTCCATGTAACGGCAGAGCCTGTTTCAACTTGCGTCCAAGAAATTTTTGCTCTTGTTTCACACAAACCTCGTTTGGTTACAAAATTAAAAACGCCGCCTTTACCGTCTTTATCTCCTGGATACCAGTTTTGTACGGTTGAATACTTAATTTCTGCATCGTCAAGGGCAATGAGTTCAACTACAGCAGCATGCAATTGATTTTCATCACGCATTGGTGCAGTGCAACCCTCCAAATATGACACATAACTGCCTTCGTCAGCAATAACCAAAGTACGCTCAAACTGACCAGTACCTGATTGATTGATGCGGAAATAGGTTGACAATTCCATCGGACACTTAACACCTTTCGGAATATAACAAAATGAACCGTCTGAGAAAACTGCTGAATTCAATGCGGCATAAAAGTTGTCTCTCTGAGGAACAACTGAACCTAAATATTTTTTAACCAACTCTGGATGTTCTTTAATGGCTTCAGAAATCGGACAAAAAATGATGCCCTTTTCACCTAAAGTTTTCTTGAAAGTTGTAGCGACTGAAACAGAATCTACAACAATATCAATAGCCACGTTGTTCATGACTTTTTGTTCGTCTATTGAAATGCCAAGTTTTTTATACATTTCCAATAGCTCTGGATCAACATCATCTAGTGTTTTGTTTGGGTCGATTGATTTTGGCGCAGAATAGTATGAAATTGCTTGAAAATCTGGCTTTTCATAATGAACATTTGCCCAGTTTGGCTCTTTCATTTCCTGCCATATTCTAAATGATTCTAAACGAAATTCCGTCATCCATTCAGGCTCTTCCTTTTTGGCTGAAATGGCACGAACAATATCTTCATTTAAACCAATAGGAAAAGTTTCAGATGCAATATCTGTGTAAAAACCATATTCATATTCTTTGGTTTTTAAATCGTCTTTTAAGTCTTCTTCTGTGTATTTCATGTGTAAAATCTAAAAAATCTAAAAAATCTAAAAAATTTAAAAGATTATGTTTGTTGTGATATTTTTAATTTAAAAAAGCTAAAAAAGCTAAAAAATTTAAATGATTATGTTTGTTGTGATATTTTTAATTTAAAAAAGCTAAAAAATTTAAAATTTAAAAAAATAATTAATTTTTATTAGACTTTTCTAGTTTTTTTAAATATTTAATATAATTGGCTAATTGTTTAGAAATTTCTAATACGTCATTTCGGTGGCTGTAAAAATTATCTTCATTAATGTAATCTAAAAGTTGTAAAAAATTAAACATGTTTCTACATTCACCTGCTGAACCTTTAGAAAAATACAAAAAGCGAATTAATTCTTTTTTCGTTTCTCTTTCAAATCCTTCTGCAATATTATTTGAAATGGAAAGAGCAGCTCTCCGTAATTGATCTCTCAGCCCAAAATCTTTAGAAATCATTTCATTAGTCAATGATAATTTATAAACTTTTACACCAAAAAGTAATGCTTTTTGATATACTTCCATTTCCTCAAAAGATAAATATTTTGCCATGATTATTAACTTTTAAAATTTAAAGAATTAAAAAAACTAAACAAGCTAAAAAAATTATGGCTATTTAAATTTTTTATTTTGAAAGATACATTTTATTGACTCTTTTTGATTTTTTTAATTCTATAGATTAAATATTATCTACTTTTTTAGATTTTTTCGATTTTTCACTTTTTTCAATTCTTACAACGAAAAACTCTCCCCGCATCCGCAGGTTCTATTGGCATTTGGATTGTTAAACACAAAGCCTTTTCCATTTAAACCACCAGAATATTCAAGCGTAGTGCCCACCAAATAAAGAAAACTTTTCTTGTCTACAATAATTTTTATACCGTTGTCTTCAAAAACTTTATCTTCTTCATTTAAGGTTTTATCAAAGTGCAAATCATATGACAGACCTGAGCAACCGCCACTTTTTACACCTACGCGCACAAAATGTTGTGCGGCATCATAGCCATCTTCTGCCATGAGATTAATGACTCTGTTTTTTGCTGTTTCAGATACTTTTACCATTCTTATTTTGATTTTGTCTAAATAAACATTGCAAAAATAATGGTTTTAATTTACATAGTCAAATTTTATAAAAATTATAACAAAAAAATAACCCTATTTTAAACGATTAAATCTTTGATTATGAATAAAAGACCATTATGATACATAAAAAATGACGTTTTTTTATAAAAATACTTGCAAATAATAAAAAACGTTGTAAATTTGCACTCTCAAATAAGATACGTTCTTAATATAAGTCACGCGAAAATAGCTCAGTTGGTAGAGCGCCACCTTGCCAAGGTGGAGGTCGCGGGTTCGAATCCCGTTTTTCGCTCAAGTACCAATGCTCGAGTGGTGGAATTGGTAGACACGCTGGACTTAAAATCCAGTGGACAGCAGTGTCCGTGCGGGTTCAAGTCCCGCCTTGAGTACTTTAAACGCCTATTTATAAGGGTTTACAAGTGT
>Ga0208222_1000258_pt1 | contig 14901 bp, 21 predicted proteins | sample LakMenEpi13Sep09_FD_150694 | JGI IMG/M metagenome (GOLD analysis project Ga0208222, IMG submission 150694) | Freshwater microbial communities from Lake Mendota, WI - 13SEP2009 deep hole epilimnion (SPAdes) | ecosystem: Environmental > Aquatic > Freshwater > Lentic | place: Lake Mendota, Madison...
AATTCGAGTTGGTGATTGACTCAAACTCCGTCATGGGTTACACCTGTGGCGGAGTTTTTTCATGCACATATCAAGAGGAACGAAGCGCGACGACGGGATGATTTTCTGGGGTTTTTGCGGTAAGAACCCCGATGGAAGCCCATTCCAATACTGGGTTACACCTGAAGTTTTTGAAGAAAACAGGCGGAAAAGCAGTAAAAGACTGAAAAATCGATACAGCTCGATGAAGCATGAGTACGCTGAAAATCAGCGTCAGTATCGGATCAAAAATGCAGATGCGATACGCGAACGTCGAAAACTCTATCGCGCCAAAAACGCCGCTAAAATCAAGCTGGCCAAGCAGAAGTATGGAGCTGAAAACAGGGATAAAATCGCCAAGGCGCTTGCTGAGCGTAGAGCTAGAAATCCGATCGCTAGGTTGGCCAATTCAATGCGTCGGTCGATTAGGCGATATCTTGACGCTGGCCAGAAAGGTGAGATGAGCAGCTTCGAAATCATTGGCTGCTCAAAGGACGATCTTCGCAAGCATCTGGAATCGAAATTCAAAGATGGTATGACCTGGGAGAACTACGGGAAGCACTGGCACATCGACCATATCGCTCCGCTGATTTCCGCGAAGTCGCCAGAGGAAGTGAAGAAGCTCTGCCACTGGACAAACCTTCAGCCGCTGACTGCATTTGAGAACATTTCAAAAGGTTCAAAGTACAAGCTCCCAAACACTCATTAGCCTTGACAGAGTAGGCCACAAAGTGATGCTCCCCGTATGCCGGTATTTACCATCCCCGAAGGCGTTGAAATCCCCGAGAATCTGAAGGAAGGCGAGGCTTTCCAGACGATGGCGACTATCGTTCTTGGCAAGGGCGGCAAGGCTGAGGTCATCGAGATTGATGGCATGGTCATCCCAGGCTACGAGAGTAAGAAGTCGAAGGGCAAGAAGATGGCCGAGCGCGGTGAGGAGGAGGAGTACGAGGAGGAGGAGGTTGCGGAGGGCGGCGGCGGGGAGGGTTTCATCGCCGAGGTGATGCGCCGTGGTTCTGGTCCGATGGCCTAAATTGTAAATCGATATGCCAAACATCACATGCGACGAGGCGGAGACGCTGATCAATGAGGCGGCGTCGCTGGGATGTCGTTCTCCATGGGAGGTTGAGCTGGCTAAGCTCGCCCTTGAGAATCGCATTGCCGCGTATCTTCAGGGCGGTGGCGCGACGCGCGGAACGTATCGGAGCGTGAGCGCGACAGGGAATGTCACGAGTGGTGATTATCTTCTGCTCTGCGATTCTACGGCTGGAGCGGTGACAATTACGCTTCCTCCTGCGGCGATGGTTCCGGGTCGGATCTATGTGTTCAAGCGAATCAATGCCGGTGCGAACAACGTGGTTGTTGACGGCTATGCGTCGGAGACGATTGACGGGGCGACGACGTACACGCTGAGTTCTCAGTGGGCTGGCGTGACGGTTATGAGCAACGGAACCGCTTGGTTCATCATCATCTGATATGGCTAACATCTCCTGCGCGGAAGCTGCTAATCTGATCGCCGAGGCTTACGGCGCTTCGTGCAAGAGTCCGCGCGAGCGTAATCTGCTGGAGATTGGCCTACTCTGGGAGGCTGCGACTCTTGGCGGAACGGCTGATATCACGGCGGACAACACGGTGATTACGGCTGACAGCACGATCATCACGGCGGACATGACCGAATTTCTGTAACTCGAAAAACAAATTATTTAATCAGATATGGCAAAGCAAACGATCAATATCGGAACAGCTCCGAACGACGGAACGGGAACGCCGCTGCGGACCTCGTTCGATTACTGCAATCTGAACTTCACGGAGCTGTACACGGCAGTCGGCCCGAGCGGCAATAACATCGTCGTTCCAGGCAACGCCACCATCACCGGCGATCTGACGGCTGCTCGTTTGAACGTCACCGGATCTACGATTCCGACGAACGGCGTTTATCTTGCCTCTGCAAACAACCTTACCTTCGCGTTCAATTCAACGCTCGGAATGAGCCTGAATGCAGGTGGACTGCTGGTAAACAACACAACCGGATTTAACACTGTTGCAAACATCAAACTTAAGTTGGGAGGTCGATTCCTCAGTGGAATCAGTGGTATTGGTGCTTACAGTTTTGGAACTGCTGATGCCGGTGGCTTTGTTATCAATGATGCAGGAGATGGAAGCACCGAGAACAGACTTCTGACCCTGAACTCCACGGGGCTGGGCGTGGGTGGAAGTCCTGCTGCAAAATTAAGCGTTACTGGCGGAAACATCCGAATAGATAACAATCAGGGAGTGGAATGGGGCGGAGCCAACAACTATATCTACGGAAGTGAAGCGACTGATTTTATTGCAATAGTAACCAATGGAGTTGAAGCACTTCGTATTAACAATTCTCAAAACGTCGGCATCGGAGTTACGCCGAGTGCGTGGGGCCGTGGAAAAGGTTTAGAAGTTGGTTCTATTGGTAATGCTTTTTGGGCCGATTCTGGTTCAAACGGGATTCTTAGCATTTCTGCTAATGCTTATCTCACTACTTCAGATTTAATTACCGGTTGGAAATATGCTACTACCAACCCTGCTGGTAGGTATCAAATTTCTGAAACAACGCATTCGTGGTACACAGCCGCCTCCGGCACCGCTGGCACCGCCATCACCTTCACCCAAGCCATGACGCTGGATGCGAGTGGTATCCTGATGGTTGGAACGACCAACAGTGTTATCTGGAACACTACAAACACAGGTTGCGTAGTTGGAGGAAATGCATTTCAAGCGTCGCGCAGTGATGATGTATCGCTTCTTCTCAATCGACTCGGGTCTAACGGCAAAATCGCTCTTTTCGCTAGACAGGGAGGAGAAGTCGGCGACATCTCTGTAACCACCACCGGCACTACGTTCAACAGCACTTCGGACTATCGTTTGAAGGAAGCTGTCGCTCCGCTCTCCGGTGGTCTGGCTCGCGTCAATGCGTTGAAGCCGTCGATCTACAACTGGAAATCAAACGGATCAACCGGAGAAGGATTCTTGGCCCACGAACTGGCTGAAGTGGTTCCTGCCGCTGTGACTGGCGAGAAGGACGCTGTGAACGAAGACGGCAGCATCAAAGCTCAGTCGATTGATATGTCCCGAGTTGTCCCCATCTTGGTTGCCGCCATCCAAGAACTCACCGCCGAAGTCAACGCTCTCAAGAAAGCCTAATTTATGACCATCCTCTGGCTCATCGAACGCCTTCTCGTTAAACCCACCGAAGGCTCCAACACCGATGTCGTAATCACCGCCGACTGGAGGTGCAACGGCACCGATGGCACCTACAACGGCACCTGCTATGGCTCCTGCTCGTTCGCTGCGCCAAGCGGTGACTTCACGCCGTATCCTGACCTGACGCAGGCGCAAGTCTTAAACTGGTGCTACGCCAACGGCGTCGATCAAACGGCCATCGAAGCGAACGTCACCGCGCAGATCCAGAACCAGATCAACCCGCCGGTCATCGCTCCGCCGCTGCCGTGGGTGCCGAAGGTTCCTCCGCCCCAGCCCGAGATGATCGTGCCTCCGATGCTGCCGCAGGTTGAGCCGGTTTTGGTGACGCAGGCCGATTCCAAGCCGTCTTCGGCGCAGGAAATCGTTGCGCCAGTTCAGGATGTCACCGATGCTCCGGCGGCATGATTAAAATTGAACTGACCATCGAACAAACCAACACCCTGCTGCAACTCGTAGAAATCGCGATGAAGGCTGGCAACATCAACAATGTGAAAGCCGGACTTCCTCTCTACGATCTGATCCTCGATTCAGCCAAGCAGCAGGCTCCTACCGCTAACTAACAACGCACGATGACGGACCACCACGCTTTCATTCGAGACATCTCAATCGGCGTCGGTGGTCCGGCCATCGGCATTCTGGGGAACGCGGTATTTACCGATCCGAATCTCAAGACTGCCTCATTGGCACTTGGCGCGTTCGCCGCGCTTCTTACATGCGCCGTGAAAGCAGTCGAACTCTATCGCAAACTCAAAAACGACAAATGAACGACTCCATCAAATCCGTCATCCGCCACGGCCTCTCTTTCGGTGGCGGTTTTCTCGTCGCCAAGGGACTGCTCAGTGCTGATCAGGTCAACGAGCTTGCCGGTGCGCTGATCACCGTGATGGGAATCATCTGGTCGATCTGGAAGAACAAGCAATCAGCCGCTGCCGCACCCGTCAAACAGACGGAATGAACTTCCTGGCCGACTTGGTGATGAAGCTGGTCATCTGGATTCATTCGCTGACGACCAGGGACACAACGAGTGAAGACGCCAAGAAACAACCTGATCTTAAGCGCGGTCTTCTTGATCGTGTGCGCGAGCATGAGCGTGAGCTGCGCGAGCCGGGTGATTTACGTCCCCCACGGTGAGCCTGTACGCCTCGCTGAGAGCGTTGAAGTAAAGGTTTGGACTGTTGACGCCAGCGGCAAAACGGTGCGTAGTAAGAACCGGATTACCATCCATGAGGGTTGGTACGCATTGCCGAAGGAATGAAAAAGAACGTCCCAACCAATAAGTCGCTCTACAGCAAGATGAAGTCCGCCGCTAAGGCGAAGTTCGACGTTTACCCATCAGCATACGCCAACGCTTGGCTCGTTCGCGAGTACAAGAAGCGCGGCGGCAAATACAAGGTTGCCGATGTCAGATAAAAAGGTCCGTGGAGGTCTAGGTCGTTGGTTCGCTGAAAAGTGGGTGGACATCAAGACCGGCAAACCGTGCGGACGATCTGAAGGAGAGGAGCGCGCTGGATATCCCGCTTGTAGGCCAACAAAACGCGTGAGCGAGAAGACTCCAAAGACGACGATGGAGATGAGCAGCGCGGAAAAGGCTCGATTCAAGCGCGAAAAAACCAGCTTCCAGAAGATCGGTTACCAGCATAGGATGCGGAAGAAAGCAAAATTATGAGCAATAACGCACCATATAAAGGTTCTCCCGCTGTCCGATCATCCGGCAGCGGACCTTACAGGCAGTCTCCTCCGCCCAAGCCGCCGGTCAGGCCGTCTCCAAAGCCGGTTCCGAGCGGCAGCGGTCCGTATCGCGGTAAGTGATTCAAACGAAAATCCCCCGGTGGTAATGAAAACCATCGGGGGATAATTGTTTTGGAGCGTAGGTTCAGCGTCCTAACGACTTCATCACGCTGGCGACAAAGTCCTCGCTCTTGGCGGCATTCGCATTTGCCGGTCGATAACCTCCAGATGTCGCCTTCGAGGTGACTCCAGGTTCGCTTCCTCGATACTTCGATAGCTCAGCCTGCAAGCGCTTGTTCACCTCAACCTGAGCATAGAGCAGTTCGCGGTACTTCGGCGCGGCAGCAGCCCAGAGAGCAGCCTTGGCAAGATCCTCCTCGCTGTTCTCACCATTGAAGATTTGCTGGGCAAGGCTAAGTCGGCCATTCAGCTCGGTGTTCCATTCCTCATCGTTCTCGCGCGGTTCGAATATTTCGAGCGAGCGAGCATCGGTAGAAACCTTCTGCCAGGTCTTATTGGCCGACTCTAGTGCAGCCTTCGTCCCCTCCTCGTTGTCCTGCTTGTACTTGGAGATGACCGCATCGTAATCAGCCTTTGCCTCGGTCAACTCTGAAGACCGTTCGCCATTGATTTCGTCGTACTTAACAATTAACGCACCGAGCTTGGCCTTCTTGGACGGAGAAAGACCTTCAACGATGTCGTCGATCTGCGAGTTGCGATAGTCGCTATCGGGTGATTTCAGGAGCGAAACAAGCCGTTCACCATCGGTTCCGACAAGGTTCTTCACCGAATCGAACACGCCGGTAATCTTGCCCTCGTACTTCTTGATGAAGTCAGGATGACGCTCGATGTCCAACAATCGGACACGCTCGGAAAGCGCGTCACGCTCCTCCTGCAAGGTCTTGAGCTGCGATTCGAATTGAGGGTTGGTAGACCTGCCAGCCTTCAGTTCATCCAATTGCTTGGCCAACTGCGCCTTCTCCTCCTTGATCTTGCGGAAAGCGTCAGCCGCTTTCGTGGACTTGATTGTCTCAGGAATGTCCGCGTCGTCCGGCGCTGCTGGGGCGGCGGGTTCTGCGGCGGTCTTTTTGGAGAACATCCGCTCAATATCCATTTCGGATTTACTGAGCTTGGGTGGTGTATTGTCAGTCTTCTGCGGAGCGGCGGTAACTGCTGGCTTCTCAGTGGGAGTCGCGTTATCAGCGCCGATTGCCTTGAAAGCATCGATAAACGAGCTTCCAAAGTCTGGAGTCTGGCCATTACTGACGACGGGTGAGTTCAGGGGTTCGTCCATATTTTAAGATTTAATACTGTTTTTCAAAAGTTGCTTCAGGTTCTTTCGCTGTTTCAATTACGGCCAATTTGCGGAGGTTTTCAAGACAATGCGCGTAGCCAGCGGTTACACCGGCAGCGAAAATAATGTCTGATTCCTTGCTACCATGAGACGGCATCGGCACCGGGATTGATTCCGAAACGATGCGAATGGCCATGCGAAGGATCGGATTTCGCATAATCGCAGCAAGCTCCGCCTGCTGGCCCTCGTTCTGCCAATCGCTCAGGTTTACCTCAGGCAGATTCAGTAGGTCCTGCTTCGCCTGTTTGCTCGGGTTCTTCGTCAAGCCTCTTAGCCAGTTCATTGTACTTTGATTTCTTGTTTCGTTTCAGTTTATGTCGTTCGGGAATCGGATCGAGAACGTCAGTCAGCTTTGGAGGGTTCTCCTTGTTGACGACATCGCGCTTCGGTCGAATTACCTTTGTCACCTCAAGCAAGTCAGCCAGCGGCAGCTTCATGTAGCCGCAATCCACATCGTTGATGCCGTATGAGATGACGAAGTGATTCTTCGCGCTGTCAAAGAAAGCGCCGCACGGGAACACGACCGCAGGCAGTCCAGGCCACCAGTCCTGCTGATTGGTGCCGGTAAGAAGCGGTAACGTCGTCATGCGAACGATGCGGAACGGAGCCTTGGCTTCAAAGGCGTATGCTCCCATGTAGTAGCGGCGTTTATTGTTGATCCAGGGCAGTGAGCTATGGAAGAAGGTCCAGTACAAGCCGTCGCAGAGAATGGGATTCGTTCCACCGCGAACCTCTCCGAATTTCCAGAGCGGATTGAACTCCTCGGTGACGTACTCGGCATCCTTCTCTAAACGCCCATTAAGGCGGACAACGACATGAGGATTGGCCGAATACACCATGTGTGGCGCATTATCGTGGACGAAGTAGAGCCAATTCTTCTCATGGCCATCGTTGATCATGGCCTGCGCGTAGTTGTTGCCGTAGATCGGATCAAACCGGCCCACATTCAGGAACTGCTTATCAAGCAAGAACATCGCCTGATGCGCGTAGCTCTTGAACGGAACAAACGTGCAGCAGCTCACGCCGTACTTGTCGCCGAACTTCACGACACGCGGATCTTCGAACTGCTCGTTCGGGTAGTTCGAGGTGAGCTGGAGGATCGACTTTTTTGTGGCTCGTAAATCTTTACTCAGCTCGAAGGCAACGATGTCGTTCTTCTCGGTGTAAACGTCCTCGTCCTTCTCGCGCTTGTTGCGGCAGCGACGTGCGAAAAGCATGATTCGCCCATCTGCCTCCTGCATGATGGCCGGATTGAAGTAGTACGTCCCTGTTTCAGCCGGAAGAACGATTTTGCCAACCTCCCAATCGGTCTGTTCAGCCAGCTTGGGGACATCATTTTTTGCGTAACTCATTAGAAACTCGGCTGCGAATTTGATTTCGTCGTACAGTGAAAGCCAATGATCGCGCTCCTCGCGCACCTCGGTGAGATGTTCTTCATGCTCTTTGGTTCGAATTTCCAGCGTCTTGCGGAGGTCTTCGATCTGCATGAGAAGATCGGCATGACCATCGCCACCATTAGCGAAGCGTTTGAGTGCTTTGAGGCTGATGTCTCGGATGATGTCTCTCATCATGGATACAAGTTTGTGTTCTCCTGCGTCGCCAATCTTGGAAGAATTCCGTAAAAATTCATCCTAGGCATCGAGTCAACCAGCATCTGAATGTCGATTGGACCCCAAACCTTTTGGTTCGTTTCGAGGAGCTTACAAGCCCCCTCATAGTTTACAAGATATGCGTGGGTACACATGCCCCGAACTAGCTTGTAAAGGTTGGCGGCAATGTAGCCATGATCCTCAATCGGATCGGTGCAGCAGCTTCCAAGGTAAACGACATGCCAGTCGTTCGGAACAAATTGAAGGTTATCGTTGGCCAACGCCTTCCAGCTCTTGTCAAGAAACTCAACGTCGTCCTCAACGATCAGAAAGGTGCGGTGATCGGTCAGTTTGGCCTCAACCATCCATTTAATGGCCGACCATGCAGAGAAGTGGCTGAGTCCGGCGACGATGGTTTTAACCTTCACCTTCTCCTTTTCCCGACTGTGGTAGTAGTCGGTCGAGATGCCGCAGTTATGCGAGCGAAAGCCATAGATCGGAACTGCATCAATTCCGAATGACTTCATGTATCTGACGCATCGCTTCTCCTTCTCGCTCTCAGGTTTTGAGATGATGAAGGTCGGTGTGTTCTCGAAATCGACTCTCATCGGTTTGGAAGGATGTAGATGATTCCACGCCGAGCGCCTGTGCATCGGCTTGGGTGGTTGTAGTAGTAACTGTAGCCGTACTTTTGCGTCAGCGTCTTTGCTCGATAAATCGTGTCCAACTTCTCCTTGATGTAGCCAAAGCAGATGTCATGGCCATTGTAACTGTCGTAACCAAGGTGTCCGGTTGGCTCTTTGAAGTCGTGGATGGCAATTACCGGATGCAGGTCGTACCGATTGATTGCCTCAAGCTCTTCAAGCAACGGCAGGTAGTCGTTCCAATGGGCGTCGAGAAAGAAGATTGTGTCGTGTCCAACCCCGTGATGCGGGATGAACCAGTTCATGCAGGCATCGCTACTACCCTCGAACATCTCAACATGGAGCTTTTCACGCTTAAACTTCTCCTTAGCTCTCTCAACCAAGTCGTGATTAAGCTCGCATGAGACGGTCTTCAGGAAGTTCTTGGCCAACCAAGCGGTTGTGTCGGCTTCGTGAGTTCCGGTTTCAACCGCAGTGGTAAGTTCAAAGCGTTCCTTGAGGTAGAGAAACTCCTGCTCGATGAAAGTGTCTCCGTTGAATGGTGAACCCATATTTTAGTCGGCTAGAATCATACCCTCTTGATCGGCAACACGCGGAAAAATGGTGAAGCAGTTCAGGTGCTGCCTGCTGTTGAAATACATCTGCAAGTCAATCGGTGCGTAAATCGCCTCGTTGGTTTCGATCAGCGTCTTCAGAGCTTTCTTTCTGACGATGTAACAGTGGGTGCAGAGAGGCATTCCTTCGAACAGATTGGAGTCGTACTCTTTGCTCATTCTTCCATGCGCGCAGCATGATCCTGGATAGAGCAAGTCCCAGTTCTCCGGCAGTTTTGTCAGCGCGCGTTCAACCGTCTCTCGCCAGTGCGGCTTGAAGAGAATGTCGTCCTCAAGCACCATCACCATGTCGGGGGTCTTCGGATCGAACTCTAGGGCGTTCCAGAGCATCCAATGTGACATTGTGCATCCGACATGCTTGGCGCAGATCAGATATCCTGAGCCGGGATTATCGACCTCGTACGGAATACTCGCCTTCAGGCCAGACTTCTTTCCATTCAGGCCGTAGAAGATCCGATAGTCCGAAATGCCAGCGGCATTCAGATTCTCTTTTAGACGCGGGATACGCGGCGAACCGCGCATCGTTATGACGACCGTTTCCACGGTTATTTCAGCTTCCGATAAACAGCAAAGCAGCTCTCGGCAAGGTCGTAACGGGCGACAAATTCACAGCGTTTCAGAACGAACTTGAGAGCGGTCTGGGTGGTTTCCCAGTTCACATCATCCATGACGATGTAACCGCCAACTTTGAGCTTAGGGAGCCAATTGACGACATCGCTCGTAGACGGCCATTCAGCATGGTTGGCGTCGATGTGAACCAGATCCATGTCAGGCAGGAACCGAGAAGCATCCCAGCTCGACATGCGGCAGTATTGGATATGCCGGACGATTTTTGCGCGAACAGTGTGTTCAACAAACGATTCGTAGTGCTTGTCCAGATCGAGCGTCGCCCACCATTCCTGATTCGCGGCGGATTCGTCGTCGATGCAGTCCTCTTTCTTCCAAGAGTCGATGGCGTAGACGGTGCCGCTTCCGTTCAATTTACAAGCGTAGGCAAGAGCGAGCGTTGACTTACCTTCGAAGACGCCTACCTCAGCAATTCGCTGCGGCTTGGTGTCGAGTACGAGCTTCGCAATTTCGAAGCCTTTGCGTTGATCGCACCAGCCGCCCATCTTGGGAAACTGATCTGCGATGAATTGAGAAACGAGTTCTTCGTTCTGGCTCATAAATTTCATCCCTGACGCGCCAAGTTAGACTCAGCAGTTGCGTTCGCTCGTTGAATATCCGCCGTCGTCTTCGCATTCCGGCGAGCCAAGTCGGCCATCGCCTTCGTGTTCTGACGCTGAATGTTGGCCATAGTCTCGGCATTCTGGCGAGCGATTTTCGCCTGAACCTCCGCATTCATCACGGCGGTACGAGGATCGGAGCCTTGCTGGATGGCCATTGCCTGCTGCTGCTGCGCCATCGCTTGAGCCTGCTCCTGAATCAACTGTCCAAGCTGCTCGATGGTCTGACTAAGCATCTGCAACTGCTGTGTGTAAGCCTCGACCTGCGGTCTGCGCGTAGGATCGGTGGACAGGCGCTGGAGATGATCCTGAACGTGCTGACCGATGCCTTGGAGGAAGAGAACAATCTCCTGCGGATTACCACCCTGCTGAAGCGACGAAGCGGCCTCGTTCGCAGCCGCAAGATGCGTGTCGATGTGGACGATGTGATTTTGCGTATCGGTGACGACCGCCATGTTGCCCTGGCGCAGCGAGGAATGCTCAAGGACAGCAAGAGCGGTCTGATCTTGAATCTTCGAAGTCTGCAACTGACTCGGGAGATACCGATCAACCATCTGCTGACCAACCTGAGCGGCGATGTAGTCCTGCAAGAGGTTGACCTTGCCACCCTCGGGCAACGATCCAAGCAGGCCGAGGAGCGAACCGAGAAGCTGTTGTTTCGCGAACTGAGAACCTTGGCCAACCGTACGAGTCGCCTCGACGTAATCGATGTCGAGCATGGCCTGCTGCGGAACACCACGCTCACGGCAACGACGCTGGAATTCAATCGCGTCCTTATCCGAGCGGGTAATCGGATTCAGGTTCGGATTGGAGGCGCGGCGATACCGTTCCTCGAAGAAAGAATCAAGCTGAGCGTAATACCGGCTCAACTGCGTTTTACCGATTGCCGATTGCTGTGAGACGATTGCCTGAACTTCGGTGGCAGTTCGGGGATTGCCGGACGGCTTGTTGAGCGATTGACGGTACTGAGAGAGATTGCCTTGAAGAACATTCTCAAGGTCCGCATTGACCGCCATAGGAGCGTCCAGAACGCCAGCAATGTTCTGCTGGATGACTTCGTAGTCGGGCGGGAGAATGGCATACGGTCCTTGCTGAACGACGCTCGTCTTGCTGAGCGCATTGGGGTTTAGCGGACGGAACAGGATCTGGGTGCGAGCGAACGCGCTATCGACCATTGAGCAGCGCAGGCGATTCTTCAGCTCCATCGCCTGGAGCATCTTGATTCCCAAACCCTTGACGCCGTGATGCTCGCCATCACCACGGTCGTAGTACATCGGGTGAATCACTTGCTCCCACTTCTTGAAGCGGCGGAGCTTGCGATACATGAAGTTCTCGCTGTCACGCTCATCGATGATGCAGTGGCTGATCTGACCATCGAATTCTTTGTAGAAGACGTGACACATCAGCACCACCTCGGAGCGAGCTGAGAAAGTGATATCGTTCGAGCGAAGCTGGCGCTGGAAGAACTCCCAGTCGTACTGAACACCAGAACGATACGGCTCGGGCATTGCGGCGCGAATCCGCTGACGGACATAATCGACGTTCCATCCAGCGGCTACCGCTGCCTTCTCGTCCTGAATCTTCTCGAACAGGTCATCAACACCCATGCGAGTGCGGACGCAGGCCACCTTCCAATCACTGACATTCGACTTGGTTCCATCGGGAACAAGAAGATCAGTCGCCATGATGGCTTTGCAGCGCCAGTTGGTGCTGTCTTCGAAGATCAGCGGACCATCGCCAATCAAAACCATCTCGCGCTGAGAGAGCTGGACGATGTAATCGAAATCCTTGTCGAGCTTCTGAAGCCGGTCGAACTCCTCGGTGATAACTTTCGACCAATCCTCCCGCTTATCCATGTCATTGCCGTAAGCGGTACGGATGTTTGCGTAGGTCGGAACCTCGGCGAACACGTCGTAGAAGGCAGACATGGCCAACGTCAGAAACGCCTCCGACTCGCGGAAGTTTACATTGGTTCGGAACGCTTGGTTGTTACGGCGCAACTCGGCGGGATTGTACGGTGGATTGCCATCAACCAGACCGCGCAGCTTAGCCCGAGTGCTATTGCGAAGCTCGTCGGCCATGATGAGCTTCTGGAAGATTTCGCGCGCTGACGCCGCGTCGGCTATGCGCGTCTCTGGCGCTTTACCGTCTTCGTTGAGGGTTTCAAGCGGCAGTTGGGCTAGGTTTCCGTACATGGTCGTTTTTTCCAGCAGTGGGCCGGAAGGTTTTTGTTCTCTGTAGCGTCCGTAAATTTATGGAGTGTTTCAATGGGAAACCACACCATGCTTCTGATAAAGCAACCGCAAAATTCGCAGCTTTGCAGGTTTTCGTCTAGCGGTGTACTTCCATGCTGGGAAAAGGTTTTGACCGCTTCTTTCAGCACCCGAGCGTTACACCCCGTGCATCCAAGCGGCTTGCGATTGTAGGTGCAGGTTGAGCAGATTGACGCCCTGCGCGTGGCTTCTGCCTGATCAACCTTGCCGCCGCCCACGGTCAGACCATGAAGCAGGCTCATGCTAAAGCGGATTACATCGCCAATCTGGAGCGATTTACGGCCTTCTGGCTTACGGATTTCAACTTCGTTGTACATGCAGTCGGCACCGTTACGACACGAATACTCGGTGATTAATGTGTCGAGATTTTCGGGAATTTTAATCGCATTGGCGGTGTAATGGTTACGAACGAACTCATGGAGCTGCGGCCATGATCCACCCATAATTTCAATGCCAGTCTCAGGCACGCGGTAATGCCACCCGCCAGGGATGACCATGTGTTCGTTCAGCACTTTGTATCCGGTGACGTTACTGCTCATAAGTCGTCGTAATAAATTGAATCAGCATCTCGAACGAGCTTTTCCCAGACTTTATCCATTCTGCTTGCTCGCGGTTCGAAGGAGGCGGTTTTGCGGACTAGATCAAGCAAGACTACAGCAGCGTCGGCCAAGTCAGGTGATTTTCCGGTTCGTTGCTTCATCACGGTCTTGGATTCGACCGATATCTTCCGCTTGGAATCGTCGAACATGCGTGAGCAGAACTCCTGCAATGTCTCGATATCCATACCGCCAACACGCTCCTCGACGACCCATTTTCGCATCGAGAACCAGAGTTCAGTCACCTTGCGGTCGTATGCCTCATTGCATGGCCTACTGTCCTCGTCGCTAACCGGGATGGTTGACGGAGAACCGCCAAACTCAACGCGATGAACAACACCCCATTCGCGGGTCAGAATGTCGGCCAACCCGCCGCCTTCACCGCTGGAATCCAGAGCGAATTTGTCCGGCGCAACGCCGCGCTTGGCACATTCCTCTTTAACTCGATTGGCTATCTGGTAATGCACCGGCTCAGTCAGCGCGGCATTCGGTGAGATTTGAACCACATCGCCGAAGAGTACGCTCGCCTTGTCGTTTGCGGTGCCAATCTTAGCAAAACGAAGAACGCATCTATCGCCACCAAAACCCGGATCAAGTCCGGCGACGACTTGGACATTGGTTGTAAACACCAAGTTCCTTGTAGGTGTGTGCGTCTCAATCAGCGATTCTGACAACACCGTCTTGACCATGCCGTCAGGACTCCAGAATCCGCGTGTGTACTTCCAGAATGTAGGGCTTTGCTCACCCTCATGCCTCATTGCCGACAAGACCTGATCGTGCGTGATGAGGTACGGATACTTCGTTCGCCCTTCGCTGATATTGGGCGATTTCATGCCGTCAAACCGTCGGCACATGCCGCGTTCGGTCAGCCAATGCTGATCCTCAATCGTTACGCTGCGCCAACCCTTTGCCGGTGTGCAGAATCGACCGTGTGGGTCGTACTTCGAGGCGGGGTTTCCAATGACCAGCATCTTAAACTCGCGGCAACCCTTGGAAAGGTTTGTACAAGCTTCGAAAGCTGCTTCGGGCGTGTCCGTCGCTTCGTCGATGATGACCATCACCCGCTCGGCGTGAATACCCTGAATGTTAGCCACGGCCTTTGAGGTGTTACCTTCGGCGACGGCAATGGCTGAAATCGAATGACGGTCGTCGCCTTTGATGGCCTGAAGCGCCATCTTTGAATCGACCATGTTGCCGGGAAATCCGCGCGATTTTCGGACCAGATCCTGAAGATTGGCCCACATACGCTTGCGGATCATCTTCGCGGTCGTCGATGTCAGGACAACGGTTGTCTTGGAAGGGTTGGCCAACCACCAGACGGTAGCGAAAAGAGTCGCGCCGAACGTCTTGCCGGACGCGCCGCATCCCGCCCACCCAACGTAATCGTGTTCGCAGAGACTTTCGACTTGAGCTTCCAGCCACGGATTCCAGCTCATCTTTGGCCAGAGCATTTTGGTGGCGTTAACAAAATGGTCGAAAGTGCCTAACCCACCCTCATTGGGTTGGAGCCGGTTTCGGAATGCGTAAAGTTCCAGTTCTAGGTCTGGAATCTTGACGGGTGAACGAATCCCGTACTTATGTTGAATCAGTGGATGCTCGGACGCTTGCTCTGCCATAGTTTG
>Ga0208222_1000259_pt1 | contig 14890 bp, 16 predicted proteins | sample LakMenEpi13Sep09_FD_150694 | JGI IMG/M metagenome (GOLD analysis project Ga0208222, IMG submission 150694) | Freshwater microbial communities from Lake Mendota, WI - 13SEP2009 deep hole epilimnion (SPAdes) | ecosystem: Environmental > Aquatic > Freshwater > Lentic | place: Lake Mendota, Madison...
CCGGTCGAGTCACTCTCGTTGGTTATATCAGAGTTGGTAGCGCTCGTTTTACCGTCAATATTCGTGGTGACGTTTCCGAAGTTAAAGCCGCTATGGCAGCCGGTGTAGATGCTGTAGAAAAGGTTTATGGTGGTACTCTGGAATCTTGGGTAATTATTCCCCGTCCCCATGAAAACGTAGAGGCTGTATTACCAATCGCTTATACAGCAGAAGTACAACAGTATAGAGACTCCGTAGAAAATCCCATCATTGCCGCCTCTAACAGAGGTTAATTTAATACTCCATGAATGGGTAAGGGGTAAGAGGATGAATGCAGTAGTCTGAATTAATACTGAAATTGCCTATAGTCAATCATGGCTACACAGATAAAAATTGCCTACGCAGGTGGGAAATTCTTGGTTTTTCATTAGTCTGCTCAAGTGAACTTGGCTTGGGTAGTAGCGAATTATATTCGCTTTTAAAACATCCTCTAATAAACATCCAGCGGTAAAGATTGTAGAGCCGAAAATCCCTAATAGAAGAACCTCTCTACATCCTTTACCGACAATGTCTATTAAATCATCTATTCTTATCTGCGTTTATCTGCGGTCAATCACCTTAGAAATCTGATACATAATAAATTAGGAGTTATTAATTGCCACTAAATCGCCAAATCTAATTTCGAGGAGTGCAATATTGCTATGACACAAAATGGGGCAAATATAGCTCAATATTGGCAACAACGACTGGCTACAGACTGTCCAGAACAAAGTCAGGCTAATAGAGAAAGTATTATTTCCTGGCTGTTAGGAATAGATTTGCAGCGGTTTAATTTACTTAACCCCAAAGAATTAGAAATTGCTAAACAAGCAATAGAATATAGGTGGCGAATTTTGCACAAACGCTATTTAGGAATGAGCAGAGAAAAGGCTTATTGTCAACTTATTAATCGTTTGGGTAGCGTAGTTACGATTAGAAATAAAATTCAGTCTTGGATATCTCTAAGCAGAGATCGTCAGCGTAGTGTTGTTGATGTACTTCAAGAAGTGCTTCAGGAATTATTACAAAGTGATTCCTATATTCAACAGCAAATGAGCCAAATTAGCGCATTAACAACAGATAAAAGATTGCGAGATATGTTGTTATTTGCTAGTATTGAAGAATATTGTTTACGTCCAGTTCGCAATCAACCAATATTAATGTACAGGTTTGTTAATTACCTAAGAAGAATCCAGAGAGGAGGCTTAACACAACTACCTGCCGGCGAATTAGTGAAACTTGTTTCCCCGGAGATTATAACGGAAAATAACGATCATCCTGTTAGTTTAATTGATCATCAAGCGATCGCACAATATGAAGAAATTGAATATTTAGAAGAACAACAAGCTAACCGTCAATTAGTCCAAGCAGAATTTGCAGAATATTTATTAGCAAATATTGGACAACTAGCTGTAGATTGGTTGCAGTTATATCTGCAAGGTAAATCTCAAGAACAAATTGCCAAACAACTTAATAAACCTATTAAAGAAGTATATCGTCTGCGAGAAAAAATTAGTTATCATGCTGTGCGAATTTTTGCGATTAAACATCAACCAGAATTAGTAGATAACTGGCTTTCTGCATCCTTAAAAGAAGATAATTTAGGGTTAACTGCAACAGAATGGCAACAACTTGAAGAACAATTAACCCCTTTAGCCCAGCAAGTTCTCAAGCTGTATAAAGCTGGTAATTCCATGGAAGAAATAGCCCAAAAACTACAATGTAAAACCAATCAAGTTCTCAGTGAATGGACTAAAATCTATCTGGCAGCCCAAAAGCTGAGAACTAATAATCATCATCCCTAAAAATCAAGAATTATCAATCACGCCCATTAAAAGTTTATTAAGTTTATCAGATACTTTGATAATTTTGATAATATTGCAAGTAAGTATTGAATTTGATCAAATTCTTAGGATTTAATGTATGTAAAGGCTACTTACCAAAATTGATTTATGACAACTACCATCAACAATACCCCTGATTTAGCTTCTCGCTTCATTAATGGCATTTTAGCGATTAAACCCCTAGCAAACCTGGCCAAACACCAAGCCCGACAAATGATGATTAAACGGGCAGAAAAAATAGGTGTACCCTGGACTCAAGAAGTAGAAAAACTGCAACAGCGTGACTGGGTAAAAGACTTATCAAAAGTTGAAAATCCCCAAATTCAAATTAATTACCCAGAATACTATTTGCGGACATTTCATGCTTACGAACAGGGAAATTTAGGTTGGCCAGCAGCTTTTGAATTAGAAGTAGCTGCTCGCACCGTTCATGCTAGTATCTGGACTGAAGCCGGTTCTCAAGGTGACACCAAACTGCGCCAAAGTTACCACAATATTCTCAAAGAAAAAATTGATCCCCAACCACAAAATATATTAGACTTAGGATGTGCGGTAGGATTAAGTACCTTTGCCTTACAAGCAGCTTATCCCCAAGCCAAAATTACCGGTTTAGATTTATCTCCCTACTTTTTAGCTGTAGCTAATTATCGTAGTCAAGAACATCAAACTCAAATTAACTGGGTTCACGCTCAAGCAGAATCTACAGGGTTTACAGATGCTACCTTTGATTTAGTTTCCATTTTTCTGATGTGTCATGAATTACCACAATCAGCAACTCACAGAATTTTTACTGAAGCTAGACGTATCTTACGTCCAGGTGGCCACTTAGCAATTATGGACATCAACCCCAAAGCAGAAAATTACAAAAAAATGCCACCTTATATTTTGACGCTGCTCAAAAGCACCGAACCTTATTTAGACGAATATTTTAGTTTGGACATTGAACAGGCTTTAATTAAGGCCGGTTTTAACGCTCCTACTATTACTAGCAATAGTCCTCGTCATCGTACTGTAATTGCCCAGGTGAGTGAATAATTTATTACTAGTGCTATGGGCAGTAATTCCCCCCTTGCTGTTTTTGTGGTTTTACTACCGCAGAACCCCTGCTGCCCCACCTGTGTTAAATTTACTCATATTGTTCATTATTGGCGTTATATCTGGTTTTGTGGCTCTTGGGCTGGAATTTGCTCTAGAAAACACTGCTAACTGGCTTTTAAACTGGCAACAGATACAGCGTCATTTTTCTGGTATAATCTTCCGGCAAATATTAGCAATAGCACCAATTGAGGAAGGTTGTAAATTAGTAGCAGTTATTCTGCCCATTTGCTATTTACAACGTCAGTATTATTTGCGAGGTACTACTGTCTTTTTATTTACTATAGCAGTAGGGTTAGGGTTTGCAGCCGAAGAAACCTGGATTTATCTATTTAATGGTACATCCTCAATTTTAGAAAGGACTATTGGTACACCAGTTCATGTGATGTTTTCCGCTCCTTGGGGTTACGCTTTGGCGGTATATATTGGTACTAAAACAAGGTGCGATCGAGATCGGAATTTAATTTTTACCGCTTGGTTAAATTCTGTCTTTTTTCATGCTTTAGTTAATATTTTATCTATTGCTGGCAGGTTTCCACAGCCCTTATACCTACTTACTTATGGTTTATTTCCCTTACTGTTATGGATGTTTTGGAGGTGGGAAAAATTACTGAGAAAATTACAGCGTAAACGTCCTTTAATGTTAATTTCTGGACATAGATCCTCAGTGCGTAATTGGCAAAAAGGTTTAGTATTATTAATGTTTTTCTTGGGTGGAAATTCTATATTTAGATTTTTGATTTTGTATAGAAAAATTAGTCCTTTGCGGTGGGAACTTTGGTTTGAGCCAGGGATTTTTTGGTTTATAATCAGGGATATTGCGCTCAATCTCTGTTTAGGAGTTTTAGCTTGGTTAATTTATCGGTATTTACGGAATTTAGTGCGTCCTGGGTACTTTTTCAGTAATCAATACTTTATACATAAGTCCTAAATAAATGTACTATAACTATTTCTCATCACCAATTTCAGAATAGGTATACTCTATGGGAAGTTATACCTCCCATAATATTACAACATATTAAGGAATAGGCACAGAGCGCAATAACCGTTCAACTATAGTTTTAGCATTTCGTCCCCCTCTAGGAATCAGACGATGACAAAGAACGTGGGGTGCAAGAAACTTGATATCATCGGGAAGAGCATATTCTCTACCTAAGATAAAAGCCAAAGCTTGAGTAGCTTTTTGTAACGCTACCGTACCACGGGGACTAACACCCAGGGTGATTTCTTCATCATGTCTAGTAGTCCGCACCAATTCTAAAATGTATTGTTGTAAAGATGTTGCTACTTTAACCTGGGAACAAGCTTGACGTAATGCCTGTACTTCTTCTAAACTAATACAGGGCTGTAAATCAGTAACCTTTAAACCTGCTTGTAAATTTTGCAGCATTTGCATTTCTTCAGATTCCGAAGGATATCCCAAACTTAAAGACAGCATAAACCGGTCCATTTGGGCTTCTGGAAGGGGAAAAGTCCCTTGGTACTCAATGGGGTTTTGGGTAGCAATGACAAAGAATGGCTGCGGAACTGGACGGGAAACACCATCAATTGTGACTTGATGTTCTTCCATGACTTCCAGTAAAGCTGACTGAGTACGGGGTGTAGCGCGGTTGATTTCGTCAGCTAGTAGGACATTAGCAAATATCGGACCGGGGAGAAATGTAAATTCACCGCTTTTAGGATTCCAAATATTTGTACCAGTGATATCCGTCGGGAGTAAGTCAGGAGTACATTGTAACCGTTGAAACTTACCATCTACGGAACGAGCTAGAGACTTGGCCAAGAGGGTTTTACCGACTCCAGGGACATCTTCTAATAAAGCATGACCACCACCCAGTAAGGCTACTATGACTAAGCGGATAGCTTCATGTTTTCCAACGATAGTACGAGCTAAGTTTTGTGTTAAAGCGTCAATTTTTTCTCTCATGTAGTACCTGGGGGGGAAATGTAGAAGGTTTATTTCTGAGTTTTGACTATGTTTAATAGTTTAGCCTTTTCTACAGTATTCCCAGGTAACAATCTTAATCCAGCATGAGAATTAAAAATTTCTTGAGTTACTAAACCACTTACGCAAGGAGAGAAAAGTCAAAAAACAGCTTTTCGGAAATGGTTTTACTTTTAAATATATTATTTATTTACAGATTTTGTTCTTTATTTCAAAAAGTTCAAAACCATACTCTTCTAAAAAATCTTTCGCAAATGCTATCCAGCTTGAATTAAATCTTGGGTAAAATTCAGGAGTACAAACATAAGCTTCTAAATTTAAACCCGCGTAGTTTTTTTCTAATTTAAGATCAAACCAACTGATAGTGTTTGTTAATTGGTCAATAGCCTCTTTCCTATTGTTACGTATAGCTCTTTCTTGTTCACTTGTTGCATTTAATTTGAACTCTACAAAACAAAAATCATTTTCATCAAAAAATACAAAATCGCAACGTCGAGCAACCTTTCTTAAAAGTCCTTTTTTTCCGTCAATAGGGATAAAACCGACCATTTTAGCATTACTTATATTAAATAATTTAGTGCTATCAAAATCGGTTATAACAGTCTCATTTCCATTGAAATTAATAGTAAATGTATTATCATCAAACTGAATATTGATAATAATAAAAGATTGTCCTCCGTAGTCTTTCAAATCTATCACTGAGAACTCTGATCTCATTTCAATTTGTAAAACATCAGAAAAATTATCAAAAGCAGTTGCTAGAAGTTCTTTAATATCCTCAAATTTGCTCATTTTCTTTTGAAAGTTTTAGCGTGAATACTGTACAAAGCTTGAAAATCACCACCCAAAATTTCGGAAACCGTATCTAAATAATTTTGTTGAATAGTACCTTTTTCTTGATTAAAAATAGGTTCGCAATAATTAGTATCCTCACTAACAGATTGATTTCCTAAAGAATAAGCAGAAAAATCTTTAGCACTTAACCAGGAATCTTGGGGAATTATTTGTGCTACCTCTGATTCTGTTGACGGATTTTTTTCAACTACTCTATTCGCAAAGAGTAAATTATTAAAAACTGTGAGAACATAGGGACTATGGGTGGTTATAATTAGTTGGTTATTATTATTATGATTTACCATTAAAGCCAATAATTCAATTAGCTGCTTTTGAGCAACAGGGAATAAATGAGCTTCTGGTTCTTCCAATATTCTTAATGTCTTAGAATTGTCAAGGATATTAAGGAAAATATCTTGTAAAATTCTTATAGATTCTTGTTGTCCTGACGAAGTATTAGACAAGTAAATATATTCTTCTGTTTCTTTATTAAATAAAATTTTCTCTCCCAAATCATCAATGCGGTATTCTCCCTTTAATATTTTATCTATCTTATTTTTGACTTGATATAATTTTTCTTTTATATCGTTTCCTGAATAACTTTCGATTAGTCCTTCAAAATTTCTAAACTTTTTAAAAATGTCTTTTACCCTTACAAATTTTTCTATAAATTTTTCCAATAATATTTCATCTAAAGTTTTTGAACTACGTTCATAATTGTCAATTAAAATATTTTGTTTTAAATTCTCAAATAAACTAGGATAGGCTACGGTTGCACTTCTACCAGCAATGATAAACAATAAATCTCTTTGTTTATTTTGAAATAAGTCATTCAGAAGGTCATAAAGTTGTTGAGCATATTTTATTTTTTCTTCTTCCTTAATTAAGGGTAAGGGTTGAATATTTCTATTTTTGTTGATATTTAAATATTCTTGTCTAAGTCTAAATTTAATATCACTTGCAAGAATTGTAAATTTTTCATCTATAAAAGTATCTATAGGAGATATCTTCATTTTTTTATTTTCATCATTGCTTAGTTTCAAGAATTTATTTTCATTAAAACTGTAATAAAATGTTATTTCAAAATCAGGTAAATTATTTGTAGGTCCAAAAAAATTATAAAATTTTTGCTGAATGGGCGATAAAATATCAGAATTGATATCCAGAGATTGATTTTGTTTGTCTCGGTAAATTTGACTGAATAAATCCTCTTGTATGGTCTTGAAAAAATAAATCAATTTAGCAATAGTGCTTTTACCACTAGCTTGTTCACCAATCAAAACTAATATTTTCTTGACTTCAATTTCTGCGTATTTAATTGCACCGAAATTATTGATGATTATTTTTTGCATAGGTAAATGTAATCTTTTGATGATTATACAATAAATATACCATAATAGAAATACTTTTTGGGAGGCATAACCTCCCATGATGTTCCATATTACATAAGTAGTTTTTGATTTGTAGATGCGGTTTTTACTTCTCTTCTTGATGTTTAAATCGACATTAAAAGTTTCCCACCATTAAGAATTGAAAATTTCTTCAGCTAATTTACAATCAAGTTGAATTTGATTTTTCAGTGCTTCCAAAGAGGGAAATTTCTGTTCAGGACGCAAAAATTTTACTAGTTGTATCTCCAAAATTTTTCCGTATAAATCACCAGACCAATTTAAACAATGTACTTCTACACGAGTATCTATACCATTAACCGTGGGACGATTCCCGATATTCATTACCCCTAATTGCGGAATAGGGTCTGTATCTGGAGTTTGATTATGAATGATCACCTCCACAGCATAAACACCATGACGAGGTAAAAATTTATCTTTTGGTAGTTGGATATTCGCTGTAGGAAAGCCGATAGTTCTACCTAATTTTTGACCTGTTACTACTTCACCCGTAAGGGTATAAGGTCTTCCCAGTAAACGATTTGCTTTAGGAATATCACCTACTTCTAAACTTTCCCTAATCAAGGATGTACTGATACGAGTATCATCTGTGGTAGACAAACTATCTGTATCAGTTTTTATAGGAACTATGGTCACGGGTATATTGTATTTAGCTGCGAGTATTTGCAAATCCTGGGCTGTACCCATACGCTTTTTACCAAAACAGAAATCTTGGCCAACGCTAATTTCTTGACATTGGAGTTGTTGAACCAGAATTTTATCCACAAATTCCTCCGGGGAAAGAGCGGACAATTCTCTATCAAAAGGTAATAATACCAATTGTTCTACCCCAAGCGATCGCAATTGTTGTACTTTTTCATCCAGTGGTGTTAATAAATCACGGGGTTGTCCTGTAAAAAACTCATGGGGATGGGGATCAAAAGTAACAACGGTTGAGTAAGGGCGCGGATTTGTGCGGGCTGGGGGGGTTGAAATTTCTCCACTTTTACCCCATACTGACTGTAATACTGGCTGAATTACTCTTTGATGACCAAGATGAACACCATCAAATTTGCCAAGAGCAACAGCAGTTGGTGTCAGCAGTCCTTCTGTTGAAGAAGCAACCCATACAGAACAACCATTTTGAGACAAATTTAACACTTGGATTTGGGGATTTTAAGTTTATTGTCGCTGGCAGCGTTGACGCTCTCACGCTATATATCTAATCACTAATCTAATCTAAAATCGAGAAATTCGCTGATTAAATTGGTTTTTGACTGGGTATACCAACCCCACGGGGAAAACTAATTGGGGTGTTGGTGACTTTTCGCAAATAAAGGCAATGACGCATACTATTACTCAAAGGAGTAGAAAATTCTTCAATTAATTCAACTACTCCACCTAATTGTTCAACAGCAGTTTCCAAACTTTCATTTTCTGCTTCGCTCCAACTACCCCGATAAATTATCGCCAAACCGCCTTTTCTGACTAATGGTAAACTATATTCAGCACAAACGGAAACATTTCCCACAGCCCGAATCACAGCAACATCATAATTTTGTCTGTGTTCATACTGTTGACCAATTTCTTCCGCTCTCCCAAGTAAAGTTTTCGCATTATTGAGAGCAAGTGCTGATAAAACCGTCTCAATAAAATTAATTTTCTTACCCGTAGAATCTAAAAGTGTAACTTGCGAATTGGGAAAAATTAGAGCAATTGGTAAACCAGGAAAACCTGCTCCTGTACCAATATCAATTATCCGTTTTCCTTTGTCAATACCGGGAATAAATATTTGTTTTGGGGCAATTCCTCGCAAGGAATCCCAAAGATGTTTCTCCCAAAATTCTTCAGGTTCAGTAATCCTAGTTAAGTTAATTTGGCGATTTCCCGCAATGATTAATTGATAAAGTTGTTGAAATTGGTTTTCTTGTAGATTTGTCGGTTGCCAATTCAGGGTTTTTTGCCATATTTCCGCCATTTTCGGCAAATTAGCGATAGATAAAGGTTCTATATCCATTATTGAAAATCACTTTTTCCCATTAATTTTAGCCGATTTTTACTTGATCATTGATCTCAAATTCATCTGCGGTTAAATTCCCTATTTTTTGACAAAATATGGAATTAAATGAACCACGAAGACGCAAAGAACGCGAAGCAGGAAGAAGAAGGAAGAACAAAGTTAATATTAACCCGGTCAATTAGTCACTACTTCTTGTGTTTTATTTCCCAAAGTTGTCGGCTCAACTGATTTTAAAATACCATGATCTAATGTCCAACAATAATCAGCTATTGGTAATATATCACTGGCATCATGTGTTACAACTAACAATGTCCAATCTTTTTTCAGTTTAGCTAATAAGTTTACCAGTTGCCGACGCATAGACCAGTCTAACCCGGCTGTTGGTTCATCTAATAGCAATAAGTTCGGCTGACGAATTAATTGGACTGCTAAAGCTAACCGTCTTTGTTGTCCACCGCTTAAATTAGTAGGAGATACAGATAAGGATAAATTATTTAATCCCACTTCTGTTAATGCTTGTTTAACCTGTTCTAGTCCCAGTTGGGGATGTCCTAAGCGTAATTCTTCTAAAATTGTCCCTCCGCAAAAGTGTCGTTCTGGAAATTGAAATACTAAACCCGCTAATTGTTGCAGTTGTTCAGCTATGAGTCCCTGCTCTCGCCAAAAAACCCCACCAGTGGTAGGATCAGCTAGTCCAGATAGAATTTCTAATAAGGTGCTTTTCCCTGAACCGCTAGGTCCAATTATTAAACCCAGTTTCTGGGGTGGTAATTCTAAGTTAATGGCTTGGAGAATTGCTTTAGGGCAAGCCGTGGGGTGATAAGTTAGATTTCTAAGATAGAGCATTTGTTAAGATTACCAGGTTGGGGTAAATTTTGGTGGCAATAGACGTAATTTATAATTCACTGTTTTGCATTTTAGGTAATAGATAAAACAATTTCAACCGTAATTATTCCCGTGATAACTATGTTCAAACAGTTCTTAATTCCTCAATTCATCATATCTTGGCGATTTCCTATATTTTTGAAAGTGACTGTTACTACTTCAATCCTTTTAAATCTATTTGTAAATTCCTGCTTTGCTGCTGATCCATTTCGGACTCAAGAACCTCGTAATATTGGTGATAATACGGAAGCTGTTTTTAAAGCGATTTTCCAAGAGGGAAATTACCCAAAAGCTAAAAATTCCTTACAATCAGCTATGTCTAGCGAACCCAATGAACCCTTAATTTATATGATTCAGGCTGGTTTAGCTTATAGAGATCAAAATTGGGCTAGTCTAGAAAAATACAGTCAAAAAACTCTAGAAACTGCACAAGATCTTATTCCTAGTGATCCATTACGTGGTAATTTATACACTGCTGTCAGTCATTTTTTAGAGGGGGCGCTAATTCTCGGTCGAGAAGGGACTATCAATGGTGCTGGACCTGCTTTTAGTCGCTTACGAAAAGTATATACATATTTTGACAGAGCCGAAGAAATTTCTGCTACTGATCCAGAGTTAAACTTAATTCGTGGCTATATGGATTTAATGTTAGCTGTAAATTTGCCTTTTACCAGTCCAGATGATGCAATTGAACGGTTGCAAAAAAATGCGGCACCTGGTTATTTAGTAGATAGGGGTATTGCTTTAGCCTATCGAGATTTGAAACAATATTCTCAGGCTTTAGATTATGTCAACCGCGCTTTAAAAACAACTGCTGACAACCCAGAAATTTACTATCTAAAAGCTCAAATTCTTCAGGAAAAAGGAAAAAGGGAAAAAAGTCAGGATTTAATTAAGGAAGGAATAGTTTATTTTGACAAAGCATTAGCCAAAAAATCCCAACTTCCTGTTAATTTAGTCAAACAAATTGAATATGAACGCAGTCAAGCTGTTAGTAATTATTAGTCATTAATCATTACCCATTACAAAAATGCAAATTCAATTCCGCGAGTTTAATCCTTTTGATGTCTGGATTTGGTTAAAGTTTAGCACCATTCCCTCCCTACAAGAAAAAAAATATGTAGAAGAAGTATTTACTTCCTGGTTTTATTTAGGTAAATTGGGGGGATTTAATGCGGAAAATCTGCAAGTACAAGATACAGGAATTGATATCAGCTACATGAATTATGATGAACAAGGCTATGATAAAACCTTCTTGGCTTTGATGCACAATATGGGTGAATTTGAATATGAAGGAGATTGGATGCGTTGTTGGTTTGATTTGGGAACAAGTGATGCGATCGCTTTAGACATTCTGATTAACGCACTAACACAACTAACTCAAGAATATGTCGCTATCGAAGAACTATATCTTGGTGGTGAAAATTCAGATTGGCCTATAGAAAATAGTGAAAGTCGCCCCGATTCAATCTACGATAATTACAATTAATTACTATCATGAATAAAGAAGGTCAAATTCGAGTAATTGTTTTAGCACTAATTCGAGATGGTAATAGAATCTTTGTTTCTGAAGGATATGATCCTACAAAACAATCAATCTTTTATCGGGCTTTAGGTGGTGGTGTAGAATTTGGTGAAACTAGCCGCATAGCTTTAATTAGAGAGTTTCAAGAAGAAATTCAAGCCGAATTAACCAATATTCGCTATCTAAGTTGTATCGAAAACCTATTTACTTTTAACGGTAAACAAGGACATGAAATCATTCAACTCTATGAATGCGATTTTGCAGATTCCAAATTTTACCACATTGAAAGTTTAACTTTTTCAGAAACACCAGAACGTCAACACCGCGCATTATGGATAGATATTTCTCGGTTTAAATCTGGTGAATTAAGATTAGTTCCTGAAGTATTTTTCGATTTTTTATAAACAGGTTTCTAAACCCACGCAGGTGGGTTTTGTCTCTGTATACCCGGTTTATAACCGCCTAATTTAGTCTAAATAATCAATTGAGTTGAGAAGTCGGGGATATTATTGCTATTTTAAAAATAAAGGTAAATATAGGACTCCTATTTGATTTTTGATAGCTTGCGTTGCGTAGCCATACAAGACTCAGTAGGTATCAATTCTGTCTTTACTGTTCCCTGTTCCCTGTTCCCTGACCACACAAGTAAACTCACAGAATCAAACCAGATTCCTATAGGAGAAAGTTAATTATGACCTTACAATTAGCAAAACCACAGGTTAAAAATTTTCGCTTTACTATTTCTCAATACCATCAAATGAGTGAAGCCGGTATTTTGTCAGAAAATGATAAAGTAGAACTGATTAATGGAGAAATTATAGAAATGTCACCAATTGGTAGAAGACACACAGCTTGTGTAAATCGTTTAAATTCAATTTTTTCACAATTACTGGGTAAAAAAGTCATAGTTGCTGTACAAAATCCGATTCTCTTGAATAACTTATCTGAACCTGAACCAGATATCGCATTACTAAAACCTCGCGCAGATTTTTATGAATCTGGACACCCCCAACCCCAAGATATATTCTTATTAATTGAAGTCGCAGATAGCAGTATTGAATATGATAGAGACGTGAAAATTCCTCTCTATGCTAGTAGTGGTATTACTGAAGTTTGGTTAGTTGATATTTATCAACAAGTAATTACTGTCTATCGCTACCCTACTGAACATGGTTATAGGGACATTCAAACACTAAGTCGCGGGGAAAAATTGTCAATTTCAGCATTCCCCGAAAATAATTTATTTGTAGACGATATTTTAGGAACAATAGTTTCATAGCAACCCGCTAAAAAATATCAAATTCCCACATCTCAGATATTGATTATTTGGGTTGCATCAAAATTAGTAACAATCAATTACAATTAATCAAAGCGATAATGTTTCTTGACATCGCTGATAATTTCCCAAACACAAGACATACCAGCAGGAAAAGTCACTAAATTTCCTTTACCTATTTGTACCGATTGTCCTTCATGAGGAGTGACAATGACATGACCCTCTAGAAAGTAGCAAACTTCCTGATCATCGTAAGTCCAGGGAAACTTAGATATTTCCTTTTCCCAAATTGGCCAATTAAATACATCTAACTGATGGAGATGTGCAAGACTTGGTTGATGTTCGACTTTAATTTCCATGGCCTATTTAATGTTCTATTTAGCAGTAAGATTTAATATCTTCTCCACACTTATCTACTAAATAACATAATGCACGAAAGCGCAAGCCTACAAACTGGTCATATAGGGGATTAAATTTGCATAAAGGGGGAATGTGGGCGATTTTGCGGCCAAAAACCACAATATCACGCTCAAAGGGACATTGGGCAGGAATAAGTTTAGCAATCAATTTAGCGACTTGACGATTATCAATTTCGATGTCATCCAGATATTGACGTAATTTTTGCAACAAATTAAACTTATTCTTACCTGGACGGGTTTCCTCTATAGGGTGAACAAAACTAGAGATAATCATGGGTTGACCATTAGTTTTCAGCATAGTCGTAAATCCTTTGTGAATGAGAGTGATCAAAATTTGCCTTGGTCACGAAGATGATAAATTGTCTTGGCAATTTGCACTGAACTTGAGGAACGGTAAAGTAGTTGAACTAATTTTCATTTAAACGGGCTTGATGGGGAATAACTGTTCCCCCCAATACAAAATAACAAAGAAAAGATAAAAGTGGTATAGCATTAGCTGATGAATTTCTGATATTCGATATATTAATCTCATATATGAGATGCCAATAATCCTCTAAAAACTGGACAATAATCACCATACACATCGGCAATAACATGGAATTATACAGTTTTTACCTCTGCCAAGCCGTATAACTATAAGGAAACCATAACATCAATTGTAGGTTATGGAATGTTAATAAAAATGTGATATAAGTTACATTCACTTAACTAAATTCTGAATGCTGATAACCTGTTAATATAGCCATCGTAAAATGACCAGAAAATTTTAGATTTTATTTAGATTTTAGATTTTAGATTGGGAATTTTCGGTACAAGCGCAGCCTCTTCGGGACGGAACTAATCCAAAATTTATTGACACTTGCAAAAATTGCAATAGTGTAGTATTGTCTGGAAAAACCGGACTAAACTTAGCAATGCACTAGGTATATTTCAACAATCAAATATCAGTCTTATAGTTACAAGGTTGCAAATCATGTTCAGTACAAATTCCGTCAATCAATCTTCTGTACCCAAGATTACAAAAACAACTAAAGCCGTAGTTGTCAATGAGTCCCAAAGTCCACCATTGTTACTATTTGCCAGTGGGGGAATGGTTTTAGCTCTGATTGCTGTAATTGTTTATAATAAAATTTTATTACAACAGAGTGAAAAAAAATTAAATTTTGAAAAATTCCGCACGCGAGAATTAGACAAAAAACTCAAGTTAGCTTTGGAAACTATTCGCAAACTGGAGAACAATCCCGATTTAGTTGACTCACGGCATTTTAATCTAGATTATCTACGAATGCGGATGTCAGAGGATGTATTCCATTTAGCCTTGATTAATCAAATGAAAATCAAGATTAAAGATAAGATATCTCCGGCGCTGCGTCCTAGTCAATCAAGTGAAGGAGCAGTGGGGGTTGCCAGTAGCAGTGGTAAACAGATAGATGAAACTTTTGATATTGAATATGAAACTGGTGTAGCCCCGAAAATTGTGAAGCGGGTACTATTCCGGGTACAAATTCGATTAATTAAGTTACCAATTCAAGCCACTTCTACTACTGTCTCCCAGATAATTGATTGTATAGAAACCTACCTTAGTTCAAGAGAAAATAATGATACCTGGCAACCAACTATTCACGGTCGGATTGTTTATAT
>Ga0208222_1000270_pt1 | contig 14734 bp, 10 predicted proteins | sample LakMenEpi13Sep09_FD_150694 | JGI IMG/M metagenome (GOLD analysis project Ga0208222, IMG submission 150694) | Freshwater microbial communities from Lake Mendota, WI - 13SEP2009 deep hole epilimnion (SPAdes) | ecosystem: Environmental > Aquatic > Freshwater > Lentic | place: Lake Mendota, Madison...
CAGTATGCAAGCCTATTTCAACGAACATCCCATTACGTACAGAGAATTACTCAACGGAGACCAATGTTCACAAGCTTATGCGGTTGGGATGGCAGGATGCCATAATGATTTTGTAACCCAAGCTTCATTTATTATTGGAGCTTACTTTGCTAATATTATTTTTTCTCTTGGCCTTAATGCTTTGCAATCATCTTTTGCTCTAACATTGGGCATAGCAGAAGCATGGGCTCAATTAAACTCATGCCAAAATACGGTTGTTGCAAGCTGGAGAATTTGTCGAGATAACAATCCAACTCATTAAATTGACGAGTATGTTTTTAAAAAACTCATTTAAAAAAGAAGATCTCTTCTGGTACATCACGGTGTGGAATATGTTTATTATATCCCTTCCTAATGCAATTCAGGACAAGCGAATTGGATATTGGATTACGCGTGGAAACTTACTTCTTATGGCTTGTATCTTAATTTATGTGATAGTTTATCATAGGCGCAGAAATCTAAAAATGAGGAAAATACCAATAGTGTCTCTTTTATTTGTGCTTGGGCTTCTTTTATTTGTCTTTTGGGCAAGTGGTACGCTCGGCAGAATGTTTGCTTCTCACTGATTTGCTTCACTTCGAAAACAGCCATTTGGACATGAAGTAGTTAAATCCACTAACACGGATCTGCTGCTCCCCGGTTTTAAAGTCCTTATTGCCATTTTCTTGGGAGTGCCTGCATTTGTGTGCATGACCATTTACCTTATCTACAAGCGTATATGAAGTCAAGCCTTTCGACCCTGTCAGGAGATCAAAGCACCTTACCGCTCGCGACTATTCAAGAAGATCATCACGTACTGAATAAGCGTTACCACGGCTGCGAGTGCGGCGACCACATACGTGGTAGCGGCCCACTTAAGCGCATCTTTGGCCATGGGGTACTCTTCTGAGTTGGTAATGTTGGTACGATCGAGCCAGGCCAATGCACGCTTGCTGGCATCGAACTCAACGGGCAAGGTTACCAGACTAAACAGTACGGTCACCGACATTACGATGATACCGATTAGTAACACGGTAGCATTATTGGTAGTGGCCAGCAGAATAACCCCGGCCATGAGGATCCAGTTAACGATATTGGAACTGAATTGAACTAAGGGCACCATGCGGCTTCTGAAGACAAGCGGGCCATAAGCGGTAGCATGCTGCACAGCGTGTCCGCATTCGTGTGCAGCCACGGCTGCGGCCGAAACACTGGTACCATGGTATACGTCGGGGCTCAGGTTAACGGTTTTATTGAGCGGATTATAGTGATCGGACAAAAACCCCTCTACCGAGGTCACACTCACGTCGTAAATACCGTTCTCGCGCAGCATTTTTTCAGCTATCTCCTTGCCGGACAGGCCGTTAGAGAGTGGCTGCTTGCTGTAACGGGTGAACTTACCCTTTAAGATAGAAGATACCAGAAAGCTGATTCCCAGAAATAAGAGGGAAATAAGCATGATTTCGTTCGTCATGGATTAAAATGGATTGATTTAATACCCAATATTACAACAAATTTATAGCCAGTCTGATGAGCCCATTTTTTCAAGTCTTTTTGTCAGACAAGAAGGGGAAAATTACTTGCGTCAAGGTGGGGTTACCTTTTTAGAGGGTCTCGCTGAAAATACATAATATAATCATAATCAACTAATTACAAATTAAAATAACCTCCTTTGGCAGTCCCTGGCAGCCAAAAACTTTAACAGAAAAGTTATGCACAAACGGCAAATTTAATTTTTAATATCCCCCCCTCCTCGCTAATTTAGCAATAGAATTTAATGGGTTAGTAAGTAAAGGGTCAGTCGAAAGATTGGCCCTTTGCATTTTATAGAGATGAGTAAGACTAAGAGCAGTTTTTTTTGCCAACAATGCGGGCACGAGAGTGTCAAATGGATCGGTCAATGCCCCGGATGCGGTGCCTGGAACAGCTTTGTAGAAGAGCTGGTGCAAAAGGACAAATCAAAAGATTTTATTGATTGGAAAGAATTGGGTGGCGATAAAAGAGCCGGTCGCACCACTACGCTCGATGCGGTCAAAAGCAGTGAGGAAAAAAGGATCATTACTTCCGACACTGAACTAAATCGGGTGCTGGGCGGTGGCATCGTACCCGGCAGTTTGGTGCTGGTGGCCGGCGAACCCGGCATCGGCAAATCAACCTTGTTTTTGCAAAATGGGTTGGGGCTAAAGGATACGATCGTACTCTACATCAGTGGAGAGGAAAGTGAGCAGCAGATCAAGATGCGCGCCGATAGGCTGCAAACAAAGAACTCGCAATTTTATTTGCTGACCGAGACCAACACGCAGATCATCTTTCAAGAAATAAAAAAGCTGAAACCGCAGCTGCTGATCGTCGATTCGATACAGACGCTGCAAACGCCGCATATCGACGCGTCGCCCGGTTCGATCTCTCAGATCAGGGAATGCGCCGCCGAGTTTCAGCGGTTTGCCAAAGAGACCAATACACCTGTATTCCTGATCGGACACATTACAAAAGAAGGGCAGATCGCCGGACCCAAGATGCTCGAACATATGGTCGACACGGTCTTACAGTTCGAAGGCGATCGTCATTATACCTACCGCATCTTGCGTACGCTTAAGAATCGTTTTGGCAGCACAGCCGAGTTAGGGATCTATGAGATGAACGACACGGGCATGAGAGCGGTGCTGAATCCAAGCGAACTCCTGCTGACGCAAAAAGACGAACAATTGAGTGGAATTGCCATTGCAGCCACCATGGAAGGGATGCGACCTTTACTGATAGAGGTACAGGCGCTGGTTACTCCTTCTGTTTATGGAACGCCGCAACGCACCGTAAGTGGTTTCGATCTGCGAAGGTTACAACTGCTACTGGCCGTGTTGGAAAAAAGAGGAGGGTTTCAGTTCGGCACCAAGGACGTGTTTTTGAATATTGCGGGTGGTTTAAAAGTAGAAGACCCATCGATCGATCTGGCGGTACTGTGCGCACTGCTTTCTTCTTACGAAGACGTGGCCTTGTCACCGCGACTTTGTTTTACGGGCGAGGTAGGACTGAGCGGCGAGGTACGAGCCGTGAACCGCATCGACCAGCGTATTGCAGAGGCGGCCAAGCTGGGATTCGAAAAAATTATCGTGTCTCGTTATAATCAAAAGGAGGGTGGCTCCAAGAAAAATCAAAAAGACCGTGGCATAGAAGTAGTGACCATGGCCAGAGTAGAAGACGTCTACCGTTATTTGTTTTAGGCCCTTGAAAGTTTCTCTGATAGTATGCATTCCATCTCAGCGCTTGGTCAGGCGATCGGGCAACTATTCTATCCACACACCTGCGCAGGATGCGGCTCAGATAAGCTCAAACAAGATTCTTCGATCTGCTGGTATTGTCTGAGCGAGTTACCAGCCACAGGGTTTGTCGATATAATGGATAACCCCGCCGAGAGATTACTCTGGGGGCGCATGCCCTTTTTCGCAGCACATGCCGGATTCTATTTGAACAGAGATTCGCTGATGCAACAACTCCTGTATCATTTTAAATACAAACACCAACAAGCCCTCGCAACACAATTGGGATCCCTGCTGGGTGAACAGCTGAAAAACAGCAGTAGGTGGAATATAGAAGCACTGGTCCCGGTTCCGCTGCATCCCAAAAAAATAAGACAACGGGGCTATAACCAGGCAGCCGTTATTTGCAAGGGGATGGCACAGCAATTGGATCTGCCGGTAATCGAAGGCGTGCTGCTTAGAAAGAGTATGAACGTAAGCCAGACCCGACTAGGCCGCACAGCAAGATGGGAGAATAGCCGCACCCAATACGGCATCGACCACCCGCACCGGCTCCGTAATAAAAGAGTCTTGCTGGTAGACGACGTATTGACAACGGGCGCCACGCTGGAATCATGCGGGTCACTGCTGGCAGCGATTCCCGGTGTTGAGGTCAGCGTAGCCACTTTGTGCATCTCCGCACTATAAGGCTCATTATGAGCTCAGTTACGACCTTTGAGAACAAGCATAACTTTTTTATCGCTGAGTTGTTATTGTAACAGAAATCTATCATCATGAAACTTATCATCACCTTTCTTATGAGTCTGCTTACCTTATCGGCCGGATCGATCTATGATTTTACCGTACCTGGTCTCGAAGGAAAAGACATCCGCTTTGCTGATTTCAAGGGCAAAAAGATCTTGATCGTAAATACCGCTTCTCGCTGTGGGTTGACCCCTCAGTACGAAGGGCTCGAGCAACTTTATAAGACCTATGGCAAAAAGTTGGTGATCGTGGGCTTTCCGGCCAACAATTTTATGGGACAAGAGCCCGGCAGCAACGAAGAGATCAGCGATTTCTGCAAACGCAACTACGGTGTGAGCTTTCCGATGGCCGAGAAGATCTCGGTCAAAGGGAACGACACCCATCCCCTGTATAAATATTTAAAAGAGCAGGCCAAGGCCAAGGACTTCAATGACCCTGTCAGTTGGAACTTTGGAAAATTTCTGCTCGATGAAAAAGGAGAGCTGATCGCTACCTTTTCGCCCCGCACCGAGCCCATGAGCAAGGATATCATTAAGTGGCTCGAGTAAAGCGCTTGGTTCGCAATTCGTTTTTTCTTGCAGATGAAGTACATTCGCCCTGATGCAGTATCATCAGGTAATAGGACAAGAAAGTTTGCAGGCACAGCTCAGTGAGCTGGTACAACAAAACAGACTCAGCCATGCGCTGTTGCTGCTATCGAAAGAAGGCAGTGGCGCCTTGCCGCTGGCCATTTCGTTCGCACAATACCTGGTTTGTGAAACGGTAGCGAGCAAAGGGGGCAACACTCCTTGTGGTACGTGCCCAGCCTGTCACAAAGCGACCCAGCTCATTCATCCTGACATACATTTTTCTTATCCTACCGTTACCAAGAAAACCGGAGAAAAACCGATCGCGACCGACTTTATTGCAGAATGGCGATCCTTTATACAGCTGAATCCGTACGGTAATCTCTTTGACTGGATCGAAATGATCAAATCGAAAGAGAACAGCCAGGGAAAGATCACATCAGAAGAGTGCAACGACATTATTCGAAAACTAAGCCTGAAAAGTTTCGAGAGCCCGTGGAAGATCCTGATCATGTGGCTTCCGGAATTGATGGGTAACGAGGGTAATAAATTGCTAAAGTTGATCGAAGAGCCTCCTGTCAACACCTTGCTGATGCTGGTCAGCGAAAATGAATCTCAATTACTCCCGACCATTGTCAGCCGCTGCCAACTGATAAAAGTACCCGCGCTGCAGACGGCCACCATCGAAAAAGCCCTGATAGAAAGAAATAACACTCCGGCTGCGCTGGCCGCACAACTTGCCCCGCTCAGCGAAGGCAATTACAGAGAAGCGCTGCAACTGGTTCAGCATGCAGAAGAGGACTGGCAACTGCTGGTACGCGATTGGCTCAATGCTATTCTAAAAACGGGTCCGGTAGCCCAAACAAAATGGGTCGAAGAGATCAGTAGTCTGGGAAGAGAAAAACAAAAACAATTCGTTCGCTATTTTATCCATTTGCTAGAACAAGCACTGCATCTGCGCATTAGAGGCAGCGAACACCTGATCAGCGAAAAAGAAAGAGACTTTGCAGAACGACTCAATAAGATTGCGGGCATCGAACAACAAGAGGCAATGGTGGGTGAGTTAGACCAGGCGCACTACCAGATCGAACGCAACGCCAATGCCAAGATCTTGTTTCATGCGCTCACCATCAGGCTTTACCACATCATTCAAGACAAAGTCGTATTTTCGCTTACATGAGTTGTTCGGGCTGTGGCACTGCAACTGGCAGTAAACCAAATGGATGTAAAAGCAACGGCGGATGTAGTTCCGGCGGATGCAATCGCATGAATGCCCACGATTGGTTAAAAAATCTTCCAATTGCCGACACCGAGTCACAATGCCGCGTTATAGAGGTGAGCTTTAGCCAGGGAACCCGAAAAGATTTTTTCAATAACCCCACTTTGCAAATCTTAGAAAAAGGAGACCTGATCGCCGTTGAGGGCGTGAGTGGTTTTGATGTGGGAGAGGTTTCGTTGACCGGAGAGATCGTACGACTACAGCTAAAGAAAAGAGGTGTAAAAGAAGACCATCCCGAAATGAAAAAAGTATTGCGCCGGGCAACCGAACGCGATATTGAACAATGGAAACAAAATAAGAGCCGCGAACCCGAAGCGGTCATTCGCAGCCGGGCCATTGCCAAGCAACTAAAGCTCGATATGAAGATCAGCCAGGTCGAGATGCAAGCCGATGGCAGAAAAGCAACTTTCTTTTATATAGCAGACGGAAGGGTCGACTTCAGAGAATTGATCAAAGTTTATGCGAACGAGTTTAAGGTAAAGGTAGAGATGCGCCAGATCGGTGCCCGCCAAGAAGCAGGTAAGGTGGGCGGCATTGGCAGTTGCGGCAGAGAACTTTGCTGTAGCACCTGGCTCACCGACTTCAAATCGGTCAATACGGCCGCGGCGCGCTACCAGAACTTATCGATCAATCAGACTAAACTGAGCGGTCAGTGCGGACGATTAAAATGTTGTCTGAACTATGAGCTCGATACCTACCTCGATGCACTGCAACATTTTCCGGACAACTGCGATGTGTTGCAGGTTGCCAAGGGAAATGCCTTCTTAATCAAAAAAGATATTTTTAAGAATCTGATGTGGTACACCTTGCCCGACAGCAATAAACAGTATCCACTTTCGATCGATCGGGTCAAGAAGATCAAAGAACTCAATAAACAAGGTATTCGCCCCGAAGAACTAGAGCCTGTCGAGGTCGTTTCTTCTAAACCTAAAGAGGAAGAACCTGAGTTCGTTGAACTGGTAGGGCAGATCAGTCTTAAATCGCTCGATAGGGCCGCGCAGAAAAAAAGAAGACAGCAACAGGGCAATCGCCCCGATCAACCTCGCCGCGATGGAAGACCTCCACAAGGACGACCCGCACAAGGAAGACCCCAGCAAGGAGGCGCTCCGCAGGGAGGAAATACTCCCAGAGGCGGAGGTCCGTCTCGCCCACAAAACCGCGGGCCCAGACCACCCCGTGGACCCAGACCACCTCAACAGGGATCTGGTAACTAAACTTTATTGATCTCCCCCAATGGCGCTGTAGAGCGCATCCTGAATCTTTCCTCTTACCTGCAGTTGCGACAACTTAGCATTATCGCGCGTGGGATATACGCGATTCGACAAAAACACATACACGAGATCGCGCTGCGGATCGACCCATACACAGGTTCCGGTAAATCCGGTATGACCAAACGTAGAAGCAGATGCGAATAAAGAAGGATAAGGATCCCTTCTCATAACATTGTCGGTTTCGGGCTTATCGAAGCCCAGACCGCGTCGGCTGCCGCTCCGTTGATAGTCCGTAAAGAGCCGGATAGTCTCGGGCTGCAAATAACGACGTCCCTGGTAGACCCCTTTATCGAGTAGCATCTGATAGAGTATCGCCAGATCGTAGGCATTAGAAAATAAACCTGCATGACCGGCTATTCCTCCCATGAGCGCTGCTCCCTCATCGTGCACATCACCGCGCGTTGTTTGACGGCGAAAGTGTTTCTCGGTCTCTGTGGGCACCAGTCGATCTACCGTAAATCGGTCACGTGGTTTGAACCCGGTAGCGTACATCCCCATAGGACGGTAAAAATGATCTTGACAATACGACTCGAGTGATTGTCCCGACAATTGTTCTACGATGGATCCCAGAAAAATAAAATCATTATCGCTGTATACATAATTACCGCTCGGGCCTAACGGGCTTTGTAAGATGCGCTGGCGGATCGTGTCTTGCCAATTGTTGCGAACATATAGGTTCTCTGCAACGCGAACGCTGAAACCCGGGCGAGATACGGCAGAAAAAATACTGGTATCGGGCGCTCCCGAAGCAGTGATGGTCTCTTTGTAAAAAGGAATGAATGGGACCAATCCGGCCTGGTGCAAGAGAATATCACGCAGAACCAGATCTTGTTTGTTGGAGCCGCGCACCCAGGGAAGATAGTCTCCCAAACGACCTTCCAACTTTATCTTTCCTTCTTCGTAGAGTTTCATGATGGCCACCGTGGTAGCAGAGATCTTGGTAACGGATGCCAGATCGAAAATACTCTCGGGCATCACCGGCCTTATTTGTTCGTAGTCGTAATGACCAAATGCCTTGTGGTAGAGAATTTCTCCTTTATGCACGGCCATGACCACACAACCCGGAAATGCTTTTTGCGCAATGGCAGTGTTGATGGTCGTCTCTACCTTGCGAAAGGCTGCGGTCTTTCTGTTTGCGGAAACCGGAACAAACTTTTCTTGAATACCTGCTCCAAAGGGATACGAACAAACCGAGACAGGCAAGATCCCTTTTGCAGCGAACTCTCCCATCAGCCACTGGGCAGCGACCGATTGGGTAATGTCATCATCTTGATAGGCAGCGACCAACAAGCGAGCATCACACAGATGCTTTACGGCCTGCACATTACCAAATACAAAACTGATGGTAGAATCACCACTGAGGGCCTTATGTACTGAAAGGGCAGTAGAGCCGATGCCAAAATTATTCATGGGCTTATTGGCAAAACCCTGCAAGCCTACTATAAAAAGATCATATCGGCCACTGGTCTTAAGAGACTGCACCAGACTATCCACGTTGGTAGTGCTGTCTTGATGAGAGATCTGATACGCATCGGCCCCTAATTGCTCTTGCAGTTGTTTTGCAAAGACACCGGGCGAAGTGCCCCCCAATTGTACATAGGCAATACGGCGATCGCCTTTATGCAAGGGTACGTCGAAAGAAGAAGAACGGTTGCCAAGAATGGTTAAGCTTTTACGAGCCACTTCTTCGCGAATTGCATCGGTAGCGACATTGAGATCGGCGACCAGTCTTGTGGTGTCGATGAACTGTGTGCGGTGCAGTCCCAAATTATATTTTTCTTGCAATACCTTTTTGACCTTGCTGTCGAGATCGCTTTGCTGCAAACGACCATCGAGTACGGCAGCTTTGATGGCTGCAATGGATTCTCCTACATTGGCGGGCAAACAAAGCATGTCGTTTCCGGCAATGATGGCTTCGACCGAGATAGTTCCGCCGGGAAAGTACTTGGCGACCCCTTTCATTTCGAGCGCATCGGTAAAGGTGAGTCCGTTATACTGTAGCTTGTTGCGAAGTAGTTCCGTTACGTTGTTGCGCGAAATAGAGGTGGCTCGTTGTGCGGCTGTATCAATGGCGGGTATGGCCAGATGCGCGATCATCACGCTGCCTACTCCGGCCGCAAAAATGGCCCTGAACGGAACCAGCTCCATCGAGTCGAGCTGCGTCATCGACTTATTGATCACCGGCAGGTCGTAATGAGAATCTACCGCAACATCGCCATGGCCGGGAAAATGTTTGGCGCAAGCCATGATGCCGGCATCCTGCATGCCTTTCATATACGCTATACCCATGCGGCTTACCTTATTACGGTCTTCGCCAAAAGAGCGAAAACCGATCACAGGATTATCGGGATTGTTATTGATGTCTACCACCGGAGCGTAGTTAACGTGTACCCCGATGCGCTTGCATTGCTCTCCTACCGCTACTCCCATCCGGTACACAAGACCCTCGTCTTGCAATGCACCAAGAGTAAGTTGGTAAGGAAATCGGGTAACACTGTCCAGACGCATGCCCAACCCCCATTCGCCATCGATAGTGACCATCAGGGGGGTACGCGCTATTTGCTGATAGCGATTGGTGAGTAGTGCCTGGCGAACAGGCCCTCCCTGAAAAAAACAAAGGGCGCCCACATTATAATCGATGATATCGCGTTCTACTTTAGCAATGTGCTCGGGGCCCAGGTTGGAATGTGCCCGGATCACCATCAACTGCGCAATGCGCTGGTCTTCGGTCAGGCTTGCGAACACGCTGTCGACCCAACGGGCCCGGGCCTTAGTGGCATTAGACTGGGCCTTAACCGACTGAACAGACAAAAAACCCAACAAGGCAATGGTCAATATGGCTCTCATGAAAAGATGTTTAATAACAAGAAAAATAAAAATACTCTTTTTACCGTAATCGCTTGCCGCAAAACGCCCAATTCGTGTAAGACAAAAAAGCATATTGACGCCCCCTGTAGAACGGTGGCAAAGCCGTATTTTTGAAGGCTCAATCAGAGAGTCCCTTGATTACCGTTTTACCCGACCATATTGCCAATCAGATCGCCGCCGGAGAGGTCATTCAGCGACCTGCCAGCGCAGTAAAGGAGTTGCTGGAAAATGCGGTCGACGCATCGGCCACCTCCATTCAACTTATCATCAATGATGCAGGCAAGTCGCTGGTGCAGGTAGTGGACAATGGCAAGGGGATGAACGAAGCAGACGCGAAACTTTGTTTCGGAAGGCACGCCACTTCCAAGATCAGCCGCATAGAAGACCTGTTTTGTATACAAACCATGGGGTTTCGCGGAGAGGCACTGGCCTCGGTAGCTGCCGTTGCGCAAGTTGAATTGCGCACCCGCACCGCAGCAAGCGAAACAGGATACTATATTGAGGTCGAGAACAGCCAACTTGTAAAAGCAGAGCCGATCGCCGCTCCGCAAGGCACCAGTGTGGCCATGAAGAATTTGTTCTTTAATGTGCCGGCCCGTCGCAATTTTCTAAAGAGCAACGCAGCCGAAATGCGTCATATCATCGATGAGTTTACGCGGGTGGCGCTGGCCTTTCCTGCCATTGCGTTTAGTCTGCATGCCAATAACCAGCAACTCTTTCAACTAGAGAGCGGTACACTAAAGCAACGGATCGTACAATTGATGGGGGCCTCCTACGAATCAAAACTGGTCACCGTTAAAGAAGAAACCGATTATTTGAATATTCGCGGCTTTGTAGGCAAACCCGACGCAGCGCGCAAAACAAGAGGAGAGCAATACTTTTTTGTCAATAACCGCTTTATCAGAAGCGGGTATCTGCACCATGCGGTAATGAGTGCCTTTCAAGGAATGTTGGCCCCCGATCATTTTCCACTTTATGTACTCTTTATTGATCTTGATCCGCAACAGATCGACATCAACGTTCATCCTACCAAGCAAGAAATAAAATTCGAAGACGAAAAGATCGTTTATGCGTTTGTGCAAGCTGCGGTAAAGCACGCATTGGCGCAATTCAGCATTACCCCCACTCTCGATTTCGAACTGGATGCCTCCATCCAGCAACTATCATCCATACAACAGCCCTTTACCGAAGAAAACAAGACGAGAGCAGCGGACAGCTCCCTGTTTAGAAGCTTTACGCAAAAAAACCAGGCGCATCTGATTCAGCCCACAGGTTTTAGACCCTACCCCACCGACTGGACTGCCTCCGAACCCGAACCTACACCGGCTGCCCCGCTGTTACAGCATGCATTCGAAGAAGAGGCGATCGTCGTAATGGGATTACACAACAGCCATATCGTCTACCAAACCTCCGAAGGATTTTGGTTGATCGACCAACAAGGGGCACACGAGCGGATCTTATACGAACAATTACAACAAAGCAGCACAGAAAAACCGATCGCTGCGCAGCGAACGATGTTCCCGATCACCCTTTCGCTGCCACCGGCCGATGCAGCCTTGTTAACGGAGCTTTGTCCTTCGCTGGTCGCTTTGGGCTTTTTGCTTGAGGCCGGTAGTTCGGGTGAATTCACTATTCAGGCCACCCCTGCTGCTATTCAATCCGGAAAAGAAAAAAGTATCATCGAGTCGCTATTGGAAGAATACAAACACTACAATGCGGATGCAGGATACTCCATGCGAGAGAAACTGATCCGCTCGCTGGTCAAGCATCGCCGTATCAAAGCCGGCACGACGCTCAGTGAGAAAGAGATGCGGCAACTGGTTATGGATCTGCTTGCTTGCAAGCAACCGGGGCAAACACCCGATGGTAAGCCTACCTACCTTGCCTTCAGCAATAGTTATTTATCCTCGATATTTGGTAAATGACCGATGGGACCCATCCATCAATAGCGAGAGCGTAGCTCCACTAAGAATTTCTCGATCTGACGACGAATGGCCGAAGCGGTAGTTTGATGATTGTTGACCATCACTGAAAAAGCCAACCACTTTCCTTTTTTTGTTTGCAAAAAACCACTGAGTGACACCACGCCACTCAACGTACCTGTTTTTGCATAGATGGAGGCGCTGTCCGAAACATAGTATCCGCTAAGCGTTCCCTCATTACCGCTTGGAAATATAGTGCGAATGCGCTCCCAACCAAACTCCCGTTGCATGCGATAGAGGATCGTGACCATATCTTGCGGGGTAAAAAGATTATAACGACTCAGTCCCGACCCATCTACCCAACGGGGAGGCTGTGGTAAACCAGCCAGGTCAGAGGCCAGCATCGTATCGATCAGGGCTCGGTCGCTCATGTATCCCAATAAGCGTTGACTGACCATTAGCAAGCTTTGCTCTGCAAAAAAATTATCGCTGCGGTGCATCAATGGGCGAAGCAACGAATCGGTAGGCTGCGAGAGCAACAATTGCCCTTTAATGGGCTCACTGCGTAAGCTAACCGATGCGGTCAATCCGAGTTGTTGCAACGTATCTTGTAAAAAAATAAAATTGGTAACTCCCTTGTTCGTCTTGTACGGAATAGAGGTCTTGCCAAAGGGTTTGGTACTTCTGCTGATCGAAAAGAGATTTTCATCTTGGCTGCGAGACAGGGTGAACTTTCCACCCGATCCCAGCAATTGCATCATGGGCTCCTTACAAAAGGGAGGGCGCAGCGCCAATGAAGGCGTTGCATGCAAGCGCTGGTCACGTGCCTCAAAATAAACAAGGTTGCCATAGAGTGGCAGGGCACTTCGCTCGGCAAGATAGGGCTCTTGGTAGTCATCCCACGACCAACCGCTACCATAGGCTTCGAACCGGTCACGCACAGAATAAGCGAGGGCAACGTGCTTGTTGGCCTGACGCATCTTTTGGAGCAAGGGTTGTACCGAAAAGTCTGGATGCAAAAAACTGGGATCGCCACTAGGCTGAACAAATAATGTATCGGCCGTTTCCAACACCATGGCTCCGGGAAGCCGATCGCCAAGATGCTTCATGGCCACATAGCAGGTGGGGATCTTTACATTGCTGGCCGGCACAAAATACTTTTGTCCGTTTTGATCGTACCAGTACTTATTGGCATCAACGGCCAAAATGCTCACACCCCAATGAGCTTTATCAAAAGCCTCGGTCTTAGCGAGCTGTCGATGAGCGATTTTTTGTACTTGCCACTGTGTGCTGCAGGAGGTCAGCAGCAGGATCAACCAAAGTCCTCCTTGCCAAAAAGAAAAAACGTTCCGTTGCTGTTGCATCAAAAAAATTTAGCGGTGTCGTTATCCCCGTTCCTGCGCACGAAGCCAGCGTTCAGGAATCTCGTTGCTGCTGGCCAGCAGATAATCTTTATAACTACAGGCAATGAACTGTTTGTTGGGCAATTGCATCCACCAACGACCGGTCTTTTTACTTTGCAGAAAAATAGTCTCTACTTCTGCAAAGGCCATGTAGTATTCGTTAAAGGAATCCTTTTCTTGCAAGGCGGCCTCCCGACGACCGCGGCTTCTGCCATCGAGCAAATACCAGAGCATTTGTGCGATTTGCTTTGCACTTAGATCTTGCCGGTCGGCGCGGGGATCGTATCCGTAAATTCCTACCGTGTTGACCGTGGGACTCATACCCGCATAACGAAAAAGCGTACAGGCCTCCTCACCCGTAAATCCGTTGGGAGAGATCGTACTGGCAGGCGAATAGGCCTGGGCGATAGCTGAAATATCAAAACTGAATAAATGACTGTTACGAATAACGGGCTCCATTTCATCGGGCGCCTCCTTTACGTTTCCGACCCTGTAACAATCAAACCGAAGCTTATCGAGTGTCTCCAATAACTGCGGATTCACGAAATAACTCTGAAATCCGATGTGATTGTAATGACGAATATAATTGGGAGTACCGGTAAGCATTTCCATCAAAAAACTATCGGCAGGCAACACCGCATCGCTATCGAGATCAATGAGCGCATCCACCAGCGTGGCCTCGATCAACTGGCGTCGATGCGCATAGGCCTGGTACTGCGCCATGGTCAGGTCGTGCGATCCACCGAGAATGATCACGGTCTTTCCTTCTGCGATCAACGCCGATACCACCGTTCTGAGTGCGGCATAGGTATCGGACAAGGTCGCCCCGGTACGAATTGTACCCACATCGGCCAATGCCAGATCGGAGTGCCAGTAAAAGAGACTGTAGAATTGACGACGAATGGCATCGGGACCAAATGTTTGATGCTGATCGATACCCGCCCCACGATGATCGGGGCATCCTACAACGACCAGCTGCGCTTCGTCGAGCTCGGGAAGTTCCTGTTCGTAGGCCTGTATACTGTGACCAATCTGTCCTTCTTTATATCCCTGGTCTTGCGAAAGAATCGCTTTATTGATAGGGACCAGAAAATCGCCAATACCAAGATGATCTGACATACTTGCAAGATAATTAATTGCTGGTTTGGACTTACTTTTGTCGTATGGAGAATCTATGGCAACAAATTGATGCCCTCCGCATCGAGATCGGCAGCATTACCACCACCCACCCCGAAGAGGTTGAGGCCTTTCGGATCAAATACCTTGGGACCAAGGGCGTGGTAAAGCAGCTCATGACTGCCATGAAAGAAGTGCCGGCCGAACGAAAAAAAGAAGCCGGACAACTGCTTAATGAATTCAAATCGTTCGTGGCGGCCCATTACGAACAGTTGCTGGCTTCTGTAACCACC
>Ga0208222_1000271_pt1 | contig 14705 bp, 12 predicted proteins | sample LakMenEpi13Sep09_FD_150694 | JGI IMG/M metagenome (GOLD analysis project Ga0208222, IMG submission 150694) | Freshwater microbial communities from Lake Mendota, WI - 13SEP2009 deep hole epilimnion (SPAdes) | ecosystem: Environmental > Aquatic > Freshwater > Lentic | place: Lake Mendota, Madison...
GGAGCAGAAGATTAAATAAAAAAGACCGTTTGATTTATCAAATATTTGAAGAAAAAGTAGTAGTAATAGTCATTTCAGCTTTAGGACATTATGAGTAAATGAATTTTTTAGACTAAAAAAAACACCATGCCAAACAATAATCAACACCTCAACGAATTAGAATTAAGAAGTGAAGCCGTTCAAGACATCATGAACAAACCGCCTGTGTGGTTAATCCGCTCAGGAAATAATGTGATTTTTTTAATAGTTATTGGGCTATTTGCATTGGCTTTTTTTATTAAATATCCCGATGTGGTTGTTACTGATGTAAAGATTACCACTACTATGCCACCACAAAAAGTTATAGCAAGATCTACTGGCACGATACAACATTTATTCGTTGAAAATCAAACCTTAGTTATGCCAAACCAACCTTTAGCTATTTTAACAAATACGGCTGATTATAAAGAAGTATTTGCTTTAAAAAAAGAAATTGATAGTATCGAAAAAAATGGTTGGGATAATTTTAAAGGTTTTATGTTAAATCACGGTTTAACTAAACTGGGTGATATTCAACCTGTTTATTTGGCTTTTCAAAAAGATGTTTTAGCCTATTCGCAACATCTAAATTTTCAACCTTTTTCTAACGAAAAAACTGCCAATCAAAAAGAAACAAACTATCAAAATCAACGCTATCAAATTACGCAAAACCAACTTAATACGTCAATAGAAGAATTAAAATTAAAACAAACTGATTTAAATCGTTCAGAAATCTTGTTTAACAAAGGGGTAATTGCCAAAGTTGAATTAGAACAAAAGCAATTAGAATTTTTGTCTATGCAAAAGCAAGTTCAAAATATGAAACAAGCCCTTTCGCAATTACAATCTTCGAGCAATGATTTAAATAAGCAAGACACCAATTTGCGTTTACAAGAAAGAAAAGAAGAAACACAATTGTATAATAATATGCTTTTTGCCTTACAACAACTCAAAAAAGCCATAGCCGATTGGGAATTACAATATTTATTAAAGAGCGATATAACTGGCACTATAAATTTTATGCAAATTTGGTCATCACATCAAGCGGTGGAAAGTGGCGATATAATTTTTAGCATAATACCTGTTATAAAAAATCACGTTTTAGGTTTAGCCAAAGCCACACCTCAAAACGTTGGTAAAATTAAAACAGGTCAAAAAGTTTGGGTAAAAATTGACAATTATCCCGAGCAAGAATTTGGTATGCTTCAAGCGTCTGTTAATAACATATCAAAAACACCAGATCACGAAGGCAATTGGCATTTGCAGCTCAATTTTCCAAAAGGATTAAATACAACTTATAACAAAAACATACAACTTCAACAAGAAATGTCTGGTAAAGCAGAGGTCATTACAGAAGATTTGCGATTGATAGATAGATTTTTTTATCCGTTTAAAAAAGTGGTTTCTCAAAGTTTGTAACCAAAGTTGGTTTTGAAAACCAAGCGCCTAGCCCAGATTGTAGTGACAGCCTTGTGTAGCAAAAAGTGAGTTTTTGACGACCAAACATAGCGACGGTAGGAGCTCATGGAGGGGCGAATCAAAAACCACTATTTGCTACACAAGCTAGAACGAAAAGCTGGATATAGCTTCAAAATAATTATATTCTAATCTTCAAAATAACCATAACACCAGCCTCGCTGTCCTTTATTTCATAATTTATCCAATGACTATAAAGTTCATTAAGTAATTTGATTCGCTCCAAAGTATTGGTCATTCCTCTGCCCTTGTGCTGATTTTGGTGTTTGGTTTTCAGGGTTTTACTTTTTTCTATACCAATGCCATTATCAATAATTGTTGTTTTGATATGGTTGCCCTCATTTTGAAAACTGACATTTATAAAACCTTTTTCCTCTTTATAACGCAGGCCATGCCATATGGCATTTTCTATAAATGGCTGAATCAGCATGCTTGGCACTTGGCTGCTGTCCAAATCTATTTTTTCATCTATGATCAATTCAAAATCGAATTTATCATGAAAACGACTTTTTTCTAAAGATAAATAATTCTTAATCAAATCTATTTCAACTGCTACCGGTATCAAATCATTGGTGGAATTTTCCATGATGCCACGCATTAATTTAGAAAATTTACTCAGATATTGATTAGCTTCTAGCTCATTGTTTTGCGCAATAAAATGATTGACACTGTTTAAACTATTGAAAATAAAATGCGGATTCATTTCTCTTCTCAAGGATTGTAAAGCGATTTTTTTGTTTTTGATTTGCAATTTTTTATAGGCATATAAAATACCTAAAACAGCTAAAATCAATAGAACAGTGAAAATACCCAGACCAATATTGAAGCGTTTTTGTTGCTTCATCAAATCATTTTGCAATTGACGTTCTTTTAGTAATTGCGCAATTTTTCCTTCGGTTTCTGCAATCACACGATCATCTATTAAGGACTGGTCTTTTTGCAAAACGGTCTGCAAATCTTTTAAAAATTTGCGATAAAAAGGCAATGATTTTTCAGGTTGCTTATTGGCTTTGTGCAGACTATCAATCTTTAAAATAACCTGTCTAGCTTCTAAAGTATGACCTTTATCCAATGCGACTTGATAGGCGCTTTCTAAAGTTTCCAAAGCTTGAATGGGTTCGTTATTTTGAACATAAAGTGAAGCCAAGTCTTGCATAGCCGCTACTTTAGTTTTTGTATTGGCTTTGACAAAATCCTCTGCAATTAATTTATTTTGTGTTATAATGGCTTGATCTAATTGGTTTTTTTCTTTTTGAATCGCTACAATTTTATTGCTAATTTCAATTGCTTTTTGAGGCTCATGGTCTTTGAATTGATCAAATGCCTTTTGAAAATTTTGTGTGGCCAAAACCGTTTGACCTTTCTCGGCTTGTGCGTTGGCTAAATTGACATAATTAGACCCAATCTCTTCTGATTTGTTTTGCCGTTTTGACTCATACAAATTGATTTTAGCTAACAAACTCAGAAGTGTTTAGAATCGTTCATGATTATTTTGGACACGGAATATTAGGTAATCAGTTCGGAGCAATAGGAGAAGAAAATGCAACCTTACAACATCTTGACTTATATAGCGATGAAGCCGCACCTGCGGTTATTTTTCAAACAAGAGGACAAAACTCTTGGGTAAATTTTAGCGGTGCAAACAAAGAGGCTAATGATTTAAGAAAACAAGCGAGAGAGCTCAGAAAACAAGGAGAAACAAAAAAAGCTGACGAATTAGTTGAACAAGCAAATAAATTGTTTAAATTTGTAGAACCTAAGATAGCTATATTCCCAACAAAATTTAATTTTAAAAGGTATGAAACAGCAAGAAGAATCAACGAACAAGAAACAATTGACTCAAGACCAAATAGAGGAGCTAATGTCTTATCCGGATTATTGGAGAAATACTCTAAGAGAAGCAGCGGAACGAGGGGAGTCAATAAAAGAAGTGTACGAGGAACTAAAAGACTTGGACTCTATGACTTAAACGTAGTAGCTGAATATACTTTAGATAACGCAATAAACGAAGGTATATTAAAAGCATTCCCTAACTTCAAAGGTGTCCAAAAGATATATGAGATAACCGATGGGAATGCTTATAGAGAAATGATGGCAGAGGCTCTTAAAGACAATGCTTTTGCTGCATCTGTTACTGTTCATCCCGGAGAAAAATTCAACGAGATGAGAATGTTTGTAACCGAAGATGGCTCAACAGGAATTACACTTACAAAAGAAGGATTTTTAGGAGGAGCATTTTCTAATCCAAATGCAAATAGACCTCAAAACTTATCACAATTAATGGTAATAGGAATAAAAGAAGGGGCTACCACAGCGGAAGCCTTTGATACTATATTGCCTGATTACTAGGCAAAATTTGGATTTAAAGCTGTATCAAGAACTGCGTTTAATGACGAGTTTAAACCAATGATTGTTAATGGTAATGCAGTCAAAAATTTATCGACGAAGAAATGAAAAAACGCGGCGACAATAAAGATGATTTAGGTTAAGCAATGGAAAAATCTATTATTGAAATTGGTAAGAAAAAAGGTTATAAAATATAGCTATTTAAAGTAAATCATTATAAAACCTGCTTGTTTAAGCAGGTTTTTTTAATGCATAGAACTATTGCACATAAATAAAATCAATTCGTATATTTGCGAATAAATAAAAACCATGACACACGACCAATTATCAGACATTGCCCATGCGCTCGCAAACCCCATTCGACTAATGATTCTAGAAAAACTGGCTGACCAAAGTTGTTGCTTTCATGGTGATCTTTCGGAAGAATTACCAATAGCCAATAGCACATTATCTCAACATTTAAAGGTTTTAAAAAATGCGGGGCTCATTCAAGGGGAAATAACACCCCCTAAAACGAAGTATTGCATCCATGCTGAAAACTGGGAAAAAGCCAAGCAAGCTTTAAGCGATTTTTTTAACTACAATCAAAAAATTTTGTGTTGTGAATAATTTTTTTTAATTATTGTTCGTATATTTGCGAATAGTTCGTATATTTGCGAAATATAATTAAAACCAAAGTATGATTAATTCTATTCTTTTAGAAAACATCCAAAGTTTAAAGGAAACCGAAATTTCTCGCGAACGTCAGGCGGTGTTAAGGCTCTTAGTTGATTATATTCAAAGTAAGGTTAATCAAAAACTACCAATACAATTAAATTTTATTTGCACCCACAATTCGCGCCGCAGTCACTTGTCACAAATTTGGGCGCAAACCATGGCGCATTATTATCAAGTTCAACAAGTGAGTTGTTACTCTGGCGGTACCGAAGCCACAGCCATGTTTCATCAAGTGGTCACGACGCTAAAAAAACAAGGTTTTGCCATTCAACCCATCAGTGAGGAAATAAAAAACACGGTTTTTGCTGTAAAATATGATACAAATGAACCTGCTTTAATCTGTTTTTCAAAAGCTTTTGATGATGCTTTTAATCCTGAAAATGGTTTCTGTGCCGTGATGACTTGCTCCTCTGCCGATGAAGGTTGCCCTTTTATAGCTGGTGCCGCCTTGCGATTGCCTATACGTTACAACGATCCTAAGGCTTTTGACAACACGCCGCAAATGGCAGAAAAATATGAAGAACGCAGCTTACAAATTGCAGCCGAAATGAAATTTGTTTTTTCAAAAATCAAGTCAAATGTTTGAAGTCATTTCAACAGAATCACCATTTAATATTCCCGAAATCTTTCGGGACTTTAATCTCAATACTTTATGAATTTATCCACTTTAAAAAACATTTTGCCAACATTGGAAAACATCTCTTTTCAATTAGAAGACGGCACTTTAGTCCCCTCACATTTTCATGTGACAGAAATAGGTTTAATCACTAAAAAATTTATAGATTGTGGCGGCATCATGCGTGATGAACAAAAAATTAATTTTCAGTTATGGGTTGCAGACGATTTTGATCACCGTTTGGCTTCATCCAAACTTTTAAACATTATTCATTTGGCTGAAAAACAATTGGATTTATCCGATTTATCTATTGAAGTAGAATATCAGGGACAAACGATTGAAACTTACGCTTTAGATTTTGACAATAATCGCTTTATTTTAAGAAAGAAAATGACTGACTGCTTGGCAAAAGACAATTGCGGGATACCCGAAAAAAGTCAAAAACCACGCATCAAAATGAGTCAATTGCAAAGTAGTTGTTGCACGCCAGAATCTGGTTGTTGCTAAACTAACTATTTTATATTTATGGGAACGTTCGAAAAATATTTAACCCTTTGGGTAGCCATCTGTATTGTCGTTGGCATTGTGATTGGTCACTTTTTTGGTGATCAAATGTTATTTATCAGTCAAATGGAATATGCACAGGTTAATTTACCTGTGGCTGTTTTGGTTTGGTTAATGATTTATCCCATGATGGTACAAATAGATTTTAGCTCAATCAAAGATGTGAGCAAAAACAAGAGTGGTCTTTGGCTTACAGTTGTTGTCAATTGGTTGATTAAGCCATTTACGATGGCCTTTTTTGGCTGGTTGTTCTTTTACCATATTTATCAAGCATGGCTTTTGCCAGAAGATGCTGGCCAGTATTTAGCTGGAGCGATTTTATTGGGTGCTGCGCCATGCACCGCTATGGTCTTTGTCTGGTCTTATTTGGTAAAAGGTAATGCTAATTATACCTTAGTACAAGTATCGGTTAATGATTTGATTTTATTGATTGCGTTTATTCCTATTGTTGGACTATTGTTTACTTTTTTCGGCTTAGACAGTATGTTTTCACAAACAGGCAACATAGGTATTCCTTATGATACGCTTATCACAAGTGTAATTGTATTTGTGGTTATTCCGCTTTTAGCCGGTTATTTTAGTCATAAATATTTGATGAAAACCAAAGGTGAAATCTGGTTTAAAGACGTGTTTTTAGCCAAACTTAAACCAATTTCAATCAGTGCTTTGCTCTTGACATTGGTCTTACTTTTTGCTTTTCAAGGGCAAAAAATCATTGATAATCCTTTTCATATTTTATTGATTGCTATTCCTTTAACGCTCCAAACTTACTTCATCTTTTTTGTGTCGTGGTTTATCGGCAAATATCTCAAATTGTCTCATCAAATTTGTGCACCAGCTGCCATGATTGGTGCGAGTAACTTTTTCGAATTAGCCGTTGCTGTTGCTATTGCATTATTTGGCTTAAATTCAGGCGCATCATTAGCCACCGTAGTAGGCGTTTTGATTGAAGTACCTGTGATGTTGTCTTTGGTCGCGTTGGCGAATAAATGGCGGTATTAGGGTCGTTTTTAAAGGCAAAAAGGTTAATTTAATCCCTATTTTCAAGAAAACCATTTCGTTTTTTCTTATCTTTGTGTCTCTAAATTTAAACGCTTAGTCCCATGAGTCAATTTTTCTATCAAGAGCCTTTTCCTATACTAAAAGACGATACTGTTTATAAAAAATTAACCTCAGATTATGTGCGTGTTGAACAACAGGGTAACCGAGAAGTGTTAGTTGTTGACCCAAAAGGTTTGGAATTATTAGCAGAAGAAGCCATGGTTGATTTGGCTTTTATGTTGCGGTCTTCCCATTTAGAAAAATTAAACAAAATTTTAGACGACCCAGAAGCTACAGATAATGATCGCTTTGTGGCTTATACTTTATTAGAAAATGCTGTTATTGCTGTTAAGGGGCAATTGCCTTCATGCCAAGATACAGGCACAGCCATTGTGATGGCTAAAAAAGGTGAAGATGTTTATACTGGTGCGGAAGACGCTGAATTTTTGAGTAAAGGGATTTACAATACCTACCAAAAAAGAAATTTACGCTATTCGCAAATCATTCCTTTGAGCATGTTTGAAGAAAAAAACTCAGGGTCAAACTTGCCTGCGCAAATAGATATTTATAGCAAAAAAGGTCATAGTTATGAGTTTTTATTTTTAGCTAAAGGTGGTGGCTCTGCCAACAAGACCTTCCTATATCAACAATCCAAGTCATTGTTAAATGAAAAATCAATGACTGCTTTTGTGCAAGCTAAAATCATGGATTTAGGCACATCCGCCTGTCCGCCTTATCACTTGGCATTGGTCATTGGTGGCACATCTGCGGAAGCTAATTTAGCCGCTGTAAAAAAAGCGAGTGCGGGTTATTATGATCATTTACCAACAGCAGGCAATGACCAAGGTCAAGCGTTTAGAGATTTGGCTTGGGAAGAAAAAGTGCAAATCATTTGTCAAGAATCATCTATTGGCGCGCAATTTGGTGGCAAATATCTCACCCATGATGTGCGTGTGATTCGCCTGCCTCGTCATGCGGCAAGTTGTCCAGTTGGCATAGGTGTTTCGTGTTCTGCTGATAGAAATATCAAAGGAAAAATTACCAAGGATGGTATTTTCTTAGAACAATTAGAAACACAACCTGAAAAATATTTACCAGCCACGCCACCGCATTTGGAAGCAGCAATAAATATTGATCTCAATCAGCCGATGGCAAATATTTTGGCAGAACTATCTAAATATCCGATTAAAACCCGATTAAAACTCAATGGTACTTTGATTGTAGCCAGAGATATTGCCCATGCGAAAATCAAAGAGATTTTGGATGCTGGTCAACCGATGCCTGATTATTTTAAAAATCACCCGATTTATTATGCCGGGCCAGCAAAAACACCAGATGGCATGCCGTCGGGTAGTTTTGGCCCAACAACTGCTGGTAGAATGGACGTTTACGTTGAAGAATTTCAAGCGGCTGGTGGTAGCATGATTATGTTGGCAAAAGGCAACCGCTCTAAGCAAGTCATGGAGGCTTGCAACAAATATGGTGGCTTTTATTTAGGCTCTATTGGTGGTCCCGCAGCTATTTTAGCTAAAGAAAACATCTTGTCTGTTGAGGTGGTTGATTTTCCAGATTTAGGCATGGAAGCCATCAGAAAGATAGAAGTTAAGGATTTTCCAGCTTTTATAATTACGGATGACAAAGGCAATGATTTCTTTGCGAGTTTGAGTAAGTAGTATTAACTATTTTATTATTTGGGCAGCTTGGCCGCCTTCCTTCCGATAGCTATCGGAACCGCTTTTTGTTGGGTTTTTGAAAAACCCAACAAAAGAGCTCCACTCAAGTCGGGCTGCAGTTTATACAAAAAACAATATCTTCCTACTAATCAAAAGACCATTGGTTTATGAGGCAAACTATTTTTTCTTGCCATTCTTAAAGACAACCTTTTCAACAATAATTGGCTTTTTATTGGTTTTAAAAACCTTTTTCTCGCCTGTCTTATTTTCAAAAGGCTTTTTTTCATAGGTCCTCTTCTCAAAAGGCTTCTTCTCAAAAAGCTTTTCAGCATTGGCATTTGCCATAGCCTTATTTGAAGCGATAACTGCTCTTGGATCTTTTGGACTTTCTTTAGTCCCGCGTAGATAAATGACTAAACCATTTAAAAAATTGCGTAAAACTTGATCGCCACATTCTACAAATTTTGGATGATCGGCACTTCTAAAAAAATTACCGATTTCGGCTTTAGACATTCTAAAATCGACGAGCTTCAAAATCTCTTCTATTTGATCATCTCTTAGCATTAAAGCCACACGAAGTTTTTTGAAAACATCATTATTGTTCATGATATATATTTTTACAAAGGTAACAAAAAACCACCCTTGAAATTAAAGGGTGGTCTTGAAATTATTGTTTATATTAAATTAATAGCCAAAATAATCTTCAGCTTTCACTTTAGTTACTTTACCGTACTTTTTTTCTAGTTCTGCAAAGTTTAATAACTCTTCATTTCCTAAAATCACATACGTTTTAGCTTTTCCTTTTACGTGTTTTTCACTAAATACTGCAGCGTCATTAAGTGTTTTTGAAGGTAAGATTTTATACATTTTTTCATTCAAATCATAATCTCTGCCCATTTTTCTGTTTTCAAGATAATTCCAAATAACGTTCATCTTTGCAGTCCTTTGCGTACGCATATTGCTCATCATGGACTCTTTGGTTAAGTTGAAGGCTGTTTCAGACTTTGGCATATTATCAAATAAGTCATTAAAAGCGTCTAAAGCCTCAACAACTTTATCATTTTGCGTTTGAATGAAACTAAGGTTTCTAAAGTTTTCTTTAGGGTCAGTTGGTGCAGCATATCTCGCCCAAGCAGAATAAGCCAAACCTCTTTTTTCTCTCAATTCTTGAAAAACAATCGCATTCATGCCACCGCCAAAATAATCATTATAAACCGATGCTTCTATTAACATGTCATTATTAAAAGGTACACCATTAATGATACTTTGCACTTGAGATTGTGGCCCCTTATAATGCGCGAAAATCACTTGGTTTTCATTGGTGTCTTGTACTTTAAATACTTTAGCCTGCGGAATTGCATTGAATTTAGCTGGTGTGTTATGCAGTTTATTAATCATAGCTGACACGTCAGCCATTTTTGTTGGACCATAATAAAGTACCTCGTGCGGAAATTTGTTTAAGTTCTTAAGAATATCAACTAAAACTTGCGGGTTTAGTGTATTTAATTCAGCCTCACTCAACTGGTGTTTTTGAGGTGAATCTGATCCATAAAGGGCATAATTAGTCAAGGCTGACCAATTTGCTCTTTGATTGCCTTTGTTGTCCTTACGTGTTTTTAAAATATCTTTCACTAAGTTGGCATAGGCCTTCTCATTTACTTGCGCATCTGCTAATAAAGCTTCTAAAATACTTACTGCCTTTTCTTGATTTTCAGCTAAGCCAGATAACGAAATATAAGTTTCATCTCTACCCGCTGTTACACTATACGAGCAAGCAATTTTATAAAATTCTTGATCAACTTGCTCAGAAGTCATTTTTGAGGTACCTAAATATCTCAAATAATTAGCCGCTAAATTTACATTTTTGTCATTGTCAGAACCCATTGGGAAGTAATAAGCTAATTGGAAAAGACCATTGTCTGTATTTTGTTTGTATAAAATATCAACATTGTTTTTTAGTTTACCAACTGACATGTCTTTTTTGAAATCCACAAATTTTGGAGAAATCGGCGAAACTGTTGCTTTTTCAACATCAACTAAAAAAGCTGATTTGCTGTCTCTGTTAATGAAGTTAGGCGTAATGGCTGGTTTGTCCACAATTGGAATGTCTGTTGCCGCACCTTTTCGCTTATAAATAACAATATGTTTGTCTAAAGTGTTGGCATAATTAACAATTTGCTGCTTCGTGATTTTAGATAAAGTACTTACATTACTTAAAACTTCATCCCATGAACGTCTATTCATAAAGGCAAAAACTAATGACCTAGCTCTACCACCATTTGAATCAAACCCTCTGATTTCATTTAATTTTAAATTATTTGCCGCGGCAAAAATTAACCACTCATCAAACTGCCCTTTCTTGATTAAATCTAATTGTTCTAACAATAGATCTTTGACTTCTTCCAAAGTCTGACCTTCTTTTTTGCCCGCTGATAAAGACAGTGAACCATGGTCAATCATTGTCCAAGTGCCAGCTCTGGCGCCTAAAGTTTTTTGTTTTTTATTAAGGTTTAAGTCAATTAAACCAGCTTTACCATTAGACAACATCATGGCTAAAACATCTGCAATATAACTATCGGTTGTGCCAAAAGGTGCTGTTCTGAAAGCAATAGTCACATTTTCTGCCTCTTGCCCCATCACATCAACATATTTATTTTCTGTAAGTGGCAATAAATTTTCACCTTTAAACTTAGGCGCATTACCTCTTTCTAATTTGCCAAAATGCTTATCAATGGTTTGGATGGCTTGATCATAATCAAAATCTCCCGCCATCACCACACACATATTGCTTGCCACATAATACTTTTTATGAAAAGCATTGATGTCAGTCATCGATGGGTTTTTTAAATGTTCTGGATGACCCAAAACAGTTTGTGTGCCATAAGGATGATTTGGGAATAGTGCTTTCAACATCGCTTCGCTTGATTTTCTAGCATCCTGAGTTAACGACATATTCTTTTCTTCATAAACGGTTTCTAATTCCGTATGAAACAACCTCAATACAGGATAAGTAAAACGGTCATATTGAATTTTTGCCCAATTTTCTATTTGATTACTTGGGATGTTTTCAACATATGCCGTATAATCTAAACCAGTGAAGGCATTGGTTCCTGTTGAACCTATGGCTGTCATCAGCTTATCATACTCATTGGGTATAGCCAATTTAGACGCTTCATGCGAAATACGGTCTATTTCTTTATAAAGTTCTTTACGTTTTTCTGGGTCAGTTGTTTTTCTATAAACCTCAAACTTGGCTTCTATTTGGTCTAAAAGCTTTTTTTCTTCTGCCCAATTAGTTGTACCAAAATTTGGGGTGCCTTTAAACATCATGTGTTCAAAATAATGCGCTAAACCAGTGGTTTGTGCTGGATCATCTTTACCACCTGCTCTTACCCCAACATAGGTTTGGATACGTGGTTCTTCCTTATTCGCAGCTAAATAAACTGTTAAACCATTATCTAAGGTATAGATTCTGGTGTTTATTGGATCGTTTTTTACACTTTGATAAGTGTATTTTTTTTGCGCAACACCAGCTAGGGTTATACTCATACAAAAAATGCTTAAAGCTTTAGTTAATTGACTCATAAAATATTAAATAAAAATGAAACGTAAAATTAAATTAAAATTACAAAATGGGTTTGCTTTTTTGATTTTGTTAACAAACTATTTTTTTGATCGTTGACTATTTAGTCATCACATGCCCACAGCATTTGCAGGTGCGTTTGTCTAATGACTGATAAAACGCATCAAAGTGCGGTAGAAAATCTTTTTCAATATTATTTAACTCAAAATAGACTTCGTGTAGTTTATGGTTGCATTTTTCGCAATACCACAATAGACCATCTTGATAGCCTTTCCCTTCACGCTTCCTTTCAATCACTAGTCCTATTGACCCTGCCGTTCTTACAGGTGAATGAGGTGTTTTGGCAGGATGAAGATACATGTCTCCGGCATTTAGGTCAATTTCCTTTCGCTCCCCATTGTCTTGAATAATCAATTTTATGGTGCCTTCAAGCTGATAAAACAATTCTTCAGTTTCGTTATAATGAAAATCTTTTCGTGCGTTTGGACCACCAACAATCATGACAATGTAATCTTCCGAAGCAACATATAAATTTTTGTTGGCTACAGGCGGTTTAAGCAAATGTCTATTGTCTGCAATCCACTGATTGAGGTTGAAAGGTTTCATCATGTTATTCTACTTTTGTGATCACTAATTCAACTCTTCGATCCAATTCAGGCTCTAGTCCTAATGGTTCTGACATGCCCTTTCCAACATAAGTCATTCTGTTTTTTTTGATATCGCGTAGCGCTAAAAAATTATAGACCACTTTGGCCCGGTTTTTTGATAATTCCCGTTTTCTTGTATCAATGTCGATGGCTTCTTTAAGCCTTTTTGGCGTACAACACACATGCCCTTGAATTTCGATATGATATTTTTTAAATTTATAGAGTTGTCGCACGAGTTTGTTCAGTTCTGCTCTGGCCTTATCATTTAAACGGCTACTGCCTTGCTCAAAAAACAATTTTTCAAGATAAATGCGATCGCCAACTTTCATGTTGTCTTTAAATTTGGTGTGAATACCTTTTAAAGTTAAATCATCCACGGGGGTTTTTTTAAAAACAATGCGAACATCAACGCGTCTGTTTTTCATTCGTGCTTCTGGCAAATTTGCTTCTAAATCATCTTCAATAAGCACTCTGCCTTTACCTTCAATGGTGACTATTATTTTTTGTTTGATACCGCTTGCCAGCAAAGAATTTTTAACTTCATTGGCTCTATCATTTGAAAGTTTTAAATTGTAAACGTCATTACCAATATCATCACAATAGCCAAAAATTTGTATGGCCTCTATTCGCGTGCTATCATAAGCTTTAATGAAATTAGCCATTTCCAAATTTTTTTCCTCCTTAATGGAAAATTTATCAAAATCAAAATAAACCGAATACACAACCTCTTCTTGGGCCGTTAAGTTTAAAGCAAAAAACAAAAATAAACAAGAGAAATATTTCATCATTTTGAAAGCGTCTTTTTGATTAGTGCTGGGTTATTCAAAACCTCTATACATTTCTTAATCTCAATTTGATTTTCTACCTGATAGGCAAAAAAACCATCTTTATATTTATACCTTTTAATCAATTCTTCGTTGATTAATTTTTTGATTTCATTTTTGTTTTTTTCCAACTGTGCTTGTGTATTGTTTTTAATGTTTGCTAGCAAAGTTTCATAATCTTTATTGACGTATTCATCAATATTTTCCTCTTTGGCAACTTCCATAAATTTCAATAGCTGTTTTTCTGCTGCTGTTTCAATTTTGTAGTCAGTTGATTTAATAAAATCTTTAAAACTCAAAAAGTCTTTGTCTGTTACTTGATAACTCTCCGCTTTTTGGTTATCATAATACAATTTGGTTGAAAAATTAAAAATGGCATCATTAGCGTTTAGGGCTTTTGCCAAGGCGCTCATTTTGGCCTCGTCTATCGCGATATCTGGTTCAATACCACCACCATCAAATACTTTTCTGCCTGCTTTAGTCAAAAATTCTTGTCGTGATTCTGTTTTTTGCGCTTTGCCGCTAGCATCTTTTTTGGTATAATCTAAAGCTTGAATGCAACGCCCTGATGGGGTATAATATCTAGAAATCGTGATTTTTACTTGTGTACCATAGGGTAAATCTACAGGTCGCTGAACCAAGCCTTTACCAAAACTTTTATTGCCAATAACTACGGCTCTGTCTAAATCTTGTAAACCACCGGCTACAATTTCTGAGGCCGAAGCACTTCTTTCATTAATTAAAATCGTCAAAGGTATTTCTAAATCTAACGGATCAAAACGGGTTTTATAGGTGCTGTTGTGCCTTTCAATCTTAGATTTGGTTGTGACAATAACTTCGTTTTTTGGCACAAATAGGTTACATATATTAACCGCTTCTGTTAAAAGACCGCCAGGATTACTCCTTAAATCTAAAATCAATTTGGTTGCGCCTTGTGCTTTAAGGTCTAAAATAGCCGCTTTAGTTTCTTGGGTTGTTTTGGTGCTAAATGTCTGCAACACGATATAGCCAACATCTTTTCCAATCAATTGAAAATAGGGTACAGCCTTTATATCCACTTCATTTAAAGATATTTGCGCGGTTTGCGCTTTGCCTTGTCTAAGAAATTTGATGTCTATTTTTTTATCTTTGCCTCCTTTTAATAGATTTGACACGTCTTCTTTGTAATCTTTGAGCACAATGTCTTCAACTTGTGTGATG
>Ga0208222_1000275_pt1 | contig 14622 bp, 12 predicted proteins | sample LakMenEpi13Sep09_FD_150694 | JGI IMG/M metagenome (GOLD analysis project Ga0208222, IMG submission 150694) | Freshwater microbial communities from Lake Mendota, WI - 13SEP2009 deep hole epilimnion (SPAdes) | ecosystem: Environmental > Aquatic > Freshwater > Lentic | place: Lake Mendota, Madison...
TGCCGTTCAACGCGCATACACGGACCATGTTTTACGCAAAATCACCGGCGACCCGTCATTCATGTGTGCATATTGAGTCTGGAGCTTCCATCCCAAGTGCTGGTGCCCACACTTCAATTTCAGTTTGCTCCTCACCCTGCTCCAAATCCGTTTCTTCTTCCGTTTTGTGATAAACGCGCGGAACAATCCTATGCCAAAACGATGGAACTTTCCGCAGCAACTTGCGATGAACCCGATAAACCCGTTTGAACACTTGCACCTTCAATGTGTTCTTACCCTCGTGTTCATGGTGGTCGATGGACACCACTTTGACACCCTTGCCCTTCACCTCCTCAATTATTGCACGAACCTTTGCAAATGAATCCACATCCAGCCCCGCAGAAACTTCGTCCAAAAATGCAATCATCACTTTTGATTCACCCATCAGAATCGGAAGCATGTGTTTCAGAAATATTATTCGCTTTTTCTCTCCACCCGATGGTTTTGAAAATGACTTTTTCAAGGTGTCTCCATTTATTACGTTCGAAATACCCAACTGAATGGCACGCTCCAACAACTCCTCTTCAAAATTTATCGGGATTCTCCCTTCCGGAAATCCAGCTGCATAATACTCGCTGATTTGTTGCTCCAATGGCAAACAAGCAAACTGCTCTATGTAAACAATATGCCCAATCACATATTTGCCACATATTTCCGCTATAATCCTTCTCATCAGCGTTGTCTTGCCACACCCCGAAGGGCCACACAACTCCACTTCGCTTATTCCTGTTTCAAAAATTGGCATCATCGCCCTTGGAGCGTCTGGGGCCACCAGGTCTCTCGGATGGGGGGTCGAGTTTTTCATGAAGTCAGCATACTGCGTCCAAGGAGCAGTGCTCACCACCAGAGACTTTGCTTTCCAGAACAAATACCAGCTGTTCCAAAACATTGGCTGTATGATGATGTAAAGCGACAAGAAAGCACCCTCTCCCTTAATCATCCACACTAATGCCACTGGAATACCAGTTGTTGCAATCTCCAAGCTGCCATACATGACCGCCATGATAACATCGTGCCTCGTGCTTGGCACATACTCCTCTTTTTTAAGCGTCGTCATCCAATCCGGCAACGTTTCACCAAGACCATTGACCACCAGCGTTGCCACTGACGTCATCAACGAACGACCTTGCTCTGCAACTTCCGTCTCCTTTTTTGACAAAATCTCCTTTTTTCGATGGTCATATGCCAATATTGCCAAACCCAACATAAACACGCATGATAAACACACTATCACTATGAAGAGTTGCATGCCATTTAGGGTTGCACTCAGAGCAGCACTTCGTGAAACCAACAGCACTATGGGGGTTATAACACTCAAGCCATTTTCAACAAGTGCCTCCAATGCGCGCAGTCCAGCACTCTTCAAAGCGTAAGCATTCTCTCTCATCAGCAGCAATGATGCCGGAGAACGGACCACAAACGTTTCAACCAATGACTTTTCCGCTGCAAGCCTGAATGGCAACATGATGAAGTATGCAACCACCAGCTCATTTGAAGCTTTCAATAAACGCTCAATCATCGCATACCATCCCAGGGCCATCACAGTTGAATAAACATCCAAGTCAGCCTGCATTAGCAAACTCTGCTGAAATATCATGTATGCCAAACCAACTATCAAAACAACATTGGTTATCAGCGCATGTGATACCTTGGCTTCCCTAATCACATTGTAGAGAAACACCCAGATAGACATGGATTGTTGGATGCATGGATACATTTGATTACAAAACAGTCTATAAATCATTTTTTTATGAATGTAAGTGTATACATTCATAACAAGACAACCATGTGCCAACTCGCAGCCATCCTCATGCTGAATTCCCAATCACTTTCCACACATCCCAATCTCATTGTCGAGAGAAATTCTAAATAATACTACCGAACATGGGATTGCGTTTGGACATGGGACTGCTTTCGGACACCACGCATAAAATTTATTACACGATTCAGTTTCTTTGTTCCATTCTTTTTTATCCTGAATTTTTTCGCACCCCCAGTTGATTTGTTCCTAGGATTGCTGGCTATTTGCAACATCTGCATTTCATACACTGTGGCAGGTATACCGCTTTGGCAATGATTTGATGAGACCAAACTCCCATACTTGAACATCACTTGATGTGATGCAGTGCTGAGCACACGTCTCGTGGCAACGAGTTCAAATGCTCTATGATCCGATTTGATGGCACTCCAAATGTCAAACAAAGGCACCACGCCTACAAGTGCAATGCCCATGCCATTTATGGATAAATATGGTTCAGTTTTAATCACTCGTTCCAGATCGTCTTGGTTGACGTTCAGGTCCACTAGAATGGGACATTCGTATTGAATGAAATTTTTGTTATTTGCGATGCGCACAATATCATGCATTGACACGACATAGTAAGTTCTATTTACCTTCAGGGCAATCGCATTAGGGTCTTGGGCCAATGCGTCCAACACAAGTTTATTTTGCAGTTCCATAATATCATGGTATTTGTCCGACTGGTACAACATATGATCACTTCTGGGAAAAATCCTGGGAGGTCTTGCAAGTGTGGCATTGTATTCCGCATTGTCTGCCAATGCACCCGTATTGGGGTTAAAAAGTGGATTTTGCTGATTATCCCTCCATAAACCTTCATACATGACGCCTTCATTGGCATCTGTCATTTTGCCGTCTCCGTGCATAGCATCATTCCACCATTCGCCTTCATAAACGCGTCCATCTGCATATATCATTTTGCCGTCTGCTCCATGCATCTGATTATGCCGCCATGGGCCTTCATACACGTCTCGATTGGCATATGTCATTTTGCCGTGTCCATGCATAAAATTAGCATCCCACATACCTTCATACACGTCTTGATTGGCATATGTCATGGTGCCGGGTCCATTCTTAAGATCAGACCTCCATTGGCCATCATATACGTCTCCATTTGCATATGTCATGATGCCTTGCCCAGTGAAATCACCGGCTTCTAGTCTCCCCACATACACGTCTCCGTTGTCAAATGTGTATCTTCCATGCCCATTCATTCGGTCATCAAGCCAGCTGCCGTCATACATGGACCCACTTGCATATGTCATTCTGCCTTTTCCACTCCTTTCATCATTCAACCATCTGCCCACATATTCACGCCCATCGGCGTATCTCATGGTGCCTTCTCCACTCTTTTGATCATTGAGCCATTCGCCTACATACACGTCTCCATCGGCGTAGCTCATGGTGCCTTGCCCATGCCTTTTATCATTTAACCAATTTCCTTCATAAACGCGTTCATCAGAGTATCTCATTGTTCCTCGTCCATTCCTTAAATCATCTGACCATAAACCGTCATACATGGACCCACTTGAAAATTTCATAATGCCTCTTCCATGCATGGCATCATTGCGCCATTCGCCTTCATAAACATCTTTATCTGCGAATGTCAGTTTACCATGTCCATTCCTTTGATCATTGGCCCAATGGCCTTCATAAACATTTCCATCACTATATCTTAATGTTCCTTGTCCATGTGGCACACCATCTAGAAAATGTCCATCATATTCACCAACTCCTGGGTAATTTGCGCTGCCCATGCCGGTTGTATCATCATATGTGCCAACAACTTTAGCATCATACATAACAGCTCTTGGTGCACCACCCCGTTGAACCCGACGCGTTTTCCCATGTCGCATTGATTTGAACCGGGTTCTACCCTTTTTGGTATTGCGTCTCATATTGAATGACATGTGTTGAAATATCGAAATATTATAATATGCCTTCACACCATTATACAAATCATTTGAATGTGCATAATGTTCATGCATCCACCTCCAGAATCAAGTTTTCCGTTGAGAGTTGCAGCATCTTCTGCTTCCGCGCGTAGTTGCTCTTGAAATACTGGATGCACGGGTCCGGCGCATCATACGTCAAATAATACTTGCTGCGGGTGCCAATCACGCGCCGCCCCTGTTCCAACGCATCGATGTTAACTGCTTCGGTCGACGTTTTTTCCTTGACACGCACTGAACTCTGCCCGACTTCCTCCGATTTTGACGCCATCTCAATGTCTTCATTGAAATACGAGAGATAATCGGCCACAATATCATCTAGTGCGCGTTGGACCGCCTTTTTTGATTTATCCAATGCATCCAGTTGCGCCAGCTCCTTGCGGTAATTGGCGACCAGAATCTTCTGCAGGGTGCCGCGCTGCACGGCTTCCTCACCCTTCGCCTGTGCCAACTCCGTCAGCCAGTCCAACAGCATGAATACGAATGCCACATTGTCGCGGTCAAATCCCGACACAAACACCAGGTGCTTGCCACCCTTGGTCTTATTTAATTCAAACCGCTTCTTGTTGCATATGCTGCCGTTCGCCAACATGATGCCACCCACCGCATTCGTCTCCTTGCGCAGGACGTCGCGCTCAAAATCGGCAGTGTTTGCTACCGGATTCGTCGGCAAGTTATTCTTCGTGTCTAAAAGCACCGTGATGCCCAGCTCCTTGTGGCGGAAATGGAAGTCCGTCTTCTCACTCAACACAGAACCCACGTGCGTTATTGTCCACACCGAATTCATATGCTTGTCATTGTAGTCCAGGAGCTTCGGATACAGATCCTCCTCGTAGTTCTTACCTTTCGATTTGTCCTCATACATGTTGTAATACCAATCATTCTTCGCTTTCAATGCAGCCAACTGCTTCCCTAATTCCTCCACGCGCGCTGCGCTTGCGCGTTCCACCTCGGCGTTAATGCCCTGAATCAGCTTGTCGCAACGCGCACGCTCTGCCTCACACTCTCGACGACGCTGCTCCGCCTCTCGACGATACTCCTCCGCCCGGCGTTCGCCCTTCTTGAACTCCTCCTCACGCACCGCATGCAGGCGCTCCTTCAACTGCTCCACTTCCAACTTGAGTTGATACGACGTAAATTCGTCGTCTAATGACGGAACGGAAGATGTTTGATTGTGTTTTGACCAGAAGTCGCGTCCTTGCTCGTGCAAAAAGATGCCGAGACGCACAATGTGGGCACGCTCTTCGAGAGAATATCCACTTAACTCCGTTTCTGTGTTCATTTTGATTGGTTAATGAAAATGTATTTAAATTCAATTCATATATGCATTGAATTTAAAATGTTGTCTCATCTACGTTTCTGTTGTTTTTTCTTCTTCGATTTAGGCTTTGAAGATACGGTGGGTCCTTGTTCCTTAGGTGCTTCCACAATAGCGGGTTCCACAACAGCTGCTTCCACAATAGCGGGTTCCACAACAGCGGCTTCCACAACAGCGGCTTCCACAGCCGAAACATCTTCTTCTTGAACTGGCGATGAATCGGGCGACTCTTTGCGAACCAAGACCATTTCTTCTTCCTGGATAACAACCACATCTTCTTCTATTTCAGCCGATGGACAAACTTCTTTTGTAACCGCAGGTTCGTCATTCTCACACATTCTAATAATAGCATCCGACACACTTAGCCTAGGGCGGATGCTGCCAACCGAATGCATCCTGAACAAAAACATAACTCTATATATTCCAATTGTCTATTGTCTATTATATTAACGGATTTATTTTTCATGTAAATTACGTGATGCAATCTCTCGTTTCAACCGTTCTAAATACAGAATGGCATCCATAAGCTCTTCCTGCATGTGCTGTGCCCACTGCAGCGGGGTCAGGTCCGTGCGGTCCAGCGTGGTTCCATATTTTAGTTGCCCCGCGCGACTGCGCTCCTGAAACGAACGAACCACTGATGCAACCACCGTGTCTTCTAACACAGGGTTTCCTTCTTCTTGCGACATTTGTTATATGATTATTACACCAGGATTTAAGCTTTAAATTGATTTCATTTCTCTCATTACATCATCATCGATTGCTTGTCCAGCTGCACCATGTCCTTGATAAACGTCTTTATGATTTTCTTGTGTGCGCTGTCGTCATTTTCTATGTTTTTATAAAGCTCCTTGCAAATGGCCTGATACTCCATGTGCATGGAGTCCTTGTCCTCCCAACCCGGGTGCTCGTTCATCCAATCCTGAATGACGCGTGTCTGATAGCAGGACGTCAGGTAAATGAAATGACGCAAGTGCGCATGGCCCTCGTCCTTTATCCACTCGTCCGTTTTGATGTACATGGTCTCGCGCTTCGAATCCGTGCAGTGAATGGGGCGCTTGTGAATGTCCATGCCGCGCAAATTGTTCGCAATGATGGAACCCACTCCTTCCACGATTCCTTTTGTCTTCGTGTATTCCAAATCCTTCACGGTGATGTTCAGGGTCTTCACAAAATCACTCAACTTGATTGCATCCTTGCACTCTTCGTTCAAAAACATGTTCAGGTTGAACTGCGTGTTGTTCGTGTTCGTGTTGGTTATCACATTGCCGTTCCCCAGCCTGGGAATCATGTCCTTGATGATGGCCGACATGTTGTCCACCACCGCACAATACGCCGTGCACGCGTTTCGATTGTCCTGCAGCATCGTCATGACCATGTCCTTGAACTCGGAGAGCTCCGATGCCGGCGCTGGTTCCTTTTTTTCTTCGCATTCATGCACCACCAGCTGCATCTGGGTTTGGGTTTGGGTTTGGGTTTGCGCCTTGGCGCACGTCTTCCTGTGAAAACTCAGACTGGACGCAAATTTGTAGCGCTTTCCGCACTCACATTGATTTTTCACGTCAACCACGTCCACCACATTCTCCAATTTTTTATGCGAAACCGAAGCTAAATGGCGGTCATAATGACTCCGATAAGAAAAAGACAGGTTGCACAAATCACATCTATAACTTTGTGTCGGAGACGATTGTTTCTGCATTTTTAGAGAGAAATGTGATGCAATTTGGTTATATATGATGAATGCTTTTATATTAATTAATCAATATAAACATTTGTCCACTTGCCAAAAATGTTAGTAGCCGAGTTAGCAATTTGCCAAAAAAGTTAGTAAAAAGTTAGTAATTTGCCAAAAATGTTAGTAATCTGTTAGTATTTTTCGGATTATCTAGCGGCAAGTTTTCATTAGGATGACACACATTGACTGCATTCATGGTAAGCATCATGGCATCTAAAAACTCTTGACAAATCGTTAGTAGCCGTTAGTAGCCCGTTAGTAGGAGCTGGACCCCCATGCACGCCAACCTTGGTGCTTTTTTTTAAGCCCATTTTTTGACTTTTTCGCGGTCGCGGGGTCATGACTGCATAAATGCTGCCAAATTTTGAAAGAAAACTTGAAAAAAAAAGTTGTTATTTTTTGAAGTTCATGTTGCAAAAGAGTACAGAATTCTCAGAAAATGGACAAAAAAAATGTCCAAAATCAAGAATGCCAAAAGACTTTTGTGAAAATTTCATGCGTTTTATATAATAAATGGCCAAAAGGGCTTAAAGACCGATGGGATGGGGGGGGTGGAATGGGAGGCTTAGCAGAAACGGCTGAAATCAACGCGCGGGCCATTCAAGACGGTGACGGGCAACCACCGCAGCGCGGATGGGTTGCACAACTCCTTGGAAAAAGGTCCAACTCCAAGTCTGCCACACACACCAATCGCAACGCTGGTGGATATTATGAAACGACTGATATCTCCCGACAGCTCCGCACGTGCTCCCACACTTGCAACGCCCAGCTCAAATGTTGCACCAGGAATCGGCTGGCGAATGGTGAACGCCGCCGTCCACGTGTTGCCAATGCTCGCTGTTGCAATCCCAGGAATTGACACCCAAGCCCGGTACCCAAAGTTCGCCGGGGATGCACACGGCAAAACCCATGCCGACGCACCAATGCTGATGTACGTCTGCAACCCAATCACGCAACTCAACTCACCACCAAACCGGGCGTCCCTGCACGTGCAAAAATTGGGCAAACGGAACACGCCTGTTATCGGACCACACACACTCGATGCCGTGGGCTTCATTCCCGAACCAAAATCACGCATTTCGGCAACTTCGTATGCGTCGATGTTTATTACTGCATCCGTCGTTGTTCCATCCATTGCGACACAAGTTGAATTCTCTCCACACGTTGTTGACGCAGGACAGGAAAAACGTGCGTCCATGCAGCGCACTGCGTTCGGAAGGGGGGAACACGCGTGCACCAACCCAGCACCCGTTGCATTGCTCATGCACGTCTGAAAACTGGCACATGAAATTCCATTCCCACAACTTTGGCCAGATGGCTGAATTGTCGGAATCGCGGAAACGCTGCACACCATCATCAAACACGCTAAAACATTCATGTTCATTTTCATTTTTAGCAAGAGTTATAAGAGAGATTGGTAATATGTTTTTATTAATACATTTGTGCAATAATAAAATATTTCGTTTATCTCCTGAGAGAACCGATGGCACCGACCACGGTGGCAGCGGGGGCAAGGGCCGGCACGAATGTCGAGGCAACGGGCAAAACGCGCTCGGCAACGGGAAGCACCTTCTTAAGCGCCGGAACAACCTTCTTCTTTAAGAAGTTCTTCTGCTGTGGAGCATCAGTTGAACTGAAATCCAATTCCATGTTTGTCAAAGGGGGTTATGCAATGTGTATATATTATATATTCCATTTTTAAATATTTTCTAACAAAAATGTATACAAATCAATTCATATTTCAAAATAAAATGAGTTTCAGTTCAGATTTAAAAGACCTTCCCGAATTTACAAGATTTAGTGGAGCACATTCACCTCCACGTCCTGAGTTTGAAAGTATGTCAGCTCAACAACTGGAGAATGTGTTGGGTGCAAACATCAAACGTGAAACATCATTGTTGGACCGTGCCAAAAATCTTATTGGAAGAAAATCACCCATACGACATAACCCGCGTGAGGTGCGGATTGCAAAGCTTATGGCTCAATCAAAACATGACCGCACCGAAAAAAATAAGAAACGGCATGAAGAAGAAATAGCACAACGTTATAAGGATGAACAACTAAAAGAAGAGCGTAGGCTTGCTCAAATCAGATTTGCACAACAAGAGGCACGAGATCGAATGGAAAGTGAAAAACAAATTAAAGCAGCGAAAGAACGTGCAAAATTCCCTCGGAACCCTATAACACAAGCGGATATCGCTGCTGCGCGAAGGAACTATGAAGATTTGAGGGTGGCTGCGCAGGGAAGTGCAACAACGGATAGATTCGTGTCTCCTGCTTATGATGTACTTGGGAAAAACCGTGATGCTGCACGCGAGAGATGGGAGAAATTAAAAGAAAAGTTCGCGGAACAAGAAAGTAAGACACCAGGTGCACAATTTGTTCCACCTGTTACTTTTCGACAGGGTTCTGTGTTTGGTATTCCTCCTCGTCCAGGTGCCAGGGGTCCTGAAGGCGGAAAATCAAAACGAGTCAAATCAAAACGAAACAAACGAAGCACTAAACGCCGAAATGCACGCAAATAAAGCAATCAAATGAATAATGGTGATGATGGTGATGATAATAATGATAATAATGGTAATAAATGATGATGTGATTTTTTTCACATCAGCATTGGAGAGATTTGCTCAATACTCATACAGGTGCGTTGAAATGATGGTTATGCTCCAGTCGTTTCCATGCATGTTCAAGATGTTGCCTTTGTCATCCACCAACTGAATCTTCATGCGTTCAATGTTAACCGGTCCAAAATAGATGCGTTCGTTGGTTTGCAAAGAAGAACCAAACTCAATGTAGGGCTCTCCTGGCTTCAGATTGAAGGTTTTCACCGGAATGAGCGCGAGAACGTCGGTCGTCGTGGGTCCCGTGTAGCGGTCAATCGTGGTGTTGTTTCGGTCCTGCTGAATGGTGTTGATGGTGTAAATCTGTGCTTGTGTGAGCTTGCGCGGGTATGATTGCACATAGGTGGGAATGCCCAAGTCGTCGCAAATCACTGGAATGGCACCGGGTGCAAAACGCGACGGCTGCGCAATGTTTGTGCCCGGCGTGAAATACGACGGCAAACTCAACTTCGTGTCATTTGTGGCAATGTTTACAAGCCCCTTGTTCAAGTGGTTCTGGTTGTAATCATCCACCACCAAGATGAGGTATTTAGGACCATACGTGTCAGCCAGCGCCTCCGAGGTTATTGGCGGATTTGTTTGCACCGCCATTGATGCAACTGATGAAAAGGTGGCATTTCCGTTTAAAGACGGCGTCCACACGGCTCCATCCGTGGAATAAGCCAACACGTTTGTCCCTTGACCACCCGCAACCCATTGCTGCCCGTTCCATGCCACCGTGTTGCACTGCGTTGAAAAAATCGTGTTTCCGTTTGTTGATGCAACCCACGTGGTTCCATCCGCGGAGTAAGCCAATACGTTTATCCCTTGACCACCCGCAACCCACTGCTGCCCGTTCCATGCAACTGTGTTGCACTGCGTTGAAAAAATCGTGTTTCCATTTAAAGACGGCGTCCACACGGCTCCATCTGTGGAATAAGCCAGCGAGTTTGTCCCTTGACCACCCGCAACCCACTGCTGCCCGTTCCATGCCACTGTGTTGCACTGCGTTGAAAAAATCCCGTTTCCGGTTGTTGACGCAAACCATGTGGTTCCATCCGCGGAGTAAGCCAACGAGTTTGTCCCTTGCCCGCCGGCAACCCACTGCTGCCCATCCCATGCCACCGTATTGCACTGCGTTGTAAAAATTGTGGTTGTTAACGCAACCCATGTGTTTCCATCCACGGAATAAGCCAATACGTTTGGGGCATTACCACCTGCAAACCAATACTGCCCATTCCATGCCACTGTGTTGCACTGCGTTGAAAAAATCGTGCTGCCGTTTGCAGACGGTGCCCATGAAATTCCATCCGGAGAATAAGCCAACATGTTTGGGGCATTGCCACCTGCAACCCACTGCTGCCCATTCCATGCCACTGCGTTGCACTGCAAAAACATGGTGTTCCCGTTTATAGATGGCGACCACGTTATTCCATCACTTGAATACGCCAACACATTTACACCTTGACCACCTGCAACTGATATATTCGGCAGCAACTTGTAAAACAAGCGGTTGGGCACAACCGGCGACGCATTGGTGCCACGGAACCCCATTAGCCAGCCCAAATTGGAATTCACCTTGGATGCAGCAATCGCCGTGTTAATGTCTTGCGTCGACGGCGTGTAGTTAATCATGTAGGTCGGGTCAAAAAACAAGATTTCATAAGCCATGCCACTCGTGTTCGTGATTATCATTTTGCCACTATTTGAACTGTATGAAATTTGGAACGGAGTTCCGTTGAACGGCGCAACAGATGACATGTATGTTTGAAGCTGCAGGGGAGTGTAATTTCCCGGTGGCACAACGAAAGGCGTGTAAACGGACGTTGTTGTCTTCTTGTAAAACAAGAAGTTGGTGCCGGATGTGATGTCAATTGCATACCACGTGTAAGGAATCTGAATCGAATTCAACTTGATGGATAACACGTTCGTGAGATTCTCAGTCAGGTCAATTGTGTAATTTGTCGGCGACGCGGGACCGAGCGGGTTCTCCGGATTGGGTGTGATAATCTGGCGGTATTGACTATCAATGTTCAATAAGCGTGTCACCGTGTTTTTCAGATTGGGGTTGAGCGTGCCTTGTGCAACCGGCACCTGATATGTCTCATTTATTCCGAGTTTCTCTCGCTTGGTCGGCATGTGTCGGTTCCCTTGCAACACTTGAATCTTGTTTTTTCGGTCGGCGGGCTTGTCAGCCTGCACCTTGTTATCCTGCCTCAAATACTGGTTTCGCCACCACTGACCCAGCTGACTTGATTGTTTGCTGTTGGTTGCCACATCCTCCAGGTCTGCCTGTTCGGGGTCTGCATTTGCATTGGGGTCTAGGTCATCCTTTGCAGGTTCATCATCTGGGTCCAAGTCTTCCGGGTCTTGGCCTTGGTCCTGGTCCTGGTCTTCTTGTTGGTCTTCTTGTTGGTCTTCTTGTTGGTCTTCTTGTTGGTCTTCTTCTGGTTGGGGTTGTTCTTGCACAGAATTTTGCTTGTCCAGCTCATCCAATAGGGTGTCCTGCGCATCTTGAAAAAAATCAGCAACCTTGGGCAATCGGTCTGCCTTTGCCTTTCTTATGAACCGGTTTGTTGCATTAATGATGTCGTCCTCCGTCGGGTCTTGGAGGCTCAACATCGCCAGAAGCTCATCCGTGTCGTAGTGCGTGATGTCCAAATCAATGTTGGCATTTTCCATTCTGATGAACGAGAGATTTGTATTGTGTATAAAATGTATTAATTTGAACGATACTATAATACATTTGCATTTATTTATTATTGTTTTGTGTGTGGAACTATTCCGGACAAACACACCGGCCTTTGAATCCTGGCATGAACGTTCCCACTGCACCGTTCCTGCACAAGCACTGCCCCGGCATCGGCGGATTCTGCAGACAAAACTCCTTGGAAAACCCGCTTCCTCGGCAGGATGCGAACGCATGCGACTGAAACCCTTCGCGATTTTTTGAACTCATCGCGACTAAATATCCGTAAAACAGTGCCGCCAAAAAAAACATGAAAAATACCGCCAACGGTTTCATTGTGGAACGTGTGTATTAACTTGCGTGTTTGAATTATGCAGACATATTATTTTAATTTCATTGGTTTGAGTGGAGTTGGAATAACCCCGATATGAAGTGCATGAAGCTATAACCCGGTTTGTTGTTGCGAATGCGAACCGGGAGTTCATCGATGCCTTGCCCGCGCTTGGTGTGGCGGGCGCCGTAAAACAGCATGCGCTCCAGCGCTTCAATGATGCGCGCATTCACTCTTGATTGCATGATGACTTCCCGGTCCAAACGAGTGCGACCCAGATATGTGTATCGATTGTAGTTCTGGTCCGCGTAGATGCGGTAGGGCCGGTCTGCACGGATTTCATTGATGATACGGCCAATGCCCATGATTTGATTGGTGTCGTTGTTCATTTCCAGAACGAACAACGGCGCTTGATAAGGGATGTGCGACTTGATTGGAACAGGGGATTTGTAAATACACTTGCACTCCGGGTTGTTGGCAAGCCACGCATTTCTCTCTGCCCATGTTTTGTTGTTGTATCTTGTGATGCATATCGTAAACGCGTTTTCATGGCGTCTATTGTTGGACATGCAGTTTGCTGCCATTTCATGTGTCGGCTCTTTTTATTTTCAATTTTTGAGAGAAATTCAGACAAATAATAAAAAAATTGAATTCATTCTTTTTGCCATTAGCATTCAACATGCAAAACAAATGTATACGACATATCTAACCAAGGATTGGCACTGGTTCCAGCGCGTGCACCCAAGCAAGCTTCACACCATCGAGGATTACAACCGAATCTGTGAAGAAGACGCAAAACTATATGGAGACCACATCATGGTGTTGCGCGACAACGTGACCAAAATCAAAGGATACTACTGGTATGGCAACGGATTCCCAGCACAAAATTGCGCTGACACGGATGGATACGTGGATGTTCGGACCGGCAAGCACTACACCCTGCATGGTGAAAACTCATTCTTCAAGGAAATCAAGTAAACTATAGCATGTGGTGTGGTGTGGTGTGATATGTGATGGTGTATAAAACATTTTTTTTGAAATTCATTCACGACCTAAAGTATCGGATGCCCATGCGGTCTGCCATGAATTCGGAACTTGGAATTGATGATGCTGGTGATGCATTCACAAAACCATAGTCTCCGTCGGGTCCATTGTTTTGAAACAACGGGTCCGTGCATTTCCATCCCAGTCCTTCAATGAACGGCAAAGTTTCGTCGCACTTTGGAGCACCCAAGTTATACTCAACGTGTTGAAGTTCAACAATCATCCGACTCGCATATCGTATTGTCTGTTTCGCACCCAGAAGGATGTCCTTCTCTGAACCTTGGACATCGATTTTGATGAAATCCGGCAATGGAAAATTGTGGTCTTTGACGACGCTGTCCAATGTTCTAGTCGGCATCATGGCATAATTGAACTCTCCAAACACGTCGCTGTTCTCCTTGTAGTACGAGTTTCCACCAGGGTAAGCCTCACTTTGATAAAATTTAACAGTGTCATTGTCTGATTTACTCAACACACCCATAAAATGGTCATAATTTTTGTATAAGAACTCACATGGCTGGTATGCCTCAAACAATATGATTTTTGCATCCGGCCATATTTTTTCAGCATTCTTTGTCCAGTGCAGCACATTGGCTCCAATGTCGTAAATCACCCTTGGTTCAAACCCGGCCGCCTTCAAGTTGCGCAAGTATTCAATGTGCTTCTCTGGTATGTTGTAGGAGTGATGGTATTCCTGCAAATACTTTTGATGATGAGTGAGTTCTGTCATGAATGGAATGGAATGGAATGGAATGGAATGAATGTATATACAACCGTGTCAAAGTTTCTTTAAATTATTATTTTTTCCACACATAAATGAACTCCTCGTATTTTACATCTGGATTTTTGGGGTTGCCTTTGGCAAAACGCGGCTGCAAAAATAAGCGGTGCTTGTCATGCAACTTGTGGGGCAGAATGCCGGCCGCCTTGATTTCGTCATACATGTCGGCCGGAATGTTGAGCGCATACGTGCCTTTTTCTGCCAGGTTTGAGAATGTGTTGCGGATAACTGGGAAGAGGAAGCGCGCGTTGAAATCGGCGCGGTCAGTGTAGTGCGGCATATGGGCGTATCCTTCCACGGGTTTGACCGTCTTGAAATACGGTGGCGAAGTT
>Ga0208222_1000278_pt1 | contig 14585 bp, 33 predicted proteins | sample LakMenEpi13Sep09_FD_150694 | JGI IMG/M metagenome (GOLD analysis project Ga0208222, IMG submission 150694) | Freshwater microbial communities from Lake Mendota, WI - 13SEP2009 deep hole epilimnion (SPAdes) | ecosystem: Environmental > Aquatic > Freshwater > Lentic | place: Lake Mendota, Madison...
CAATCGCCCCCTACGCCCCCTAAAACGGACACAGCGCCCATAGCGGCACAGGGGGAGGGTCGTCACCACGCTCTCGAGGTGCGAAGGCGGCGCGTCACGCCGACGGGGGCGGTGCCTCGTCGACGGTTGCATGTCAGGTGGGCAGGGCGGACGTTGGATCGCACGAGCTCGAGGTCGGGCCGCACGCTGACGGGGATGACGTGGTCACCGCTGTCGGCACCGGGCATCCCGCACAGCCAGCACACGTCAGACTCGGCGAGCACCTCGGCGACGATCATGCGCCAGCGATGACCACCGATCCTCGTCATCGCCACAGCTCCTCGGGTTAGGCTGAGGTACTAGATGGGGGGATTTGTGATGGGTTTGTTTTCACGTAAGGCGCCGACGCTGACCGAGGCGCCGAATCCGTTGGGGATCGGGACGGTCGAGGTCGATGAGCGGGGCCGGCCGCAGGGCTCGATCCAAATAGGTTCGCTCGGTCTCGATGACGACTATGAGACCGAGGTCGTGGGGGAGTCGCACTACCGGGACGCGTTGCTCGGTTTCCTCGATGACCATGAGCTCGAGGACGGGTGGGATGAGGGCCGGGTCGAATCGAGTTTCGATCTCGTGCCCGAGCCGTCGAATCCGCACGACCGTTTCGCTGTGAGGGTGCAGCTCAGCGAGTCGGGGGAGCTCGTGGGCTATCTGCCTCGCGGGGTGGCGGCGGCGTGGCAGCCTCGCCTCGTGGAGCTTATGCGCGGGGGTGTGACTGAGGTGTGGTGCTCGGGTGTGGTGATGTGGCGCTCGAGTACCGGGGATCCTCGTGAGGATGATCGGATCCCTGTGGGGGTGCGGCTTGATCTTGTGGAGACTCCGCCGGGCTGAGGGCTAGGCGGTCGTCGAGTCTGGCGTCGACCCATTCGCGCCATGCGTCGCCGCGTGTGGGGGTGAGTGCTGCCCACGTGAGCGCCTCGTCGATTTCGTCGACGGTGGGGGTCTCGTGGGCGGGCATCGGGGTCTCCGGGTACGCGTGAGCGCCGCCGATGCGGCGGTGGGATGTGGGGGTGTGTCCGCGGTCGCGTGGGCGTACTACGCGGACGACTCGAGTGTAGCACACTCTACCGGCCCCGGTTGTCAAGCTGTGGCGAGCTGGTCGGCGTATGCGCGGACGTCGAGGACGCGGACGAGCTGACCGCGGCGGGTGACGTGTCCTCGGGCGACCCATTTGCGGATGGTGCGCTCGTGTACGCCGGCGAGGTGCGCGGCGGCCTCGATGTCGACCCATACGTCGGCGTCGCGGCCGGCGACGCGGAGGAGCCGCTCGATGTCCCAGTCGCGGTCGCATCCGCGACAGTAGACGGTCGTGGTCGAGGTGCCGTCGCCTCGGGATACGTGGAGGACGCGTCCGCACTCGCCGTCGGGGGTGACGGTGGGGCAGGGGATCCGCCACCCTTTCGGGGGGGCGTCGATGTCCCATCGGGCGACGGCTTGCCGGCATAGGCGGAGCTGACGGGCGTATTCGGCGAGGTCGTAGCTCGGTTCGGTGCAGCACCACTCGAGCTCGGTGCGGAGGAATCCGAGGACGCCGATGAGGGTGATCGTGGGGGAGTCATTACCGGCGAGTACGGCGCGGGCCTCGGAGGCGGCGCCGTAGGGGGCGAGGCCGCGGTCCTCGCGGATGGATCGCTCCCATGATTCGAGTACCTCGAGCATGGGGACGTCGCTTGACTCGTCGCCGGGGATGAGGCGGATGAGGGTGAGCTCGGGGTCGAGGGCGTCGAGGACGAGGGGCGGCCTCGAGGTGGGGATGGTGCGGCGTCCGCCGGTGCCGTTGCGGGGGTCGGTTTGTGTGTAGGCGTCGAGGGTGAGGCGTTCGATGTCGTCGAGGTAGCGGGAGAGGCGGTGCCGGCATCGGGGGCATATGTGGCCGTGCTCGAGCTGTGCGGTGCAGAGGCAGCACACGGTCGCCCATTCGACGCCGCATCCGCCGATGACGCGGCAGGGGGTGACGGTTTCACCTCGTCGACAGGTGGTGGCACATTCGGGATGCAGGGTCACGGGTGCGCTCCTAGGGCGATGTCGTCGGCGGCGATGAGTGCCTCGAGCTCGGCGAGGCGCTGACGTATCGGGGGCGGTGTCGGTGTCACGGGGGGTGTCACGGCGTGACTCACGCGGTGACTCACGCGTGAGTCACGCGTACCCTTGGAAAGGAATGGAATGGTATTAGTAATAGGAGAGGCTTCCGTTTCGCTGACGTTGTCGCCCTCCTCGTCGACGTCACCACGACGACGCCGCTGACGGGCTTTCCACGCGCTCCTACGGCGCTCGACAGCCTCCCGGGTGTCCTGATACCCCTCCCAGTCGTGGAACCGCCACCCGCCGTCACAGGGGCGCCACAGGCCGGCGTCGATGAGGGCGTCGACGTCCGCGGGTGATCCCTGCAGCATCGGGAGCATGTTCGCGGGCACGTACCCGTCGGTGAGGTGCTTCCCGCAATACGACCCGGCCCGGACCCATAGGGCGACGGCGCCGGCCGGCAGGGTGAGGGTCTTAGGGTGCGACCAAAATCCGTCGTCGACTCGAAACCACGTCATCGGACTAGAACGGGATTTCGCTCGAGCCACGGGCAGCGGCGACGGCCGGGGTTGCCCACGGGTCATCGACCCCGGTGCCGGGCACCCCAAACGCGTTAGGGTTCGCGTCGCCACGGTTGCGGCGGGTCACGGTCGCGGTCGCGTACCTCAGCGCCGGCCCGACCTCCTCGACCTCGAGCTCGATGACGGTGCGCTTTTCACCCTCGCGGGTCTCATAGGAGCGGCTCCGGAGCTTGCCGACGACGACGACGCGGGTGCCCTTGGACAGGCTCTCGGCGACGTTTTCGGCGTAGGTGCGCCAGATCGAGCAACGCATAAACGTCGGATCGCCGTCGCGCCATTCGCCGGTGGCCTTATCCATGACCCGATCGGACGCGGCTACCGTGAAGTTGACGACGGCGGCGCCGCTCGAGGTAAAGGTCAGCTCGGGGTCGGCGGTGAGGTTGCCGATGATGACGGTCGAGGTTGCGCTCATGATGTACGTGCCTCCGTTACGTGAGTGTTGTCGTGGGTCGTGCTGTAGTGGTCGATCCATCCGGTCAGCCCGCCGAATCCGTCGACGGGGCACAGGAGGCACCGCCACCGCTCATACCGGCGGCGGGTCCTCTTGCGCGGTGTCATGCCTTGCTGGCGCGTCGCCGTTCGCGGGCGATCGCGTGACGTTCCGAGGGGGTGTGCCCGCCCCATACGCCGGCTTCCTCGCGGTTCGCGATCGCGGTCTCGAGGCACTCGACGCGCACGGGGCACGCGTCGCACACGACCCGCGCCTCAGCGGCTCGAGTGTCGGCGGCCTCTTGTGTTTCGCCGGCGCGCTCGATCCACAGGTCGCGGGGGTCGTCGAGGCATAGCGCCTCGTCCATCCATGACGCGTGCGAGAGGTTGCGGGTGAGCTTGCGGATCCGGGGGGCGATGTCATACGCGGTCGACATGGGTCTCCTCGAGGGGTGCGATGGTCAGGAGGCATCCGGGCGGCTCGCCCTCGTCGACGTACCGCTTTAGGGCGCTGACGCGCACGACACGGGAGTCGTCGGCGATGACGGCCGCGGTGGTCACGGCATCGAGCGTGGATCTCAGGAGCTTGTCGAGGTCGGGGCGTTTCGCCGGCGCCTCGAGCCGGTGCCGGCGCCGGATCCCTAGCGACCCGTAGTGGCCGGCGGGCCGGGGGAGCCGGAACACGACGCGGACGTGTACGGGGGAGTCGAGGCGGGTGCCGGCGTGACCGGCGTCGGTCAGGGCGGTGACGACGGCCTCCCGCCACGGGCGGACCTTGCTCGAGGATTCGATGAGGATGCCGCGCCCGACGTGCCGTTTAGATCCCTGTGGGGCGGGGGTGCCGATGACGTCGACGACGATCATGACGCGACCTCGACGGCGGTCATGTCGGGGATCGGGACGAGGATCATGGGCTCGCGGTCCTCGGGTCGGCCCCGGTCGGTGCGACCGGCGATGGTGACCTGTCGGGCGTCGACGTCGCGGGTGCGAATCCATCGCAGGGACCCGCACGCGAATCCGGCGACGAATGTGCCGGGGATCCCGGTGGCTTGCTCGAGCATCGTGAGCGCGAGGTATTTGCGTAGGGACAGGAATACGGTCGGGTAGTGGTCGGCGGTGACGGTGCGGGACTTGATCTCGACGTATCCGACGAGCTCGTCGGCCCGCTCGGCGTACCAGTCGATCGTGTGGAGCCGCGGATACCGGTGCAGCTTGACCGCCCACGCGGCCTCGAGCCGGGTAGCGGAGGCGTTTTCGTTGTCGACGTCGACGGGGCGCTCGAGGATCATGACGCGACCTCACGCTCGAGGAGCGTGCCGATGATCTCCCACAGCACGTCACGGGCGCCGGCGTTGTCGGTTGCCTCGGCCCATCCGGCGAGCACGTTGCAGATGCGCTCGCGCTCGTGTGCCGCGCCGGCGGCGCGCGCGGACTTGCTCGCGGACTCGACGGCGCTCGCGACCATGTCGGCGGTGTAGATCATGACCGGCACCTATTGGGGAACGCGGCGCGGTATTTCGCGAACGGCGCCCATATGAGGGCGTACTGTGTCGCGCTTGACCATGACCCATACGCGGTCGCGTCGATACCGTCGGCGTGCGGGGAGGTCAGTCCCCACGGCCGCCACCACGTGCCGCGGTTTGTCATATGCCGGAACGCGATACGAGATTGCGTATTGGGGTCGAGCATGGCTGACCGCGACCACCATGATTTATCGGCGTGTGCTGAGGTTTGTATCTGCCATATGCCGAGGGCGCCCGAGTACCACGGTGACGACTCGTCGAGGTTGCGCCCGTGTGACTCGCGCATGACGATCGCCCACGCGATCTCGAGCGACTCGCCACGAAATCCGGCCTCATGTAGGACGGTGACGACGCGCTCCCGGCACGGCGGTCGGTCCCGGTCTACGGGCGCGGCCGGCGCCGCCAGAGTCGACACCGCGAGGACCGCGGCGCACGCCGCCGCGATCACGGGTGAGCCTCCGCGTCATCCGGCCCAAGCTCGGGGGAGTCGTCGAGGCGCATCCATAGGGCGGCCTTCATCCGGTGGGCGTAATCCTGAGCATCCGCCGGGGACATCGCCTGCATTTCGCGGGCGGCGGCGGTGAGGAGCCGCGCGATGTCGGCCTCCTCGGCGGCCTCAGCGGCGGCGTCGTACCCGTGCTCCCGGCCCCGGTCGATCGCCGCGACAGCGGCGGCGCGGTGCTTTTCAGCTAGCTCGCGGATGTCGTCAATCGGTGCCACGGTCGGCCTCCTCGAATGAGGGCACAGCGGCGGACGCCGGCAGGGCGACCCGGCTGCAGCGGTGGGAACGGATCCACGACAGCGCCGCGTCGTGGGATCGCTCGAGGGCGCGGTGCGATGCCTTGAGCCACTCGTGACGGGCGGCCTCGAGCTCGAGCTGACGGATCCGGTGCTCGAGCCGGTCGATCTCGGCGCGGCGCGTGATGACGTACCTCATCGCGACCTCCGGTCCTCGAGCATGGTCGCGGCGGTCTCGAGGACGACCCACGTCGCGAGTGCAACGGTCGACCCCCACACGACGACGTGGAGGAGGTTCCCGATCCACGTGTCCGCGTCGCCGGTGGTGAATCCGCCGACGAGACCACCGAGGGCGGCGGACGCGGCGATACGCCGATCCGCGGCCCTCATGACGCGCTCCGGTCGAGGGCGATGAGCGCGCACGGGACACACGGGCGGGAGCGGTATGCCCACGCCCCACAGGAGCACCGGTACACACGCCGGTCGGGGCGCCTCATGACGTCACCTCGACGGTCAGCTCGGCGGCGCGGTCGCGGAGGGCGTCCTCGAGGTCGGTGAGGTAGCCGGCGGCGTCAGCTTCCCGCCACAGCTCGCGGAGGCGGGCGATGTCAGGACAGCCGGCGATGAGCTCGGCGAACGTCGACAGCTCGTCGAGGGTGTCGGTCTCGAATACCTCGACGTCGATGACCTCGGCGTCGACAGGCTCCGCCTCGAGGGCGGGCTCGACGATCACCTCGACGGGTACGGTCGGGTCGCCTCCGAGCTCCTCGGCGGTGTAGCCGGCACCCAGCACGACGTCACCGAATAGGGACCGGGACAGTCGAGCGACCGCGCGCCATTGGCACATATCGACGGGGTAGGACCGCCACGCGCTCGAGCGAGTCAGCCCGGCCCGCTCGGCGTCCTCGAGGGTGAAGCTCGCCGACGCGGTGTCGCCGTTATCGGCACGCCGACCGGTCACGGTCACACCGCGCCCGTCGGGGTGCGCCTCGATCGTCACGTGGTGGCCGCGCTTACGGATGAGCGCGAGCATCGCCTCGGGCTTTAGGCCGGCCGTGCCCGAGATCACGGTGATCATCCGCATCGACGTCGTCGCGTCCCACCCGAATGACCGGCCCATGAGCGCCGCGGCGATGATGTTCGCGGGCTTGCCGCGGTAGTCGCCGGGCACGATGCTCGAGCGGGCGAGGGCGTCGGCCTGCCGCATGATGACGTCGAGCTCGGTGCTCGAGGGGTTCGCGACCATGAGCTCACTCATCGCCGGCCTCCTCACGTACCGCCGCGAGGCCGCGCTGCAGCGAGAAGATGAGCCACGAGGCGGCACCCTTGGACATCCGCTCGAGCGGCGTACCGGGCTCCCACCCGTCGCCGAGGATGAGGGCGATGTCGGTGTCCCTCGTCGGCCAGTCGCCGACCCGCCGGATGAGCCTGTCGATGACGACGAGCTGTCGCCGGGACGCTTCCTCGAGGTGCATGTAGGACCCGGATCCGCCCATGATCGGGGCGTTAGCCGGGTGGATAGGTCGTGCCGTTTGTGTTGCCATTGGGAATCCCCTCCGTGCCCGATAGCCGATGAAGGGGGCCGGCGCGAGGACGCGGGGGGACGCCCCGCGCCGGCCCGAGCCGCCTACGGGATCGCCGTAGACGGAGCTAGTGCCGGGAGGCGGAAGGGGGCGACCCTTGGGAAATGGTCAAGATTCGGCGACAGCCGTGGCATCGAGGACCCCCCTCCGCTTACCGTGGCCGCGTGGGGGTTACGCCGATAACGTACAGATCGGTCGGGTAACACGCGCACGCGGGTTTCGTTATGTCAATACGGAAACCTAGCCTTGACCGGTCAAATGTCAAGCACCCTCACGGCGTGTCCGCACGGCGCGGCACGCCACAGGAGGGGAGTGAGCTGTCATGAGGTACGCGAGGCCGCACGTCCGGCAGGCGCTTAGCGCGGCACGTGAGGCGGGGAAGCCTGTCGACGGGTTGCATGTCGGGGATCGGGAGACCGAGCTCGTCCTAGAGCGTATGGGTTTCCTGCCAGTCGACGTCGATGCTGTCGACGCGAAAATCGCCGGGTGGTATGCCGCTCAGGGTCTCGCGATGAGGGTCGATGAGCCGGTGCCGGTGTCGCCGGTTCCGATCGACACGCGCGGCGACACTCCCGGGGACACGCCCGGGGACACGCGCGGGTCGTCGTCGACGATCGCGGCGCTCGCGGCGGCGGAGGCGGCGATCGAGGCAGCTCGGGCGGCGATCGCTGCAGCTCGGGCTATGGGGGAGTCGGCCGCGTAAATGCCGCAACGCCCCCACCGCACCCGAGAGGGTGGCGCGGTGGGGGCGTGCGGGTTCCTCGTGACGTCAGGTGGCGCGGTCCTCGTCGTCCCACCACGGCATCGAGGGTGGGTCGTGGCGGGCGGTGTCGAGCTCGAGGTGCGCGGTGAATCCGAGGGACGATCGAGGTTCCTCGACGTCGACGGCGACGGGGGTCTCCGGGGCGACGGCGAGAGCGATGCCGGCGGCGTGGCGCATGAGGGCGCGTACCTCGCGGGGGGTCAGCTCGAGGCCGTCGAGGCGGAGCTCGACGTCGCCGACGGTGATGCGGACCCTCATCGGGTCGGCCGGTCGTGGGAGATTTGGGCGCCGAGGGCGCTGTATCCGATCGCGTCGACCCATGAGTCGCGGCCGGGTCTGCCGGTCGGGCTCGTGAGTCTGGCGAGCTTGAGGGCGACCATCATCGCGGCGACGGTGGCGGGGGGTACGGGGTCGTCGAGGTCGAGGAGGGCGCCCCATAGGCGCCCGATCCGGGTCGCTTCCTCGGTGTAGTCCCCGTGGGAGGCGCGTCGGTCGCCGGTGATGAGCTGCCCGGCCTCCTCGAGCACCTCGCGCCTCACGTCCCGCATATGCCGCCTCCCATAAATGCTCGAGAAATGATCCGAGAAATGTGGCCGTAGGTGTAGACCGCTCTACCGCTCCGGGTGTAGAGTGATCTACATAGCCGGACGAGCCGGCACAGGAGGGGACACGATGACCACCACGACACCGCCGATCCACCCGGCCACCGCGGACGCGCTGAAGGATCTCATCGGCCGCATCGTCGACGACGGAATCGCTCGATTCGGTGGCGTCGATGGGTTCGCCGCCGCACTCGAGGCATACGTCACGACGACAAGGGGGACGCGATGAGCGACACCACGTCGACACGGTCGATGAATATGGACAGCCTCGAGGGTCTCGCGGATCTCGTCCTCGGCGCGAATCACGCCCGACTCGACGGCCGGCTGTCGCGCGAGCATCACGCGCTCGTCATTAGCGACGTCGATGACAAGCTCATCGAGCACGGGTGGTCGTGGGAGGAGCTGGGCGAGCTCATCCCTAGAGTGTCCGAATGACCGAGAGTGATCTCGCGGGACTCGTCAAGAGGTGGCACGCGGCGCAGATACGCGAGGCACAGCTCCGCGAGGAGGTACGTGCCGCGGTCGTGCTCGGGTGCGATGACGGTTCGCTGACGGAGGCCGGGGCGGCGCGGATCACCGGTGTCGACCGGATGACCGTGCGCTCGTGGCGGGGGAAACGCTAGAGAATCTCGAGGCCGGTCCACGCGTTGTCGCTCGTGAGGAACGTCAGCACGCCGCCGGGTCCCTGCCCGCCGTAGCGGTGATGGAAACCGGGCGACCCGGGGTCGACCGTAGGTGCCTGCAGCCATGTCCGCTCGCCGTCGACCTCGACGGCGAGGTGATGGAAATGACCCGTCAGGAGCATCGAGGCGCCGGCGAGGCGCCGATCCCCGGAATGAGCTTGACGCGACCACCACTCATGGGCGCGACCCTTGCGGATTTGGTGCCCGTGCGCGGATGCGATGCGGGTGCCCGCGACCTCGACGGTCACGGTGAGCTCGTCGGGTGCGGGGGTGACGATTTCGACGTGATCGAATCCGCCGGCGAGCTGCAGGGCGTCCGCTACTTGCATCGCGGCGTCGACGGCCCACGAGTCATCCCCGCGCGGGGAGGCGCCGAGGATCCGGTGCGGCTGATCATGATTGCCCGGGACGCTTGCGACGACGAGGCGGTCGACGAGCGGGGCGAACGCTTTTACGTGCTCGAGGAGGAGCCGGCGGACGACGCGGATCGCCTCGGTCATGCCGAGGTCGCTCGACAGGGCGATCGCGCCTTTAGCGGACACGACGCCCTCGCATAGGTCTCCGAGGGCGGGGATGAATACGGTGCCGATGGGGCGGCGTTTGCGTTCGGCCTTGAGCCGGTCGAGGGACCGGTCGAGGGCGCCGAGGATCCGCTCGAGGGTGTCGCCGGTGCCCTCGGTGGCGGTGGCTTTTCCGAGCTGCCAGTCGGCGACGGCGTGGACGTATGCCCATTCCCCGGAGGTGACGGGTGGGCGTTTGCGGGGCCGTCCGATTGCGGCGAGGAGCTCGTCGATGTCGAGGCCGGCGGGGCGTGCGGGCTCGACGACGTAGCGCCGGCGGGTGATGGGTTCGGTTTCGGCGTCGAGTCCCTGACCGCGGCGGACCCACGCCGCCGGGTCATGGCGGACCTCGACGAGCTTGACGACGTACCCGGGCTCGAGGTGGACACCGAGCGCGCGGACCTCGTCGGCCCACGTCGACTCGTCCGGGGTGCCGGGTCCGATGCTGATGACGTCGACGCCGCCGTCGGGCCGGTAGGCGACGGTGGGAGTCCATCCGGCGGGGACCGACACGGGGTCGATTTGGCCGCCGGGGGAGGCGGCCGCGAGCTCCTCGAGGGTCACGCGTTGCACCGGCACTCGCCGCGGCGATGCCGCTGCACAGTATTCGCCGGGATGGGGTAGCCGCGCTCACCCATCGCTCGAGCGATCTCGGTTCCCGGCGCGTGCGGATTCGCCATAGCCGCCGTAAATAGGGCGACGGTGTCGTCGTCAGCGGTGGCGAGGATCGCCGGGACCGAGCATGTCGGTCCGCGGCGGGGACGGTAGTCGGGTGATGCGAGTGATTCGAGCGAGTCCATTTCGGGGCTCGTCCTCTCGTCGTGTCGACGCCTAGGCGCCGGGCTTGACTCGGGTTCCGTCGGGCTGTATTCCGAGCTTTGCGATGACGCGCTGCACGTCAGCGATGGTCGTGCCGGCGCGGAGCTCCCAATGCATCGGGTCGGACCACGCCGCTTCCCATCCCTCGCGCTGAGGGGTGCGGGGGTTGTCGGCGTATTCGGCCCATCCGCCCCAGTTGACGATTTCGTAGCGGCGTCGGATGCGCCATGCCTTGATGTTTCGGCGCGCGGTGCGCCACCATCCGGCGGAGGCGGTGCCGCGGGCACCCTCGGCGCCGGCATTGAGATCGACGGCGGTGCCGCTCGCGTGATTCGACCATGCGCTCGAGGTGCGGGCGGGCCGGTAGTTGTAGGACCACTCGTCCCACGGTCCCTCGTCGAGGGGTGCGATGGTGCGGTGGTAGTCGGCGGCGAGGGCGAGGAATAGGGGCAGCACCTCGCGTCGCATGGTGAGCTTACGTGCGGGGCATCCGGGGATCGGGGCGGTCGCGAGGCGCGCGTCACCGTAGGACTCGATCACCGGCCACCCGTTTATCGAGGTAGGCATTAGCGGTCGCCCTCCTCGTCCCACACGTCGAACGGCTCGAATGGTGCGCCGATCGCCGAGCCGGCGCCGTACCGATAATCGTGCGGGTTTAGCCAGTTGACGACGACCGGGACGACGGCCGCGATGATCGCGACGGCGAGGGGATGGATCTCAGCGGTCGCCGCCCATGACATGAGCGCACCGAGCGCGGCGCCGGTGGCGATTTTGAGTACGGATGCGAGCGGGCTCGTCGCGAGCCATTCCTCGAAAGCTTCCACGGTGTGCCTCCTAAGCGTTCGCCGCTTGCACGAGGGCGGCGATGATTGCGGACTCGATGGGGACGATGACGGCGATGAGGATGGATGCGACCGCGAGGAGCTTGCGCTGACGTTCGATCATTTGGGCGTCGCGTTTCGCCTCGATTTCCTCGAGGTCCGTGCGCGTGGCGAGCTGATGAATGGACGCCTCGAGGTCGCGGAGGCGACGCTCGTGGTCGTCGAGGTCGTCGCTCTGGCGCGTGTGCAGCGTCAGGAGGCTGTCGAGCTTTCCCTCGAGGCGCGCGAGAGCGACGCGCACACCTTCATCGTCGGACACCGGTGAGCTCCTAGGTGATCGGGATTCCCCACCCGTTAGCGGGGACGATTTGTCGGTCGCCGGCGGTGCCGGTCGAGGTCGAGGTGCCGGTCGCGGTGACGGCGATGAGGGCGCGCATCGCGGCGTCGCCGGCCGCGGCGGACAGGGCGGCGGCGGTGGTGCGCTGCAGGGTGCGGATCCGGGCGCTCGAGGTCGAGCTCGAGGCGCCGGCGGCGGTCGTGGTGAGCCGGAATCCGATTGCGCCGCGGCCGCTCGAGGTCGAGGTGCCGGAGGCGGTGACGTCCCACACGGCCTCGAGGGCGGTGAGGTTCGCGCGCCCGCTCGAGGTGGCCTGCCCGCTGACCGTGGGGCGGTAGTCGGCGCGGGCGGCGAGCTGCCCGCTCGAGGTCGAGGATCCGGCGGCGGTGGCCGGCCATACGGCCTCGACCGCGGTCGCGTCGAGCGATCCAGAGCTCGTCGAGGTGCCGGTCGCCGTGGCCGGGATCCGGAATCCGATTGCGGCGCGCCCGGTCGACGTGCTCGAGCCGGCCGCCGAGCTGTCGACGGTGAGGCTCGGCGTGAGCTGACCGCCCGAGCTCGAGGCGCCGGCGGCGGTAGGGCGAGCGATCCGGGCGGGGGTGGCCTGCCCGGTGCTCGAGCTGTGCCCGGTGGCGGTGACGATCCACAGCGCCTCGACGGCGGTGCTGTCGAGGGTGCCGCTCGAGGTCGAGCTGCCCGAGGCGGTGGGGGAGAGGGTGGCGCGGATCGTGCCGGCTCCCGAGCTCGAGCTCGAGGCGGCCGCCGCGGTGTCGATGATGAGGCGCCCGGTGAGCTGCCCGGTCGAGGAGCTCGAGGCGGTAGCGGTGGGACGGGTGCGGATCCCCGGCTCGATGGTCCCGCTCGAGGTCGAGGCGCCCGAGGCGGTGACGGTCCACAGCGCCTCGATCGCGGTCGCGTCGAGGGACCCGCTCGATGAGCTGTCGCCGGTGAGTGCCGGCCGGTAGATCCCTGTCCCGGCCGCGGCGGTCGTGCTCGAGGACGCCCCGGCCGCCGACGCGGACAGGATTCCCCGGGCGGTGAGCTGACCCGAGCTCGAGCCGGCGCCCGCGGCGGTGGCCGTGAGGGTGGCGCGGACGACCGCGGATCCGGTCGACGAGCTCGACCCGGTCGCGGTGACATCCCACAGCGCCTCGATGGGGGTAGCGGCCGCGGCACCCGAGCTCGATGAGGAGCCCGAGGCCGCGACCGCCACGCGCGCGGTGAGGCGGGCCGCGCCCGTCGACGTCGATGATCCGGAGGCCGACGCGACGAATATCGTCGAATACGCTTGCGCGTCCGAGTAGGTGGCTCGTCGGGATGCGAGCTCGTCATATGACGCGAATACCTCGAGGTCGTCATAGACGGCGGTCCCTGCCGCGCGATAGTAGGTCGGGTAGCGCGCGGCGAGCGCGTCATAGGTCCCGGCCTCTAGCTCGAGGCTTGAGTACGTCGCCACCGGTCGGCGCTTGCGTTAGTCGACGGAGAGCTTGAGATTGCCCGTCGTGATTTCGACGGAGTCATTTGTCGAGGGGGTGCGGGAGGCGTCGAGCTCCCACCACGCGAGGACGCTGCCCGTGGTGCCCGAGGCGGCGGTGACGAGGGCGGCGTGAGTGATCGTGCCGGTCGCCGAGGCGGTGAACGGGCCGAAGGACACGGTTCCCGTGTTCGATGTCTCGGGCACGTTGGACCCATTTAGCGTCGGGGACGCCCATGTCACGGCCTGCCTCGAGTATCCGGTCGCGCCGTACTCGGCGAGACCCGACAGGGTTGTCGTGTCGCCGGGGGCGGCGGTGAGGAGCGCGAGATAGGTCGTGGCGCTCGACACGGTGGCGCGACCGGTGACGGCGTCGAGCGCCTTATTCGATCCGGCATCGGAAAACTGTCCGGGCATGATGCTCCTACTCGATGGTCAGGGTTACGGTGAGGTCAGCACCGGGGAACGTGGCGCCGACGGACACGATGTCGACGGTGAGGAAATCGTCGGGGACGATTTGCACGACGGACGGGGTCCCGAGGTCGGTGTACGTGCCGGCGGTGATCGTGGGTCGGTCGGCCGGGTTCGCGAAAATGCTCGACCCGTTGCGCTTGACGTCGACGACGACCGAGCCACCGGTCGGCGGGGTGCCGACGGCGGCGCGGACGCGGGTGATGGTGCCGGTGCGCTCGAAATACAGCCGGCCGCCACCGGTGGTCGTTGCGAGGGTGCCGGCGCGGGAAAAAATGGGGGAGGTGCCGGGTGCGCCGGTGGCGCCGACGGGTCCCTGTGGCCCGCTCGAGGCGGTCGTGATGGTGACCGGGATCGGCGGGGTCACCGAGATCGTCGCCGAGGTCGGGGATCCGACGATGACGCTCACGTCATTCCGGTCGACCCTGATCGTCGAGCTCATCGGGTGACCTCAGCGTAAATCGTCAGGGTGCCCTCGACGAGGCGGGTGACGACGCCGCTCGAGGACATGACCTCGAGGTCGTAGTAGTAGCGGCCGGGGGTGAGGGCCGCGGTCTCGGTCGCCGACCGCGCGAGGGTGACGGTGCCGAGGGCACCGCCGAGGGTGATGCCGGCCGTAGTGGAGATCGACAGGGCGGTCGTGGCCGCGTCGACGGAGGCTCGTGCCTGCAGCCTCGCGGTGTAGCCGGTGAGGTTTACGGGGTTACCGGCGACCTCCCACGTCAGGACGTAGGACCATGTCGCGCCCTGCCACAGCTCGAGGTCGAGCTGTCCCGGTGCCTGCATGAGTGACCCTCCGAAATGAGTAACGCCCCGGCGAGCGGGGCGTGTGTGATTAGGGACAGGGCGGACGGGCTGCGGTAACTGGCAAGTTCGCGTTTCTCATAATCGGAGCTCATCACCCGCTAATGAGAAACGGCACGAGCGTGCCGTACTAGACCATTTGCCGAGCTTCTACGCTACCGATTGCCGAATTCCGGCAGGCTCGTGCCGATGTCCGAAACTCTTACGTTAGGGACTGGCGTAATCAATCCCTAGGTTGCGGACTTAGTTTCGTTAGGAGGTTTAGTGTGGTTTATCCAGAATGAATAAACCCGCCTAAAGTTCCTAAGACTCTCCGACCTCGACCCATGCGAGGGTGTC
>Ga0208222_1000286_pt1 | contig 14412 bp, 16 predicted proteins | sample LakMenEpi13Sep09_FD_150694 | JGI IMG/M metagenome (GOLD analysis project Ga0208222, IMG submission 150694) | Freshwater microbial communities from Lake Mendota, WI - 13SEP2009 deep hole epilimnion (SPAdes) | ecosystem: Environmental > Aquatic > Freshwater > Lentic | place: Lake Mendota, Madison...
ACTTTGAAAATCGAAACCAATGTGGCTAATCATCGTTAAAGTGGCAGCAAAAACCATCCCAATCATTGGGCCTAAATAAGGAATTAAATTAAAAAGTGCACAAATAAAAGCAATGGTAAAAGCATAGTCAACACCAACAATTAATAAAACGATGAAATTTAAAGTAAAAACAATTAAAAGTTGTGCTAATAGACCTAAAAAGTACCGCGACAACAAATGGTTTACTTTTTCTAATGATATTAGAATCTTATCTTTTTGTTTTTCAGGCAAAATTGACTTAAATCCAGCTATAAATGTTGGCAAATCTTTCATAAAGAAGAAAGTAATGAACAAAACCGCAACTAATCCTATACCAAAACTACTTAAGAATCCAACAAAACCATTCAAAAGACTGGGCACAAAATCGAAATCAATTTTAGTAAAAAGATCTTCAACATGGATTAGTTGCGACAAATCTATACCTTTTGATAACAAAAAAATTTGCAAATCATTATAGGTTATTAATAAATTTCTTTGAATAGATTCCGGATTTAGTAAGGCTAAACTTTTGCTTTGACTTGAAATAAGTGGAGCAATCATCATGATAATCCCAAAAATAAAAAGGAAAACAAAAAGAAAAGAAAAAAAAACGGCTAATAAATTTTTCATTTTCAATTTTGTCTTTAAAAATTTGATAAGTGGGCTGAGCATTAAAGTTAGAATAATTGCTACGACAAAATAAATGAAAACTTCAAAAATTTTTAAAAACCCTAAAGCAAGAAAATAAATTAGAGCAAGTCCAATAAATCCTTTGATGATGCCTTTTGCGATAGTATCAGATGTGATCATAATTATTATTTGTTAAAAACGTAATTAATAATATTAGCACCCATTTTAAAAGCTTTTAGCCTTAATTCCTCAGGATTATTGTGAACTTCGGGATCTTCCCAGGCATCACCTAAATCTGTTTCATAGGTATAAAGCAATATTATACGACCATTATGGATAATAGCAAAAGCCTTGGCTGGCTTGCCATCATGCTGATGAATCTTTGGTAAACCCGCAGGAAAACTATAGGGTGCACTAAACAATTCATGATTAGCTGGCAATTCAACGAGCGACTTGTCTGGAAAGATTTTTGTAATTTCCTTTCGAACGTATTGATCTAAACCATAATTATCATCGATATGCAGAAATCCACCTGCTAACATATAATTCCTTAAATTTGAAACTTCTTGCGAAGAAAAAACCACATTGCCATGCCCCGTCAAATGCACAAAAGGATATGAAAATAGTTCAATGCTATTAGCCTCAACTATAGCGTGTTTTGGTTTTAATTTGGTTTGCAAATTTTGATTGCAATACTTAATTAAATTAGGCAAAGAAGTGGGATTAGCGTACCAATCACCGCCACCATTATACTTCAAAAGCGCCAATTCTTGCGCTTGAAAAGTATGTAATGATATCATAATCAATATAAAAGCAAATCTCATAGTAGAAAATATTTTACAAAAATATTACTATTATTTCAGAAGATATCCATATTTTTGCGAAAATATAAACAAATTTTAGCCATGACTTTCATTATCAGTATAGTAGTAGGGATAATTTCTTTTATTGTTGGCTTTTTTATCGGTAAAGAATATCTTGCAAAAAAAGTACGCGAGCTGACAGAAACCAACGAGGATCTCAAGTATAAAATAGATATGCTTTCAGCGAAAAACTAAACCTTAATGGCGACATTTAGTAATCCGCATAACAAAAAGAACGAACAGCAAAAATCATTAAATCCTTTGGATTTTAATCAAAAACTTAAAATTAAAGAATTCGTCCACACAGACGCCGATGAAATAAAAAAATTATATGGAAAGGCAGTTAAAATTAATGATTTTAAAATCAGTGAAGGCATTGGACCAAAACTGGAAAAATTATTAAACCAATCAGAAATTAAAACATGGCTAGATTTAGCCAATTCATCTGCAGATACATTGAAGGAATTTTTAAGCAATTATGGCAATCGCTATACACTTCATGACCCGACTACTTGGCCCAAGCAAGCTGAATTAGCTGCATCTGGCAAATGGTCAGATTTAAAAAGCTATCAAACAAAATTGCACAAAGGCAAGGAGGTTTGATTTAGTATTCAGTCGCAGTGAGCAGTCGCAGTTTACAGTTTACAATATACATTATGCATTATGCATTATACAATATACAGTTTAATGCAGAAAATATACATTTTTAATGAAACGCCCCAAATAATCTCGTTGCTACATTATAGGCACTTTCAAAATGAAGGGCGTTTAAACCATGATTCGCTTTTTCCTGATTAAAAAAACTTAAGAGTTTTTCTGTAGGCATATTCCCCGTTAAATCATCCTTTGCCATAGGACAACCACCAAAACCTTGAACAGCGCCATCAAAACGAACACAACCAGCATCAAAAGCAGCTTTTACTTTCTCATACCATTTATCTTTGGTGGTGTGTAAATGCGCGCCAAACTCAATATGAGGATATTTCGGTATCAATGATTCAAATAAATAGGAAATAATTTCTGGTGTGCTACTACCAATAGTATCAGACAAAGAGAGTATTTTTACGCCCATGTTGGCCAATTTTTCAACCCAATTGGAGACTATGTCTACGTGCCATGGATCGCCATAAGGGTTACCAAATCCCATCGACAAATAAGCAACAACTTTTTTATTTGAAGCTTCTGAAATATCTAATATTTCTTGCAAAGTAATAAATGACTCAGCAATCGTTTTGTGCGTATTTCGCATTTGAAAATTTTCAGAAATTGAAAAAGGAAAACCAAAATAATCTATCTGATTAAAGGTCGCTGCTATTTCTGCGCCCTTCGTATTAGCAACAATGGTTAATAGTTTACTTTTTGTTTGTGATAAATCTAATTGGTTTAACAAATCTGCAGTATCTGCCATTTGTGGAATAGCTTTTGGTGATACAAAACTGCCAACATCGATGGTGTCAAAACCTACCCTTAAAAGTGCTTGCACATAATCAACCTTCTTGTCTGTGGGAATAAATGTCTTAATGCCTTGCATGGCATCACGGGGACATTCAATGATTTTAACGTTTTGAGGCATGGTGTAAAATTAAGTAAACCATAGCAAACCTGCAATACATAAAAAAACAATTACTTGTGCCCATTTCATGATCACATTAAAAACAGGATGATGTCTTAATTTTAAAGCCAATTGATCAGCTAATAAACTAACCACACCAAATATGATGATGGCTTGCAGCATGAATAGCAAACCTAAAAAATATGTATCAAGCACAACACTACTAGAATCTTTAGGCAAAAAACTAGGTAAAAAAGCTAAAAAAAACAAGGTCACTTTGGGGTTTAATACATTCATGATAAAACCTGTTCTAAAAGCTTCAAAAAAAGTTGAGCTACTTGTTGCATCAATGTTTAAATCAACTTTTGCATTACTTTTATAAACTTGATAGGCTAAAAATATTAAGTAAAACGTGCCAAAAGCCTTTAATAGGATTAATAAAAATTCATGCTGCTTAATGAGTATAGCCACACCAAAGGCTACCAAAGTGGTATGGATGATAATACCAGAAACCAAACCTAAAGCAATAGCCATTCCTCTTTTTTTGCCATTGGCCATGCTTTGAACAAGCACATAAATAATATCTGGTCCTGGTGATAAGGTTAAGACTATTGAAGCTATCAAAAACGTATGCCAATCCATGCCAATAAAAGCATCTGACTGAATAAAAAATAGCGATTGATTCAAATTAATGTCTGCATTTAATTTAAGAACTACTGAAGAAAAACAAGCTTACCGTGATAAAAATGCAATTATTCGACCATAGATGTTATACTTGTTTTTGTAGGGAAAATAACGAATGGGCACATCTAAATAGTGCGGTTTGCTGAGCATCGCTTTTTGATGTGAAAAGGTATCAAAGCCAAGTTTACCGTGATAGGCACCCATACCACTATGGCCTACCCCACCAAAAGGTAGATTTTTATTAACAAATTGTAACATACAATCATTAATACAACCACCACCAAAAGAAAATTCAGTGGTAATTTTTTGTGCAAAATTCATATCCTTAGCAAACACATAAAGTGCTAAAGGTTTTTCATATTTGTTGATAATCCGTTTAATATCATCGGCATTCTCATAGGTTAAAACAGGCAAAATTGGACCAAAAATCTCGTCAGCCATTAATGGACTGTTTAATGAAGGTGAATCCACTATAGTTGGTGAAATATATTTTTGTTGATCAATGGAATCACCGCCATAGGCAATGGTTTGATTAGTTAAAAGTCCCATTAATCGGTCAAAATGCTGATGATTAATGATTCTGGCGTAGTCTGGACTATCGCTTGGATTTTCACCAAAAGCATCAAAAATAGCAGCCTTTAAATGCTGAATTAAATTAAACTTTTCCTTGGCTTGAACAATAATATAATCTGGTGCAATACAAGTTTGACCAGCGTTGACAAATTTTGCCCAAACAATGCGTTTGGCAGTCATCTTTAGATCTGCACTTTCATGAACAATAGTTGGATTTTTGCCACCAAGTTCAAGGGTTATTGGTGTCAAATATTTTGCAGCAGCTTGCGCCACAATTTGCCCAACCTTGGTACTGCCAGTAAAAAAAATATAATCCCAACGCTCTTCCAAAAGCTTTGCTGTAAACTTAGCATCACCGTGAACAACGTTTACCTGCTTCACATCAAAGACCGCCTGCATAATCTTGGTTACTATTTCTGAGGTATAAAAAGAAATCTCAGAAGGTTTCAGCGTGACCTGATTTCCTGCTGCAATCGCCATAATTACTGGCACCATCGCCAATTGAAAAGGATAATTCCAAGGTGAAATAATCAATACTGTACCATATGGTTCAGAGATGACATATTCTTTGGCTGGCAAATTTAATAATGATGGCCAAACCTTTTTGGGTTTACTCCAGGACTTTGTTTTAGAAATGGCTAAGTTTAACTCGGCCATAACAAAATTAAATTCTGTAATAAAAGCCTCAAATTTACATTTGCCAAAATCTTTATAAATGGCATCATAAATAGCTTCTTCATTTAGAATTAACTCTTTTTTTAATGCTTTTAACAGCATAAGACGCTTAGTAACATTTAAAGTATTTGACATCTTTCAAATTTATTGCGCTAAGATAAATATTTTTTTGATAAAACTTAATATAATAAAGCAAGGCTTTACGAGAAATACTCTAAAAAAATGACAAAACTATTAGTTCAATCAGCATTTAGTTTTAATAGCACAAGCAATAATAAATCACTAAAAGAATCTTAAGAAAACGTAAATTACTAGCTAACTTGAAAAAATAAAACCTTAAGAATTATAAACCTTCAATGCCTCTTTCAAAATTAAAACAGACTTTTCAATATCTGCCACATTCAGCACATAAGCTAAACGTATTTCGTCTAAACCAACATTTGGCGATGAGTAGAAACCAGCAGCTGGCGCCACCATAACTGTTTCACCTTGATAATTATAACTTTCTAAGAGCCATTGTGCAAAATGATCAGCATTTTTAACAGGTAGCTTGGCTATACAATAAAAAGCACCTTTCGGCTCTGCAACTTGTACTCCATCAATTTGTCGAAGACCGCTAACTAACAAATCTCTGCGGGTTTTGTACTCTTTTTTTACCTCGTCAAAATAAGTGTCTGGCGTGTCTAAAGCGGCTTCACTAGCAATTTGTGCCAGTGAAGGTGGACTTAATCTGGCTTGAGCAAATTTCATGGCGGTGGTTATTACTTCAGCGTTTTTGGAAACGATGCAACCAATTCGCGCGCCACACATACTAAATCGTTTAGACACAGAATCAATCATAATAGCGTGGTCAGCAATCGTCGGCATATTCATCACCGATTGATGTTTAACATTATCATCATAAATAAATTCACGATAAACCTCATCTGCAATTAAAAACAAATCGTGTTTAATGACTAAATCTGCCAGTTGTTGCATTTCGGCTGCACTATATACATAACCAGTAGGATTACCTGGGTTACAAATTAAAATGGCTTTAGTTTTTGGTGTAATTAACTGCTCGAAAGAAGCAATTGGTGGCAAGGCAAAACCTTCATCAATAGTTGAAATAACAGGCACAACCTTCACGCCTGAAGCGGTTGAAAAACCATTATAATTGGCATAAAAAGGTTCAGGAATAATCACCTCATCACCTTGGTCAAGTGTGCTGCCAAGCGCAAACAAAAGCGCTTCTGAACCACCAGTTGTAATGATAATATCCTGTTTGTTAACATCAACACCATGCGTTTGATAATAATTTGATAATTTTTCTCTATAACTATCAAATCCTGCAGAATGGCTATATTCTAAAACTGAAAAATCAATGTTTTTAACAGCGTTTAAAGCCACCTCAGGTGTTTTGATATCTGGTTGACCAATGTTTAAATGATAAACTTTAGTACCTCTTTTTTTGGCTGCTTCCGCATAAGGCACAAGTTTTCTAATTGGTGATTCAGGCATTTTTAGACCTTTTTGAGAAATTTTTGGCATGAGATATTTATTTAGAGCCGCAAAGATAATATTTTTTACAGATACAATGATTAATAGATTTTTTTAAACAAAATCCATATCCTTTTATGGAAAATGAAGTCTTTGCGTTATTAAGTCTTGATTCTTTTTGTGCAACTTTTTGATTTCTTTTGGGTGCTTTATTAAATAGCTGTGACACAAAAAACACAAAGTTGAATTTAATTAGAATAAAAATTGATAAGAAATGACTTATCAACTATCATTATAGGATTTGCAAATTATTAATAGATTTTTTTAAACGCAATCGTTTGATTTTTTAAATAGCCAATTAAAGTAACATTTATCACCTTTTAGTTAAATAATCAGACATAAATTTGTACCAATAAATTATTTTAGGATGTCAGCGAGAATATTTACGCTTTTGGTTTCGGTTTATTCGTGTTTTTTTTATGCGCAATTACCAATTTCTTCAACCGCTAATCGCTTATGGATTGGTTACATTGCAGATGTAAAGATTAACGACAGTTGGTCTATTTGGAATGATGCGCATTGGGTGCCAGATGGGTTTGCCATCGCAAGAACGGGTTTATCTTATAAATTTAAAAACACCAATATAAAAACAACTTTAGGCTATGGCTTTTTATTGCAATATCCAACCGCCGAAGGCAAGCCCTTTAGACCTGAACACAGACCATGGGGGCAAACTACGCTAACCCATAAAAATGACAAATGGAGCTATTTGCATCGCTTGAGATATGAAGCCAGATATCGCGAAATTATTCTTGGTGATCAACTGCAAAATGAATTTAACTTTAATTACCGTCTCCGCTATTTATTTCAATCCAGATATTTTTTACCAACAACCAGAACCAAAGAACAAAAATGGTTTTTGATGTTTTCCGATGAAATTTTAGTTAATGTTGGTGCAGAAATTAAAAATAAATTTAGATTAGATCAAAATCGCGTGTCTGCAGGTGCTGGTATCCAATTGAAAAAAATGACCTTTCAATTGGCTTATATGAATCAACTCATTGAATCGCCAAATGTTTTAGATTTTAGAATGAATCACAATTTGCAACTTTTGGTTTTCCATAATTTCTAAAACTGTAAACTTAATATTGTATAATGTAAATGGTAATCTGTGGATAGAAGGTCTTGTAGTAACTTACTGATTTATTGATTAAAAGCGACTTTAACCCACTTTTTTTACAAAAGTTGAACGTTTTCTATAGACTTCAGCATTAAAGTGTTTCCAATTATTTAGCATATTGGCATTGTCTTCAAGAATGGGTGTATTGAAACATTTTTTTATGCCAAGCTTGGCAAATGATTTTTGAAATTCACAAAAAATAATTGCAATGACGCCTTTGCTTTGATAGGCTTCATCAATGGAAATTAAATAAAATTCAACGGTTTTACTAAATTTTTTAGCATACAACAAATAGATTAGCCCAAATGGAAATAACTTGCCATTTGCTTTTTGCAAAGCTTTTGAAAAAGAGGGCATTGTGATGCCATAGGCAATCAGTCTATTATCTTTATCGACCACCAATTTGATATACTCTGGATTGATAAATGGTATAAATTGCTTCTTTAAATATTCCTTTTGCTCTGTTGTAATTGGCACAAACGATTTAAGTCGTGAGTAAGTTTCACTAAATAAATCAAAAATTTGTTCAACATAAGGCAAAATATCTTTTGTTGATTTTACGTCAACAACTCGCAATTGGTAGCGTTTCCGAATCATATCATTTGCCTTAATAAAGGACTCCGGCATTACTTTTGGCAAATTAAAACGGTTTTGGATATAGGTTTTCTCCTTTACAAAACCTAGTTGCTCCAAGTGAGACACATAATAAGGAAAATTGTACCAAGTGCCCATTGAACCAATCGTTTCATAGCCTTCAGTGATAATACCTACTTTATCTAAATTGGTAACGCCAATGGGGCCTTCAATTGTTTCTAATTGATTTTCTGTGGCAATTTTTTCTGCTTCGGCAAGAATAAGTTTTGTTACTTCAATATCATCAATCACATCAAACCAACCAAAACGCAAATTTCTTTTTTTTTGCACAAGAACTTCATCCCAATTGATAATTAAAGCTGACCGCCCGACGATCTCCTCCCCTTTCTTGACCAAATATAAATGAAAAAAGACTTTCTTTAAGAGCTGATTTTTTTCAGGATTAAAATAATTAATCTCATCTTGAATAATTGGAGGCACCCAATACTTATCGTCTTTATAAAGTTTAAATGGAAACTTAATAAATGATTTGATATCTGCGGGAGACGATATTTGGTGTAAGCTATACATTAAATCTATTTTTACGTCAATTAAGTTATTTTATAGGATAAAACTAACCAATCCACTTTTTAAAATCTTGCACACGCTCACGCGCTACAATGATATCTTCTGCTTTATACGTTTCAGTTTTGATCTTTAAGCGAGAATTACTATAAACAATTATGTCTTTAACTGCTTGAAGGTTCAAAATAAACTTTCTATTTATTCTAAAAAATTCTTCAGGGTTTAAGTAGTCTGCCATTTGATCCATCGTAAAATCCGTCAAATAGTCACGGTTTTCAAAAGTATGTATAAACGTACCTTTATCTTGACTAAATATACATTCTATATCTGAAGTATTTATAATTTTAATATGCTCACCTATCTTAATGGAAAATCGCTTTTTGTATTCTTTCGTTTGATTTTGATTCTGAAACAAGGCTTTTATAGCTTCAAAATCTGTTGGTTGATTAGCTTTTAAAAAATTCGCTTTATATTTTTCAATAGCTTGTTCCAAATCTTCTTCATCAATAGGTTTAAGCAAATAATCAACACTATTGAGTTTAAATGCTTGCAAAGCATATTGGTCATAAGCCGTTGTAAATATAACAGCACTTTTAATTTTTACTTGATCGAATATTTCAAAGGATAAACCGTCTGACAATTGAATGTCGATAAAAATCAAATCTGGTTGTTCGTTTTTAGAAAACCAATTGATTGATTCTTCTACACTATGCAGAAGGCACTGCACTTGATAGCCCAATCTTTCAACTTTGCGCTGAAGTAAACGCGCTGCGGGTTTTTCATCTTCAATAATGATAATGGTCATTCTTTTTAGTTTAAAAATGTATAAAAAATTACAAACTTGACATTTATCATAAAAACTATTTTAAAGTTGGTTTAATTTTGCTTTTATAAATTATTTTATCATGATTCATTTATTCTTACCCCTTTTTGATTTTTCTAACGGTGCCTTTGTTATGACCGTTGTTTTCTTATTGGTTATTATTGGTCTTATTGGCATCGTTATGCTCTTAATGAATACAGACAAGAAAAAAACAAAAGACGACAAAAAGTAAACCTTACAATCTTTAATGTTTGTTTAGCTAGCTATAAAATAGTTTTTAAAACTTGCGTTAATCGTTCAGTCACTTCGGCTATGGTACCAATGCCATCAACAGCATGATATTTATTTTGCTTTTGATAATAGGCAACTAGTGGTGCTGTTTTTTCGTTATATTCTTCATAACGGTTTCTAATTTTTTCTTCATCCTGGTCATCTGGTCTGCCTGACGTTTTGCCTCTTTGCAAAAGCCGCTTGACCAAAACATCGTCATCAGCATCTATGGCGAGGGTGACATTAATTTGTTGGTTCTTACTGCTCAAAAAAGCATCAAGTGCCTCTGCTTGCGCAATTGTTCTAGGAAAACCATCAAATAAAAAACCAGCAGAATCTTGGTGTTGGTCTACTTCACTTTGCAACATTTTTATAGTTACTGCGTCTGGCACCAAATCACCTTTGTCCATAAAGGTTTTGGCTAAAAGCCCTAACTCAGTATTGTTTTTGATATTGTATCTAAAAATATCGCCCGTTGAAAGATGGGTTAAATTGAATTTTCCTTTCAAAAATTCGGCTTGTGTGCCTTTGCCAGCACCTGGTTTTCCAAATAATACTATGTTAATCATCCTTATTTAAATATTATATAATTCATCTAAATGTTTCCAATTTTCGCCTGTTTTAATGCGATGAATTTGCATATCACTAACCTTATATTTCTTGGCTAGTTCTCTCAACGTAAAAGTTCTATTTTCATTTTTCAACGCTTTTTTAATGCGAATAACTTGACTAATTGTCAATTTATGACCATCCGTTTTTTTCTTGGTTTCTCTACCTTTAATATGACCAGCAATAACGCTTGGATTAACTTTCAGATGGTTCATCCGTTCTTCGGCAGTCACCCATTTTAAATTACTAAAATGGTCGTTGGAATTATTATAATCTAAATGAATGAGGTGGGTATCAAATATATCTGATTTTTCAATAAAACTTTCTGCTACCAACTTAGACACCATCAATGCTTTAGTCCTTAATTGACCATCAATATGAACTCTGAATTTAAAAAAATTAAATCCTTTAATAACACTTGGCTTTATTAATTTAAAAATTTCCTTGTCTGGCGGATGGCTGACAATTCTGCCATAATTTGATATTTGATATTTTTTTTTCAATAAATGAGCATGCTCAAAAACCATTTCTACAAACTCTTCGTCTCTAAAATTAATAACCATATCAAAATAGATTAAATTAAACTAAACTATAAACATGTGGCAAATTTCGGCCTGATTCATTATAATCTAAACCATAACCAACAATGAATTTGTCAGGTATACGAACACCTACATAATCAATTTTGACGTCTTTGTCATAAACATCAGGCTTGAAAAATAATGTGGCAATGCGCACTTTTTTTGCACCTTGCTGCTTAAACAATTCTTTTAGCTTCACAATCGTATGGCCAGTATCAACGATATCTTCCAAGATGATAATGGTTCTATCATGTAAGTCAGCATTAAGCCCAATTAATTCATCCACTTGCCCAGTTGAAGTTGTACCTTTATAAGACGACATTTTTACAAATTGCACTTCACAGTCGTGCGGATACTTCTTTAATAAATCCGCAACAAACATAAAAGCACCATTTAAAACCCCAATAAAAAGCGGCTTTTCAAAATGATAATCATCTTCTATTTGTCTAACTAATTGGTCTATAGCAAAATTTATTTCATCGTTTGTAATAAACATTTCAAACGTTTTATCGTGGAGTGTTATCATTGATAAATCTATTGATGAAGTGTTTTAAACCTCAGTTAAAAAAACAAAAATACAACTTCTCACAGACTTTAAAAACTAATTTTCCATATTTTTGCAAAATTAATATATGGTACCTCCATCAGTTTTTTTAAACCTCCTAAAAACCAGCACGGCACATCGAAAAAGTCGTGATGATATGAAAAATTTGGTCATTGTGCAACCTGCATTAATCACGACCATTTTTAACTTTGGCTGTGAACTGCCAGATAAAGACCATCATAAAGCATGGTGGGTGATGGAACTTATTTTTGAAGAAAACATACTGCTTTTAAAACCTTTTTTAAGTCAATATGCTGACATTTTTCCTCTGGTAAAATCTGATTCAGCGCTTCGCTCTATCACAAAAATAGCTTGGTTTATAGCTCAATCACCAGATATTAATCTTAATGACTATCAAAAAGATGGGATTTATAATGGCCTTTTCAATTGCTTGCTAGATTCAGACAGAGCTGCCAACGCGGCTTATAGCATGTACGCTCTATTTGACTATGGAAAAGCAGACCATTGGCTACATGACGAACTCAAGATCATTCTTTCAAGAGGTTTTGAAAATCAAACACCAGCTTATCGTGCAGCAGCAAAAAACACCCTATTAAAATTGAATAAAAAGTGCTAAATTTGTATTTTTTTATGAAGCTATTCCTTCTTTCCGCTATAGTCCGCAGCCAAAAATTGGTTTTTGTTGAGGCGTTTTTCCAGCTTCTTTGGTCGCTGTCAAACACCTACAAAAACACACTTGTTGTCTTTACGGGCTGCCGCTGGAATGAAGGCGATAAATGCCTTCATGCTGACATTTATCGTCAGCAGCAGGGCTAAACAGTTAAAATTTAATAACATGAATTACTTTTCATCGGCATTCAAATTGGGTATCTTAGGTGGCGGTCAACTCGGCAAAATGCTATTGGCTGAAACAAGAAAATATGATATTCAAACCTACATTCTTGACCCTAGTGCAGATGCACCCGCACAATTTGGTGCGCACTATTTTGAAAAAGGTGATTTACTAGATTTCAATACGGTTTACCTATTTGGAAAAAGAGTAGATCTTTTGACCATTGAAATAGAAAATGTCAACCTAGATGCCTTAGACCAGCTTGAATCGGAAGGCTTAAAAGTATTTCCTTCACCCAAAACCTTGCGGAAAATTCAAAGTAAAATTGACCAAAAGAAAATTTATATCACCAATCAAATTCCAACCGCTCCTGCCCTATTTTTTGAAAACAAGCAACAGGTTTTAGAGGCTATCAATAACCATCAAGTGACTTTAACACAAGTTTGGAAGCAAGACCGTTTTGGCTATGATGGCTATGGTGTGAAAATTCTCAAAAATCAACAAGAAGCTGGGAACATCCTTGACACGCCTGCTTTACTAGAAGAATTGATTCCTTTTCAAACCGAATTAGCCGTTATTGTGGTGCGTTCTGCAACTGGTGAAGTCAAAACTTATCCTGTTGTTGAGATGGAGTTTCATCCAGAAGCTAATCAAGTGGAATATGTCATTTGTCCTGCACGCATTTCTGAGCATCTTGCAGTTAAAGCGCAAAAGCTAGCCCTAGAGGTCTCCCATGCTATGCAACATGTTGGTTTATTGGCAGTAGAAATGTTTTTGACCAAAACTGGCGAAATTCTTGTCAATGAAGTGGCACCACGGCCGCATAATTCTGGACACTACAGCATTGAGGCCAGCTATACCTCGCAATTTGAAAATCATATCAGAGCTATCTTAGGTTTGCCGCTAGGCGATACATCAAGTAAATGCGCCGGCATCATGGTCAATTTAGTAGGCGCTGAAGGTTACCAAGGTCCAGTCGTTTATAAAAACATGACTGAAATTTTGAAAATTCCAGGTGTAACGCCGCATATCTATGGCAAAAAAGAAACACGACCATTTAGAAAAATGGGCCATGTAACTATTACGCACCAAAATATGGATGAAGCAAGAAAAATAGCGCAAGTGGTTAAAGAAAAAATTGAGGTGGTGGCGTAATTAATATCAGTAAATTTTCAGCCAATAGGCTTCGTGTATTTTGTGATTTTCTTTGTACAACTTTGTGTAATAGCTATCTCACAAAGTTACTCAAAGCTTTAAATACTAAGCATCACAAAGCGTTAAAACACAAAAAATAAAATACCACTTTATTTAAATACCAAGTCGTGAATTGTATACGTGATGCTTTTCGCCAATTTAAAAAATATGAATTGTTAATGTTAATGAACCTTCAACAGTTCATTTAACACCTTAAAATTAATTTTATCAAAATCATCAGTTACCATTTGTGCCAGGCTATAATCTTGTCCCTTAGAGTGAAAACTGTCAAAACCAAGACATTTTATGCCAGCCGCAGCCGCAGCGATCAAGCCGTTGGTGCTATCTTCAATAACCAAGCAAGATGCTTTATCATGTCCGCTAGCATGCCAAGCAGCCAAAAATAAAGCGGGATGTGGTTTAGATTGTGGAAATTCTTCCCCAGAAAAAATGCCTGAAAAATATTGATGCAAATCAAATCTATTAAAAACACGTTCAATAGTAACTCTGGCGCTACTCGAAGCCAATAGCAACTGCACCTGATTTTGCTTCAAATCTTTTATCAAATTTAAAACCCCAGCTATTAAATCTAAATCTAATTTGTTATCAAAGGCTTCATTAAATAGTGCTCGCTTCGTATTGACCAAATCTTCAATACTTTCAGACAATTGAAATTTTTCTTTTAACTTTTGATAGATATTCTTGGTTGAATTTCCTGTAAATGAA